>Ga0335083_10001422_pt1 | contig 33069 bp, 22 predicted proteins | sample Lox_Sample_42_FD_206716 | JGI IMG/M metagenome (GOLD analysis project Ga0335083, IMG submission 206716) | Soil microbial communities from Loxahatchee National Wildlife Refuge, Florida, United States - Lox_Sample_4.2 | ecosystem: Environmental > Terrestrial > Soil > Wetlands | place: USA...
AAAAAAGCTGTCGTTGAAACTCATTACGGCCACCGCACCAAGGATCCGGCCACCGGGAAATTCATCTACGATCATAATGAACAGATGCGTTACTCGGAATGGAGGGGGACGCTGGGATCAGCGGTGGGAGGCGCCGCCTATTTCAAGGGCACCAAGGTCATGGTTCCCCGATTGATGATCTTCCTGTTTGGCTTTGGCGCCTATGCGGCGTTTGCGGCCTTTATTGTAGCGCTGACGCGCAATCGCGATCTGAAGAGCGGGGCGATTCTTTTCGCCTGCGGCGTCGGCGGATCGGCCGTGCTGCACGTGATCCTGATTTTATTTTCCAGCGTACCGGACATGACGCCGGCGATGGCGTTGCTCGCTTTGGTGCCGGGCTTCGTGCTTCTTGCCATATGCGTAAAAGCCATCGACACCGATCATCGCGGCGGCTTTGCGGATACGCAAAGGCTCCTCGGCACATCGTTCGCCGTGCCGCGCGGACGGTGATGGAGCCGCCGCCATGGCAAAAATGATCCGCTGTATTGAGGGGCATGTTTTCGATAGCGCTGCCGGTCAGTGCCCCGTTTGCGGCTGGCGGGTCTCGCAGCAGAAAATGAGCCTTGCTGCCCGGCTGCAACAAAGCATTCCGACCGGCCAGCAAATCAAGCGGGTATTTGCCGCCGATGGACCAATTCGCAACGCCGTTTCCGATGGCATTGCCAACCTCGCAAAGCTCGAAAGGCCCGACGATGCGACATCGCCTCCTGCGTTTGGTCAGCCCGCGGAGCGCACCCTTGAACAGACGTTGAAGCTGTTCCTTCGCAGCCGCACGGCCTGGGCCATCGTGCTAACATCCGCGGTAATTGCGCTGCTCATCGCCCAGATTCCCGACGACATCGACAACGGCTACTACTTCATCTACGCGATTGCGGGTTTGATTACCGTCGTATTCATATATGGCCTGAAGACGTTCTTGCGATCGGATGTGCCACTTGTGTTGTTGCTTTTTGGCGTTGCCGGCGAAATCGCTTTTGCTTTCGTTCCAATATTGCCGCGCGTCCGCTTCACATATTATCAAAGCTGCAAGCTGATCCATCCGATGAACGGCGAAGCCTTTTGGTACTGGGCGTATTTTTGGAAGCACATTATTCCCTCGGATCGCTGGGCTTGTCCGGGGTCGCCATTTCCGGAATGGCTGGGCAAATTCCTTTACTACATCATCGGCGTCGGCTTCTTCGAAGACACATCGAAGCTGGTTCCCGTTGCGATACTTCTTTTGCTGGTCTGGGCTTTAAAAAAAGCTCCGGCGAACATCGTTTCCGATTCGATGAAGTCGAAGACCATCGCGTGGAGCACGCTCGACCGAGCGACCACGCTCGTCATGATCGCTTTTGCCAGCGGTGTCGGGTTCGTCCTTTTCGAGACGCTGGGCCAGTATCTCAATACCCAGATCGCCAACAGCCGCATTGGAGTGACTGCGTTGGTACACACGCTCCCGGCATATGTGACAAGTGAGTTTCCGATTTCACTTGCCAACGGAGTCAAGCTGACAAAGGAGCAATGGATTGCCAACGGCGACAAGATCGCCTGGGGCTACGGCCTGATGAAAGGCCTGATGTTGACAGTTCCGCGCACCATCGACCTTCTGACGGGGCATGGCTCCTACGCGGCCATCGCCGCCTACTACATCGCGCTCGCGCGCCGGCAGTCGATAGGGGTCGGCATACTTCTGGTGATATTCGGGTTCTGCATTTCGTCGACGCTTCATGGCGCTTGGGATACGTTTTCCACTCCGACAACGGAAGCGCCGCTGGCCATGGCCTCCGTGGTCGTGCTGTTGGCGGTCTGCGTGCAGGCCTTGGCGCTCGACGAACGTAGGGGCTTCAAGGGTCGAGCCATGCAACTCGGCCGGTCGTTCGCCATGGAACCGCAGATTCCGGCTTTCCCGGCCGGCGGCGCCGCCCTAGAGCCGAAGCCAAGCGCTCCCCATTCGCCCGTGCTCGCCGCCGCGCCGACAGCGGCTGGGTCGATCGGCACACTTGTCATCGAGGGAACATCGACGTCCGCCGGCCGGCGCGTGCCGCTCCAGCGCAAGAGCGGGCGGATCGATCTCGCGCCGGACGTGGCCTGCGAGGTCAGGGTACATCCGACCGACGCCAGCAAGATCGGCCTGAAGAATCTCAATGCGCGGCCGTGGACGCTGACGATGCCTGACGGACGGTCGGTGGAAGTGGCGTCCCAGAAAAGCGCCGTGCTCGCGAGCGGCGCAGTTATCGACTTCGGGCCATTGCGTGGGCGGATCGAGGGCGTGGCGGGTTAGATGGTGCTGCGCCGCCTGGCGCGACCGCAAATGCTTCGATGCGGCCGGCTCTATACCTCACCATACCAGATCGGATTCGGCCGGCGGCGCCGGCGGTTCATTGCCGGACTTTTGCAACCGGGCCTGGGCTTCGGTTCCTTTCGAATGCTGCGACAGCAATTCGCTGCTGACCCAGCGGATGTGTTCGACGATTTGCGCGGCATTGTGGGCCTGGAGCGGCTGAAAGCGCGGGTCATCGATGAACTGCTGCAACGTCTCGCGGTCCACGTCGCTGCCGATGGCGATCGCCTCGCGCACCGACTTCTTTCCCGCTTGCGTATCCATGAGCGCCTTGCGGCCTTTCTCGAAGTCGTCGCTCGGATAGCCGTCTGAGATCAGCACGATCAATGGCGGCAGTTGACGCGCCGTAGCCGAGAGCGTGGGCAGGATTTCAGCGACCATTTCGAGCGCGCGGCCCATGTCGGTGTCGCCGCGGTCGACGACGAGGTCGACCCATTGAAATTCCGCCACCGGGACGGGGCCCTTGATGTGCCATTCGGCGCCGGTCGAAAAACGAAGAACCCGCACCACCATGTCGACGGAGACGTTGGATATCGCGGCCTTTCGCAGGTCCTTCTCCGCGATGCGCATAGCCATATTGAGCGAGTTTATTTTCTCGCCGGCCATTGAGCCGGAGCAATCGACCGCGAAAATGATGTTGAGTTGCCGGCGGCTGACGTTATTGAGCGAGAGTCCGCCAGGCGCTTTGCTTTTTTTCATCTCGTGCGGCGCCACCGGATATCCCGCGCCCAATATGAAACTCGTGACCGCAGTCGCGACGTTGCTGCACTATAGATGCCGGCCTTGCGTCCTACAATAACGGTGTTGCCGTGCCTTCCGCGCATCCGGCCCGGTCACCGCGAGACGTCAGAGGCTGAACGAGCGTTTGATCCTGCGGCGCAGGCGGCTGAATTTGAATTTTTTCACGAGATCGAGGCTTTTGTCCCAGTTCGACTGCCGGCAGATCCCCAGATAGTTGGCGGCCACGATCGCGTCGGTCTCGCCGGCGTCCTGCCAAAACAGATACTCCTCTTCATAATGATAACACTGAAACAGCGGCTCGATCGGAAATAGAGGGATGCTCCTAAAGGCGAGTAGCGCCTCGCCGTACCAGTTGAGCTCCCCCGGATGATTGTTGATCGCGTTCACGATCGACGTGTTCTTTGATTGGAAGAAGCGCTCATCGAGGTCGCGCCAGACCTTGCTGCTCCACACGACGGGGATCGGGCCGAAATCCCAATGACGGCCCAGGCGGCCGAACTAACTCATTATATCTTCGCACTTTTGCGTCCTGTATCGCGCGATCTTCGGCAAACGGGCGCGCTCAGCAAAATTCAGCAAGTCCTTGCTCTCGTGAATCACGGTGTACGGCGTCCCATCGGGCGCAAGGAAGTCCGCCGAGCGAAACGGCTTGAGGAAATAACAATCGCTGTCCAGGCAGACGTAACTTTCTGAAAGTCCGAGACGCCAGAATTCGGCTTTGACGATTTGCTGCCCGACCCGGCCCGGCAGTTTGGCAAATGTCGCGCGGTCAAACCGCGGATTGGCAGCGACGATTTCCTCGTCGGTCACGAATTCGGCCGGTAGGCTCGCGAATCTCTCGCGGAAAATCGCGAGATCGTCTTCCGGAACGGACACATAAAACGGCAGCGACTCGACGTTGAATTGTGCGACGCTTTCCGCGAGCCGACGCGCCCGCTGCACATCGTCACGGTATGACTTGCAATAAAGGGCGATGCGGGCGGTCACGCGATTACGTCTCCGCGTTCTGCACATTTGCGAACCGGCTCAGCCGCGCGGATACGGCGGCGAGATCTGTCCGATAGCGCCAACGCTTCAATAATCCGCGCGGCATAGTCAGTTCGGCGAGTTTCAGCCGGTTGGCGATGCGCAATGGCGGCGGCGGCGCTCCGGCTTCTGCCGCCTCCGCGTATTGCCGAAGCATCGCAAGATTGCAATCCCTGATGTGCGGCAGCGGAGTGTCGCTTCCGTGTGTTTCGAGAAACCGCTGCTTGTTGCGGGCAATCAACGCCTTTTTCTCCTTGCTGGCGCGACCGAATGTTGCCCCGCCCTCGTGATAGACGAACGCGGTTTCAGCAACCAGGAGATCGAACCCGGCCTTGCTTGCTTTCAGCGAATAGTCGAAGTCGTCGTAATAGCCCGGGATATAGCTCTCATCCAAACCGCCGATTGCGTCATACACAGCACGTGCAAGTGCAACGACGTACATGTCGATTCGATAGGCGCGCAGGAGCCCTGAATCGCCGGCTGCCGCGAATTCCCGGCCTTGCCGCAAAATCTCCGCAACCGGCAACCCGGGCTGGACAAAAATCTGCTGCTCATTGCCGGCCGCATTCGACACCGGTGCCACCATGCCGGCACGAGGATTACTCCGCAATATCGATGCGAGCCGCCCCACCGTTCCGGGTGGAATGAGCACGTCGCTGGTGACCAAAATGAGCGGATCGCCGGCTGCGGCGCGAAGACCGGCGTTCATGCCGCCGGGATAGCCCGCGTTCTGGTCGAGACGGACCAATTTCAAGGCCGGAATGCGACGTTTTGCTTCGGCGAACGCCGCCCGGTTCGTCGCATCCGAGCCGTTGTCGACAAGCACAACGTCCCAAGAGGAAAACCCGGGGTCTTCGGCAATGCTTGCGAGGCAGCGGCCAGTTGTCTCGGCGAAGCAATTGTAGCCGAGCACGACAACGCTAATGATTTCGCCCCTTGCGCTCATCTCCGAATTCGCCCCACGCCGCGCTCAGGCGGCAACCAAGATCGCGCACAGTAAATCGCCGCGCAGAATCCGATTCAACACCATAGCCCGCCACTCATAGTTTTTACGCTGTGCGCGGCTGAAAAGCTCGCTCGATTTGGTCTTGGCTGCACTGCGCGGATCGGTCAACGGAATATCTTTGCGGTACTGTTCGCTGCCCATGAATTGCATCCCGGTAGAGTCGCACCACAGCCGGTTCACCCGCAAGCCGGCTTTTGCCGCCGCAATCCCCAAGCTTTTGTGCGAGTGCAAAATGAAATGCCGCGGCGCATCGAGGTTGACCCAATTCTCCTGATAGGTCTCAAAGGCCTCCGATGTAACGGTCGGAATTCGTATCAGCACTTGCCCGCCAGGCGCGAGGAGCCGCCGGGCTTGCGTCAAGGTGTCGATCTGGCGCGGCATATGCTCAAGCGAATGATGAAATGTGATGAAGTCATACTCGCCAGAAAGATCGTCGATGGCGATCTTGCGCGCCAGCAACTTATCCTCGAAGACGACGTCATCGGGAATGAAAGGGTCGATGCCGAGCGTTCCGGAAATTCCCGCGTCGCGCATTTCAAGCACATGCGCGCCCGATCCGCCGCCGACGTCGAGGACACGGCTTGCCGGCCGCATGCCCATGGCGCGGTAGATATAAAAGGTATCATCGGCTTTTGACAGCAAACGCAGCAGAGGCATGGCTATCCGCGGCCACTCCAGAATCCGCCGCCTGCGGGCACCGCGGCGCCGGCGCCGCGCGACCGAACTGGCAAGCGGCTGATAGCTGTAGTAGTCCGCAGGATAGAACCGCCCGATGTCCTTCGGAATACGCTTGATCTGAAGCGCGCAACAATTCGCGCATTGGCAATAAGTGAAAGAATCGCGAAATCCAAACATCATCTCGCGCGCTTCCAGCGCGCGGGAAAACGCAGCGTCGCATATTTCGCAGTTTTCCTTGCCGCTGTTCATGTTGAATGACCGATTTGGCGCGCGCCGAGCGGGATGGCGGCCGTCGGGCGTATTTGTTTTGGCTGCGGCAAAGGCCTAATGGGTCTTTCGCCAATAGGCGCTGTATTCGTCGATCGAGACGATATCCTCTTTAATATTGTTCTCGCGCATGAAGTCGTCGATCGCCGCCTTACAATTCGGCAATGCGTAGTCGTCCACAATGACAAATCCGCCTTTTGCGACCTTCGAGTACAGGCTTCTCAACATGACAATCGTCGATTCGTACATATCTCCGTCCAGCCGAAGAATAGCGATGACTTCCACTGGAAGCGTGGGCGCGGTGTCGGAGAAAAATCCCTTCACGAATTTCACTTTTTCATCGATCGCGCCGAATATCTTGAAATTCTGCTTTACGCTCTCAAGGCTGACACGCAGTTCTCTGCGCGTGAAATGGGTATCGTTTTTGTCGGCGGGGAATTTGTCAGGATTTGGCTTCGGCAGGCCGTCGAACGAGTCCAGCGCCCAGATCGTCCGATCATTAACACCACAAGCCGCCAGGTAGGCAGCCATGAATATGCAAACGCCGCCGCGCCAGATGCCGGCCTCCACGAGGTCGCCGCGGATGCGCTCACGCTCGATAGTATCGAGGCAAGACTGCAGCTGATCCAACCGCTTTCGGCCGACCATTGTATAGGCATAGACAGGCCAATCATTACCCCGCTGCCGTTTCTCGTAATCGAACGTCTTGGAGACCAGCGGTTCACCATCGATGGAATGATCGCGCCACAGCAGTCTGTAAGCGGAGATTATATAAAAAAGGACGTGCCCGAGCGCCCGCTTGCGCGACGAGGAATTTTGCAAGAGCGCGGTATATTCGAAACGTCCGTAGATATTGTTGACCAGCACGTCCTTTAGAAGCTCAAGATAGAGATGAAACGGGTCCGGGCGTTTCGTCGCGGCCGTCGCCCGCGATCCGGTTGTCGTCGCCTCTTGCATGTCGCTGGCCTTATGCGGTCAATTTTTCAAATTTCGGGACGCAATAAGACTATACCAATTGGCTCGAGCGTTCCAGTAACGGCGGAACCGTGGCGGCGATTTTGATTGTCGCTGGCCCGATAAGCGTCGCTCAGGCTGGATAGTTTGTTGCGAGATACCGCTTCAGCGCGTCCTGCCAGAGCGGCAGAACGACACCGAGTGCGCGGCCGCGAGTATTGGCCAGCACGGAATAGAGCGGCCGACGCATTGTGCCAGTGCGGCCGTGACGATCGACCGGGCGAAGCTCGGTGCTCGTTCCGATATGCGCGAAAATCGATTTGGTGAATTCATACCAGGTGCATTCGCCTTCGTTCACCAGATGATAAATTCCGCCAGCAAGCCCGGGTTGACCAATCAGTTTCAGCAGAGCCTTGCTGAGGTCGTCGGTTGAGGTCGGGCAAACGGTCTGATCGCATGAAATTTCCGTCGACTTTCCAGCGTGGGCATCGGCGATCCGGTGATCGACGAAATTGCCGCCCCTAGATCGAGAGCCGGCGCGGCCGTAAAGGCCGCAAGTGCGCACGATCACCGCATTTTCCGGCGCGGCGGAAAGCGCGGCGTACTCGCCGGCGAGCCGGGAAATACCGTAGATTTGCAGCGGCCCCGGACGATCCTCCTCGCGATAGGGAGCGCGCTGTTCGCCCCCGAACACGTAGTCGGTACTGAAGGTCAAAAACCGTGCACCATACTGCACGCACAATGCGGCAAGATTCCTCACGGCGACGCAATTTACGCGGAACGCCATTTCGGCCTGTTCCTCGCACAGCGAAACGTTGTGGAAGGCAGCGCAGTTTACGACGAGATCGGGCCGCAGGTCCGTCATCAGCCCGGCCGCGCTTTCCAATCTTTCGAGATCGAGCCTGTCGCGACCCGGCGCTACGATCTCGAAATCCCGATTGTTTCTCAACAGATCGGATCCGAGTTGGCCGCTGCCGCCAATCAACAGGATTTTCACGTCCTCACGCCGCTCAATAATGGGAGGACACGATCGCGGTCCGACAGGATGGGGTTATCGATCGGCCAATCGATGGCAAGCGCCGGATCGTTCCAGCGCAACCCACGCACGGACTGCGGATGATATGAGGCGGACATCTGGTAAAACACCTCCGAATTATCCTTGAGCGTCTGGAACCCGTGAGCGAAATTCTCCGGCACAAAAATCATGCGGCGATTGAATGCCGACAAGACCGCCGCGAACCACCGGTATTGCGTCGCCGAGCCGGGCCGCAGGTCGACGATCACGTCGTGGATGGCGCCCGCGGTGCAACGGACGAGCTTTGCCTCCAGATGCGGCTCGATCTGAAAGTGCATGCCGCGGAGCGTTCCGGCGCGCGGATTGAAAGTAATATTGCACTGCTCCACGCAGGCGTTCATTCCATGCTCGGCAAACTCCCTAGTGCAAAATGAGCGTGCGAAAAAGCCGCGCTCATCCTGAATAGAGTCCAATTCGATGACATAGGCTCCGCGCAGCGGTGTCTCGACGAATCTCATGGCACGATGGTCGGCTTCGATATCGGGATGACGAATTGCCCGCCCCAACTGCGAATGTCGGAAAGCTGCTGCATGATTTCCGCTTTGATATTCCAGGGAAGGATCAGCAGATAATCCGGTTTGGTTTCATAAATCCGGTCCGGAGACACGATCGGGATGTGTGTTCCCGGCAGAAAACGATGCTGCTTGTGCGGGCTTCGATCGGCGACATAGTCTAGAAAATCGGTCCGGATGCCGCAATAGTTGAGCAGCGTGTTGCCCTTCGCCGCCGCGCCATAGCCGGCGATGGATTTTCCCTCTCGTTTGATGGCGATCAGTAATTCCAGCAAGTCGCGTTTGACGGCTTTCACCTTCTCGGAAAACGTGCCGTAGGTCTCGATCCTGTCGAGCTTGGCACGCTTCTCCTCGGCCAGCAGATCGCCTACGTGACGGGAAACAGGCCTGCCGTCGTCGCCAGCGTGCCGCGCATGAATACGCAGCGAGCCGCCGTGTGTGGGAATTTTCTCGACATCGAAAATAGTCAGTCCGTTGGCTTCGAAGAGGCGGGTCGCGCTCAACAGCGAAAAGTACGAAAAGTGCTCGTGATAAATCGTATCGAATTGATTGCCGATGATCAGGCTGAGGAGATGGGGAAACTCCATCGTCACAACGCCGTGCGGCGCGAGCAACAGACGCAAGCCGGAAACGAAATCGTTGGGCGCGGGCACGTGCGCGAGAACGTTATTGCCGATCAACAGGTCCGCTTGACGTCCTTTGCCGGCTAGCTCGCGCGCCATATCAGTGCCGAAAAACCTTATGAGCGTAGGAATGCCGTTCTGGATCGCCGCCTGCGCCACGTTGGCCGCGGGCTCGATTCCGAGCACGGGGACACCCTTGGCCTTGAAATATTGCAGGAGGTATCCATCATTGCTCGCGACTTCGACGACCTGGCTGGTCGCGCCCAGACCAAAGCGTTCGATCGCAGACTGCGCAAAGGCCCGGCAGTGAGCGAGCCAGCTGTCTGAATATGACGAAAAATAGGCGTAGTTACTGAATATCTTGTCCGGTGTTTGCATCTGCTCAAGCTGGACCAGGAAACACTCGCCGCATACGAACGCATGAAGCGGATAGAACGGCTCCATGCGGCCGAGATCCGCTGCCTCAAGATTGCTGTTCGAGAGCGGAGACGTCCCAAGATCGCAAAACGTGTGCGTCATTGCCGCGCCGCAGGAACGGCACTTGCGGTGCTGCGTCATGCCTCGATCCGTTCAAATCGCTCGATCTGGCTCAATGTCACCGCCCGCATGTTGGCGGATTTGGTCCATTGCTTGTACCACGTCGCTGTCCAGTCGATCGCGTCCTCGATCTTCAGGCGGGGATGCCATCCAAGCAATTCGTGCGCCTTCGATGAATCGAGCTTGAGGATGCCCGCTTCGTGCAAACGGCCGGCGTCGCTCTGTTCCCAGGCTGGGCCCTCATCCCAGATTTCAAGGAACCGGGTCGCGAGCCATTCGACACTTCGGCATTCCTGCTCCGAGGGGCCAAAATTCCATGCAGCGGCATAGTGGTCGCCGGCCTGGTACAATTTTTCGGCGAGCAGCATGTAACCATACAAAGGCTCGAGCACGTGTTGCCATGGCCGAATGGCACGAGGGTGCCGGATCAGCGCGGCCTCTCCGCGCCGTGCTGCGCGGACGATGTCGGGGATCAGGCGATCGGCCGCCCAATCGCCGCCGCCGATTACATTGCCAGCACGCGCGGTCGCCACCGCCGATCGTGCGCCACCGGCTTTGGCGCTGAAAAATGAAGATCGATAGGCGGCGGTCGCAAGTTCCGCGGCTCCTTTGCTGGCCGAGTAGGGATCGTGGCCGCCCATCGGGTCGACTTCGCGGTACGGCCGCTGCCGTTCCCGATTTTGGTAACACTTGTCGCTGGTCACAATCACGATGGCCCGCACCGAAGCGCAGGCGCGCGCGGCTTCGAGAACATTCACGGTGCCCATGACATTGGTGGCGAAGGTTTCGACGGGAGAAGCGTATGATTCATGCACCAGCGACTGGGCGGCTAAATGCAGGATGATTTCCGGTACGCCGGTCTGCATCGCTTCCTTCAATTTGGGCAAGTCCCGGATATCGCCGATCACGGATTGCAGACCGGCATCGATCTGCGCAAGCTCGAACAGGCTGGGCCGGGTCGGCGGCGGCAGGGCATAGCCGGTCACATGCGCGCCGAGCTTTTCGAGCCACAGGCTGAGCCAGCTTCCCTTAAAGCCAGTATGGCCGGTCAAAAGGACTTTTTTCCCGCGCCAGAATTTTGAATCTAACGCCACAGTTTCCACGGGGCGTGTCCTGAATTCCAGAGCTGGTCGAGATGCTGCTTGTCCCGCAGCGTATCCATCGGTTGCCAGAAGCCCCGGTGAATATATGCCGCGAGTTGTCCGTCGCGCGCGAGCTGCGACACCGGTTCGCGCTCCCAAACCGTGTCGTCGCTCGCGATGTAGTCGATCGCCCGCGGCGAGAGCACGAAAAACCCGGCATTGATCCAGCCGCCATTCTCCTCCGGCTTTTCCCGGAACTCCGTAACCGTGTCGCCGGAAAGCTTTACCGCGCCAAAACGCGCCGGCGGTTGCGTCACGGTGATTGTCGCCAGCTTGCCCGTGCGCGTGTGAAATTCAATGAGCGCGCCGATGTCCACGTCGGCCACGCCGTCGCCGTAGGTGAAGCAGAAGACGTCGTCATCCGAAACCAATTCCCTGACCCGCCGCAAACGTCCGCCGGTCATGGTCTGCGCACCGGTGTCAATCAGTGACACTGTCCAGGGCTCGACTCTGTTCTGAAGCACGTCGACCTTGTTGGCCGCCAGATTGATTTTGACGTCCGCCATGTGGAGGAAATAATTGGCGAAGTATTCCTTGATCACATAGCCCTTGTAGCCGAGACAGACGACGAAATCGTTGAGCCCGAACCTGGAATAGATTTTCATGATGTGCCACAGGATCGGCCTGCCGCCGATCTCGATCATCGGTTTCGGCCGCACTTGTGTTTCTTCCGCGAGCCGCGTGCCCAACCCGCCGGCCAGTATCACGACTTTCATCGTCTCGCCTCCTTCCGCGTCCTGGCCGGACAACGCGCCTCGTCCACCCAGCGAAGAATCTGATCGACCGCGGCACCTACCGTAAAGGGCGACAGCATACCCGAATCCTTGAGGTCGTCGGCCTGCCAGCGGGCGATCAGTTGCTCCAGCACCGTGGTAATGGCGTGTACGTCGTTTGCCGGCACAGTCCAGTGCCCGTTTTCGCGCAAAATGCGGTCGAGATGGGGATTTTGCCAGGTCAGCCCGATAATTGGGCGTTCGGCCCAGAGGTATTCATAGAGCTTCGAGGGGATGTATTCCTCGCATTGGGCGTCGGTGCCGTGCAGCAGCAACAGCGCGTCCACCGTCTGCATGCGCTTGAGTACGCGATCGCGCCCGCTGTCGCCGGTGTCCGGGTCTCGCTCAAGCCGCCCGAAACTGCGCACGATGTCCGGCGAGGGAAGCGCTGCGATGGCCTTGGCGGACAGAGCGTCGACGCCGCCACCATACAGCTCGACCCGGATGACATCGGCGAGTTCGGGCCTCCGACGCAGCACCTCGCCGAGCGCTTGCAAAAACACATCCAGGTTGCGGGTGGGAGCGAGCATGCCAAAATGTCCGATAGCCAGATGAGGCCCGCGCGCGTATCCAATCTTGCCGAAGTTCGGGCGATCCGCCCCGGGGCTCAACACTTTGCCGCGCGAGCCAAGGACGGGGTTTCGTTGCACCGCGCGCTCCATCGCGGTCTCCACAAACCAGATGGCCACGTCGGCCCGTTCGCAGATTTTGCGCTCAAGCCACGCGGCGAAACGATGACGCATCCTTGTGCCGTCGCTGTCGCGCGAGACCATCGGGTCGTGGATCTCGGCCACCCACGGCAGCGCGAACCGCCTGGCGAGGAGATAGGCGGCAAGGTGCGCCGACGCTGCGCCCCCGGTTGAATAGATCACCTTGCAGCCGCGCTTGCGGATGAGGCGCGCGCCTTTGACATAGGCCGGCACGAACCAGGACCATTGCGGCTCGAGCGGAAGAACAAGCCGTTCCACCATGTAGAATGGCAAAAGCGGAATCGATACGAGGCCGGAGAGCAATTTGTAGGCGGTCTTGCCTGTTACGTGTTGGCGCACCAGGTGGCGCAGATCGAAGCGTAATCCGGCGGGCGATACGGGCAGCAGCCGATGGTGTTCGACGACATCGTCGCGCTTGCCGGTCATGGCGCTGATGACGATTGGCGTAATCCCGCGCGCGATCAAATGCGGGATCTTGTCCGTTATGACCTGGCTCGCGGCACGTCCATCCATATTGAATGCGTGCGAGACGATGAGCCAAGTCTCCACCTCAGGCATGAAGCATTACCATCCGGCTCGCGGCAAATGCGCGGTTCTTGTTATCAAAATTCACGGTATCAAGCCAGAATTCGCCGGGCATCCGAGTGGCCGGAATGCCGGCCCGTTGGCGAGAAACCGGTCAGATAACCTCGGCCAACTGCATCCGGTCGCGATGAAACCAGAACGTCGTGCCTTGCCCCTTGCTGTAGCGGACCTTCACATAATCAGGATGGTCGATGATCTTGTCCCGGCCGTAAATCTCGGCCGGGGAATTGGTGTCATGCGCGACAATGATCCGCGTTCGGCCGAACAGGCAATTAACGAGATCGCCGCGGATGTGCAGGCCGTAATCGACAAATCCCAGGTCATAGCTCGCATCCTTGATCACGTCGCTCACAATGCCGGACAGTGACTTGAGGTAGCGATCGTCGATTGTCGCGGGGTAGAGTCTTCGTTCAATTGCGCACCGGTCTGCGGCCTCGAGGAAATCGTCACAGACCATGAACACGGGATGCCAGTTCGGAAACGCGCGATATTGCTCGCGGCATTTTGCAAACCACTTCGTGCCGTCGGCGGCCGATCGTTGCGTAACAATCTCGACTGATTTTACCTGTGCCGCATGTTCCAGGAAAAACCTGGTTCCGTCGCCGAGTCCAAATTCGATGACATTTTGTATGGCCGTTGCCGAGAACAATCGTCCAAACGGCTTCAAGTGATCGAGGAATGCGTTGCCCCTGATCCAGGCGCGAAGAAAGCCCACGGACGAATCTCCACGTTCCGCAAAACAATGCTCGTTTGCAGAGAATATACCCGTCCCGGGTTCGCAGACAAAATTGCAAATTCAGCGACGCCGCCCGCATCGCCACCGTCGCCGTCCACTGACCGGAATGCCGCAGCGGCGGTCAGGCTGTGGGTCAATGCACCATGTTATCGATGACATTATTGATCAATTCGGAAATCTCGGTCTCGCTGAATGCAGTCTTGTCATAGCTCGCAATATATCGGTACTCGTCGCCGGTATAGTAGGTTCGCAATTCGAGTTCGCTGATGACCAGCTTCGGCAGCGCCGTCAACGGCAATGGCGAAATCTGCGTTGCGCCAAACTTCACCGATTCGCTCGCCTGGGCGAAAAGAATTGACGCGATCGGCACGGCGTTCACGAGGCCTTCGGGAACCAGCATGCCGCCTTCAAACTGTCCCGGAAACGCTCCCCCGGCAATCTGCTCCTTTCGGATTGAACCGGATTGGTGAAGGTAGGCAAAATCGATCGGCAAATGCGGGACGCTTTTCAGGAACTGCGCGTGAACCTCGCGGGCAAGTTCCGCCGCGCCGCCGCCGGGGCGCATTTTGCACCTGACCGGCATCATCGCCGCAACCCAACCGACATAATCGAGCAATGCCCGATCCGTCCGGTTGGCGGTCGCAATGTTGATCTGCACGTCGTCGACCGCGCCCATGCGGCCGATCGCCATCGCGTAAGATGCCAAGAACAACGACGACTCGGTCACGCCGGCAGCCTTCGCCTTCTCCAGGAGTTTTGCCTTGCTGTCGCGCGGAATGCTGACGGCGAACTCGGCTCCGGCGTTGACGGCAACGTCATGCAGATTTGGCTGCAGCCCCTTTTTCGCCCGGCCCAGTTTCGGCAGCGGCGGCGGCGGCAGAAGCAATTCACGGAAATAGCGTTCACGTTTGGCAAGCAGCGCTTGATTGCCGTGTCCGGTGAATTCGCGCAGGAACCGCTCGTGGTTCAGCCTGCTCGGCGGCCCGAGCGGAATTCCAACATAGCTTTTGAAAAAATCGCTGAGGGTCAGGGCCATGGACCAACCGTCGAGCACGAGATGGTGCCCGCGCACGAGGATGGCGTCGCCCTGTTTGCCGAGCCGCAACAGGCGAATTTCCACCATCGGGCCGGTGAACGGATCGAACGCCGGCGTCAGGCGTTCGGCCACCAGGCGCTCGAGCGCTGGCGGGTCCAGCGGCCCGACATTCTCTTCGACAAACATATCGGCCCGCGGCGGCTCGACGACCACGCCCCATTTGTTGTTCTCGCGCACGAACCGCATGCGGAGACTCTGGTGACGCGCCACAACTGCGAGCGCCGCCCGCCGCACCCGGATTGCATCCAGGTTCGGCTGTATGAGCAGCGCTCGTCTGAGCATCCAAGTCTGATTGAAGGCCTGGGACACCCGTCCGTCGTCGAAGAATTCAAGGAATTGAAGCTGTTGCATCGACGCGGGTGCAACGGCGGCGCGTACGAGCGTGCCCGGCATCGAAACATTCTCTGTTTTTTTCTGCAAACCGCCAGGCGCCGGCGCGGTGGTTTTCGGATCGGGAACGTCGCCAGGTGCCATTGCAAGTCCGACACAATTGTAACGCATACGAGCCCGTGTGGGTCACAGACGCCGGCCGGGAAATTAGCTGGTGAAAAAGCGCAAGATCAGACCACGACAGCGATTGCGCCGTCGAAGTCTATATAGACAGCAACATTCACCTCAGCGCCCCAGCGACTCTTTATCGCTGGTTAGAGTATTGGAAACAGATTGAGCTTGCAAACGCCGGCGCAGCTCTGCGTGTCCGGCGCTGTCCGGCCTGATGGACGAGGCGAAGCGAAAGGGCTTAGACCTTGGCCGCGGCGACCATTTTTTGTGCCGAGTGGTCCTTGTCCAAAAGAATGAGCAACGGAGGCAGAAGAACGAGATCGGCGACGATTGCTACGCCGATAATACAGGCGGAGAGCAGGCCCATCTGGTGGCTCACGGCGAAACTGGAAAAAGACAGCACGCCAAAGCCGAGGATCAGCGTTACCCCCGTCAGGATCATCGGATCTCCCGCGGCGACATAGGTGTATTCGACTGCTTCCTGGGTATCCATTCCCTGTTCGCGCCGCGCCCGCATGTATTTGCACAGCGAATGAATGGTGTCGTCGACGACAATACCGAACGTAATCGCGGCAACCGCCGAAACGGAAAGATTCACTTCGTAGCCAATCCAGCCCCACAGGCCGAAAGCCATGATCGCCGGCACCAGGTTGGGAACGAGGCTGATAAGCCCGATCTTCACGCTACGCAGCATGAAAATCATGAGCAGCGAAATGCTCACCAATTCGAAAACGGCGCCAATCATCATGGCCTTGATGTTGAACGCAGTGAGCGTCGCATACATCACCGAAATTCCCGTAGCGCGTGACACGATTCCGTTTTTCTTCAGCCAGGCCTCTCCTTCGTCCGCCAGGCGTTTAATGTCGTCGGAAGAAACATTCGCCAGATTTACGCTGACGAGGCTGGAGGTTTTTGTAATGTCGATTTGGTCGCTCAGGTCCCGTCCTTGCGGTAGCGACATTTCGTACAGCAGAAGGTATTGCGCCGCGAGTTCCCGGCTGTCGGGAATACGGTAGAATTTCGGATCATTGCCGTGCATGTCGCGGTTCAAGCGGCTGACGATGTCGCCGATCGTGGAAACGTGCGTGACATGCTTTTGCTTTCGAAACCAATCGGAGAAATTATCGAGGGTCTTGAGGTAGGCGGGATCGGTTACGCCGCCCTCGCGTGCCGACGGCACGGAATAGAGCAGGACGTGCAGGCCCGTCAGCCGATTTTGCAAGACCTCGGTGTCGCGACGGAATTCGAAATTCTTTGAAAAATATTTGATGAAGTCGTCGTCGAATTTCATTCTCGGTATGCCGACCGCCAGCAAGCATACGAGAATCGTCGAGCCGACGAGGATGGGCGTGCTGTATTTGATGACCTGGCGCGAAATATAAGTGAGGAAACGCGGGTCGCTCAGCAAGGGAAGCTGTTTCGGCGCGGGCAGCACGGCAAGAAGCGCCGGAAAGAAGGTGATCGAGAGGAACCAGGCGGCGACTATGCCAACCCCGACGATGTTGCCGACGTCGTTAATGGGCGGGGAATCGGCGAAATTGATTGCGAAAAATGCGACCGCGGTCGTCACGCTGGTCATCAGCACCGGCGTCCAGTTTGCCCGCATCGATTCGGTGAACGCGTCGAGCCGGTTATATCCTTTCCGTTGCAAATGTGAGGCGCCGGCGATGAGGTGCACGCAGTCGGCAATCGCCAGCGTCATGCTCAGGATCGGCGCGCCCACCGTCACCGGGTTCAAAACCAGGCCGGCCCATCCGGCCCATCCGGCGGCGGCGATCATCGACATCACGACTACCGCCAGCGTCGCGAGCATGCCGTAGGTCGATCGCAATCCGATCCAGAGCGTGCCAATCACCATGATGACGACCAGCGGAGTAAGCCAATTTGCGTCGCTGGTGGCCGCATCCCCCAAGGCCGCGTCGGCCATGATGCCGCCGGTGATGTGAAAATCGATTTCCGGATGCCCCGATCGCGCCTTGGCGACCAAAGCGCGCGCGGCGTTTGCAATCGGCGCCACCATGTTTTGATTGGTGTCGGTGCTGGCGATGGTAATGGCGATGGCCGTTACGTCGGACTTCGGTGAAATAAGCTGGTTGATGATCGCCGGTTCGCCGAGGGCGATCTTGCGGACGCGCGCCAGGTCTTCGTCGCTCATGGCGGCAGGATTTGAAACCAAATCCTTCACCACGAAGTCGTCGCCGTTCCCGTAGCTGTACTGAAAGTTCGTAATCGAATCGACGCGCATGACGTAGGGTAATTTCCACGCCTGCTTGGTCATGTCCGCGATAAGCGAAAGCGTCGATCGCGTGAAAATGTCGCCCGAATGGGGCACGAGGAGAATTATGACATCGTTTTCTTTGCCATAGGTATTCTCCAGGTTTTCAAGCGTCTTTATCTCCGGACCGTCCGGATTGAAGAACATGCGCGTATCGGGATCGACGCGCAGATATGTTACGCCGTAGCCGCAGATTGCGATGGCGACCACACTCGCCGCAATAACCAGCCAGCTATGCCGGTAAATCCAATTCAGGTAGCCGACAATCCATTGATGCGTTACGCGCGGTTTTTGGGGTGTGTGCATTGCAGTATTCTTCTCAGTTGGGCGTTGTTTATGCAATGCCTCAAAGATTAAAACGACCGGCAGTGACGTCCGCGTTATTCGGATCGGCGCCGCATGCAGGCGCCCGGCTTTGCAATGCCCGTTCACGCCTCACCGTCGTGCGCATTAATCACGGCGTCGCGTAATGCTCGAAATCGGCGCAAACCGGACTTATAAATCCGCGACGGGGTTCTTGATCGAGCGTTGATTGTGGATGCTCTGCGGCTGAATGCGGCTTACGGTCGCTTGGCCTCCAATTCACATGGACGTCATGCGTTCAGGTGAAGCGGGGTGAGGATTGTCACCGTGAAATCAGCTAGTTAACGCGAAATCTGACATGTTGCGATGCAATCTGCTACCGCTACAATGCAGGCTGGACAAGGTTGACCGGATAATAGCATCTACCGAATAACCGCACCCGAAGCGTGGTCCGGTTTTTGCGTCGTAATGCGGGTTTTACGTGTACGCGTAAAAGGGGGTTTATGTGGTAAACGCGATCGATGCCGGGCGTGGACACTCCGGCGGCCAGGGCGACGAAGTCTTTAAGATCGCGGTGGTTGGCATCGGATGTCGCTTCCCGGGCAAAGTCGACAGTGCGGCCGCGTTTTGGGACCTGTTGGTATCCAAAGGCAGCGGAATCCGGCCCATTCCCACCGACCGCTGGAGCACGGACGCCTTCTGCGATCCGGACCACGATGCAATCGCCAAGGGCTATGCGAAAGCCGGCGGCTTTATCGATGACATCTTTGATTTCGATCCGAATTTCTTCGATCTTTCGCCGCGCGAAGCGCTGTCGATGGATCCCCAGCAACGTTTGCTGCTCAAGGTTGCAATCGAAGCCATTGAGGACAGCAACAATACAATCGCAGCGATGCGCGCCGCGCGTTGTGGCGTTTTTGTAGGCATTTCCAACGTCGACTACGCCGCGCTCACGCGTTTTCGGCGGACTGCGACCGATATTTTCGCCGGAACGGGGACCGCATTCTCGATCGCGGCAAACCGCATCTCGCATCGTTTGAACCTCAACGGACCGAGCTTTGCCGTCGATACGGCGTGCTCGTCGGCTTTGGTCGCAATTGATCAGGCCTGCCGCAACTTGCGCGACGGGACGTGCGATGCGGCTCTTGCGGGCGGCGTCAACGCGTTGCTCGAACCGTCGGCGTTCATCGCATTCTGCAAAGCCAATATGTTGTCGCCTACCGACACAATCAGCGCATTCGACAAGCGCGCGAACGGGTTCGTGCGCGGCGAAGGCGCGGGCCTGGTGCTGCTCAAACCGTTGGCACGGGCGCGCGCCGACGGCGATCGAATTTACGCCGTCATTCGGGCAACGAATGTCAATCAAGACGGATATACCTCGACCCTGACCGCGCCGAGCTATGAAGCCCAGGTGGCCATGCTCGAGCAGCTGAGCCGGCGCGCGCGCGTCGCGCCGAAGCAGGTCAAATACGTCGAAGCGCACGGAACCGGCACGCAGGTCGGCGATCCGATCGAAGCGCGCGCGATCGGGCGGGTGTTCGGACACGCCGCCGGCAATCGGGCGCGGGTCATGATCGGCTCGGTCAAGCCAAATGTCGGGCATCTGGAAGCGGCCGCGGGCGTTTGCGGATTCATCAAAGCGACGCTGATGGCGCATCACAGATTGATTCCACCGACGCTTAATTTCAAAGACCCCAATCCGAACATCCCCATGGATGCCCTCAACATCGAGGTGCCCACCGAAGCGACCGCGCTGGGAGAACAGGAAGGGGCCTATATCGTCGTCAATTCCTTCGGTTTTGGCGGGACAAACGCCGGCGCGCTGCTCGAGACAGTGCAGCGTTCTTCCGAAACGACGGCAAAATCTTCCGGCGAGGCGGCGGAGCATTCGGCCGAGGCCGGCCCGAAGCACGGTCCCGTTGTGATTCCGGTTTCAGCCGCCACCGAAGGCGCCTTGAAGAATGCCGCGCGAGACCTGTCCGAGGCCCTGAAGCCGCAACATGCGCTGGCAGCCTATCCGCTCGACGAGATCATGGTCGCGCTCGGCAATTACCGCGATCATCATACTGAGCGCGCGGCCGTGCTTGCCTACGATCGGGAGGATCTGGCCGGCAAGCTCGACCTGTTGGCCGCCGGCGAGTTGCCCGCGCCCACCGAGAATAGTGTCGTTCCGCCGATCGTCCGCGGACGCGCGCGTGAAGGGCGCAAGATTGCCTTTACCTTTGCCGGGCAGGGAGGGCAGTGGTGGGGCATGGGGCGGCAACTGCTGACGCAGGACGCGATTTATCGCCGCACGATCGAAGAATTCGACGATGTCTTCAAATCGATATCTGGCTGGTCGGTCGTCGAAGCCATGCTCGCCGACGAGCAAACGACGAGGATCGACGACGCCGAGGTGACTCAGGCGGCGATTTTCGCAAACCAGATCGGCCTGCTTGCCATTTGGAACGCGCGCGGCGTCCGGCCCGACGTCCTGATCGGACACAGTTTCGGCGAGGTCGCGGCAACCTACGCGGCTGGCTCGATATCGCTGAACACCGCGGCCAATCTCATCCACAAGCGCGGACTTGTGCGGACGGAGATCGGCAGCCTCGGCGCCATGGCCGCCGTCGGCCTGTCGCACGAGCAGATCCTGCCGTATCTGCCGGCTGACGAATCGGTCGCGATCGCGGCGTTCAACGGCCCGACGATGCATTCGCTGACCGGCGACGCCGAGCATATGCGCGACGTCCTGCAACGAATTTCGGCCGATTTCCCGACCGCGTTCGTCCGGCAATTGAAGATGGATTTCGGCTGGCACGGAACCCAACTTGACCCCGGCGAGGCATGGTTCCGCACGCAGCTTGGAAACGTCGCCTGCCGCATGCCGGCCATTCCCGTCATCTCGACGGTTACCGGACGGCTGGAGACGCGCTTCGACAATGACTATTGGTGGGGGAACCTGCGCCAGCCGGTTTCCTATCAGCGGGCGATTGAATTCGCGCTGGAACTCGGCGTCGACAGCTTCGTCGAACTGGGTCCGCACCGCACCTTGGCGGCGCTCACGACGGGCATCGTGCAAAACAAGGGCGCATCCGCGCTCGTCGTCAACTCGCTGCATCGCGAACAGAACGATCACGAAGCCATGGCCTTCGCGACGGCGACCCTGCACGTCAACGGAGTCGATGTGAACTGGTCTAGTCTCACCCCGTCTCGCGCAGCAAAGGATATGCCGTTGCCGAAATATCCGTGGGAAAACCAGACCCTGCGGCTGAGCTCGGAGGAATCGCGCCATGCATTGTTCGTCGCGGAAGCGCATCCGCTGCTGGGCAAACGGGACCAGGGGCCGTTGCCGGTTTGGTCGTCGGAATTAAACCTGAAGGCTTTTCGCTATATCGCGGACCACGCGGTTCAGGACGGATGTCTGTTCCCGGCCGCCGGTTACGTCGAGATTTTGGCGGCGGCGGCTACCAGCCATTACGGCAAGGGTCCGGTTGAACTGGAGCACATCCGCTTCCACGAGGCGCTTTCGATCGGCGCCGACGACGAAATCATGCTCAGGACCGAGCTCGATCCCGACCGGGCGCTGGTCCGGATTTTCGGCATGCGCCGCGGCAACGACACCGAATGGCGGTTGTGCGCCGAAGGATATGTGCGGCGTCGTGACCTCACGATTTCCGCGCCGCCATTGGGACCAAAGAATTTTGCAGCCGCGCCCGATCTCGACCATGCCACCTTCTACGAGCTGGCGAACCGGCATGGCCTGAATTACGAGCGGGCCTTTAAGGGCGTGAATTCGATCTGGCTGCGTGACGACGTCAGCATCATGGCGCAGGTGTCGGCGCATAAATCGCTGCGCGCGTCCGCCGGCAAATATATCGTGCATCCGGCCGTGCTGGATTCCTGCTTGCAGGTGCCGATCGCGCTGAGCGATCTGAAGGCGGGCGTTTGGGTTCCCGGCGAACCGCTGCGGCCGAGAGAAGAGGTTGCCAGCCGTCTGCGTTTGAAATTGCCGGTTGGAATCCGCCGCGTTGTCATCACCGAAGCGTTCCCGCAGGCCCTGTTGGTTCTTTACGAAGGCTCGGAATACGGCGGCGCCTATACGATCTGTGACGATACGGGCCGGCCGATCGTCCGCATCGAGGGCCTCGAAACAAGACAGCTTGGCACCGCACAACGGTCGGATTTCGACGCCACCGCTCCGTCCGTCTATGTCGAGAATTTCTATCCGGTCGAGCAGGAGCCTGCGCGCAATCCTGAGCGCGAGCCGCAAGACCAGCGTTGGCTGCTGATAGGTCCGGATTCTCCGGTTCTCGGAGGGTTGACCGCCGAGCTTTCACGGCATGACGTGGCGGTGGAGCATTTTACGCAACATCCGGGGAACGACGCGGGAGCGGGCGAATTCGCCGCGCGGCTCGAAGGCGGTCAATATACCGGTATCGTCTATGCATGGGGCCTCGCTCCGAAGGCGGGCTCTGATGCCGCGGTAACTGACGTCGTTGTCGCCGACATCGAACGTGACGTGCTCGGCTTGATCGAGCTCGGCAAGGCGCTCGATCGGTCGCGCGAAGCGGCGCAGCGCCCCATCGTATGGGTCCTAACCAGCGGCGCACGCAGTATCGAAAACAGCGATTCGATGAGCTTTACGGGGTTGCAGCAGGCGCCGCTGTGCGGCCTTGCACGAAGCCTCGCGACGGAGTGTCCGGAATTCGTCGTGCGACAGATCGACGCCGACGAACGGTCTCTGGCCGATCCCGCGACGATTGCGGCGTGGCTGCTCGATGAAGGAAGCGAGACCGAACTTGCGCTGCGGGCCGGCCGCGCGTGGGCGCCGAGGATCGAGCGCCGCACAATGTCGAACCTGCCGCGGCGGCACCGTATTCGCGATCGCAAGACCGACTTCGGGAATTTCGTCGTTACGATGTCGCAGCCAGGTCTGGTCGAGAACATCGTTCTGCGCGAAGCGGAAACCCCCAGCCCTGGACCCAACGAAGTTGTCGTTGAGGTCGCCGCGGTCGGTCTGAACTTCCGCGACGTCCTGGCGGCGACCGGCATGCTTCCCGGAGAGGTCGAGGGAGCCGAGGCCGCGTGGCGGAATATGGGCCTCGAATTCGGCGGGGTGGTGCACGCTGTCGGCAAGGACGTCACGGGCCTTGCCATTGGCGATCGTGTCATGGGCATGGGGAGCGGGCTGCTGCGCGGCTTCGCCAAAATGCCGGCACAGGCTGTCATGCGCATTCCGGCGAACATTTCGATGGTCGAGGCGGGCAGTATTCCGGCCGGTTTTGCGACCGCCATTTACTCGCTCGAATGGGTCGCGCGCCTCCAGGCGGGAGAAAAGGTTCTTATCCATCTCGGCACCGGCGGCGTTGGGCTGGCGGCCATCCAGGTTGCCAAGCACCTCGGCGCCGAAATCCTGGCCACCGCGGGCAGCGACATCAAGCGCGAGCACCTGAGAAAACTCGGCGTTACGCATGTGATGGATTCGCGCTCGCTCACCTTCGCGGACGAAGTAATGGTGGCGACGGGCGGCCGGGGCGTGGATGTCGTGCTGAACTCCCTCGCCGGGCTCGCGATCGACAAGGGAATAGCCTGCCTTGCGCCGTTCGGCAGGTTCATTGAGATCGGCAAGCGCGATCTTTTCGCCGACAAGCCGATCGGTCTGAAGTCGCTCTATTTCAACAACTCATTCGCGGTGGTCGATCTCTCGACATTGCCGAAGGAACGCCCAGAGGAGATGCGCCGCCTGTTCGATGTGCTGACGGCGCGGTTTGCCGACGGGACGTACCGTCCCAATCCGGTCACTTTGTTTCCTGTTGCGAAGACCGCGGACGCCTATCGCACCATGGCGAAGGCGCAGCACATCGGGAAGGTCGTCATCGACCTTGCGCAACCGGAGATCGCGATCGAAGACGATCTCGAATCGGCGATGCGTTTCAACGGCGAGGCAACCTACGTCGTTACCGGAGGTCTGCGCGGGTTCGGCGTGTCGGTTGCCGATTGGCTCAGTGCAAACGGCGCGGGGCGCGTCGTTCTCGTTTCCCGCCGCACCACCCTGGAGGATGAGGTCGCCGCTTCCATCGAACAGATGAAGGCGCGCGGCACCGATGTGGTCATCGCCTCGCTGGACATAACCGACGCGAATGCCGTTGCGGGGCTCATCGCACAGCACGCGCGGTCGGACATGCCGCTGCGCGGGGTCGTACACGGCGCGGCCGTGATCGAGGACGGATTTATCAACCAGCTCGATCCGGACAAGGTGCGCCGCGTGATCAAGCCCAAGGTGGCGGGCGCGCTGAATTTGCATCATGCCTTGGCGGCGAACGGCGCCGAACTCGACTTCTTCGTCAGCTTCTCGTCATTGGCGCAAATGATCGGTTCGGCCGGTCAGGGTAACTACACGGCGGCAAATGCCTTCCTCGATGCTTTCTCCACATACAGAAAGCAGAAAGGGCTGCCCGGGCTTGCGGTGGATTGGGGTGCGCTCGGCGATTCCGGATTTGTGGCGCGAAATGCCGCGATGATCAGCTATCTCGACAGCGTCGGGATGAAGATGGTCTCCAACGCCGACGCATTTGCGGCATTGGGGCAATTGGCGCGCGCCGACCTGCCGTCGGCGGCTTTCGCGGCGGTCAACTGGCAGCGTGTCGAACGCGTCGTGCGCCGCGAGCGCAAGCTTCCGCGGCTTTCGATCGTGCTTGCGAAGGCGTCCGGCAACGATCCGCGCGTCCGTGCGACCCTCATGCAATCGGCGCGCGACACCTGGGATGACATTCTTACGACGGCGATCACCGCCGAAGTGGCCCGCGTCCTCAAGGTCGATGCGGCCGCTATTCCCGAGGATCGCCTGCTGACCGAACTCGGGCTCGACTCGCTCTCTTCATTCGAGCTCAAGAATCGCATCGAGGGCATGCTCGATTTTAGCATTCCCGTCGGCAAGTTCCTGCAGGCCCCAACGATCCGCGACCTCGCGCGCGTCGCCGCGGAATGCTTTGACAATATGCTGGTCGCCACCGAGCGCGCGGCCGCAAACGCGACTTCGGAGGGCGGGACTTCGGGCGGACAGGACGAACAGGGCGGCTTCCGTCCGCTCGGCCGGCAGTTGGACGCGCTTCGGCTCGCGCAATTGCCGATGACGTCGGACAGTGCGCGCGATTCGCTTCTGTTACGATACAGCGAGCTCATTCCACAACTGCTCGATTTCGACCGGCTGGAGGAGGCGTTGCAGCGTTTGAGCGCCAAGCAGGATGCGTTGCGCCTCGCCATTGCAACCAATTCCAGGGGCGAATCTGAAATCGTGTTTGCGGAGGGGCCGAATGTGCAACGCCTCGAGCCGCACGAAGAGTTGGCCGATGTTGATCCCGGCTTTGGGCCGTTGTGGTCGTTCGGCTTTGCGCATGTCGGCAGCGACACGCGGATTTCGGTGCGCAGCCACGCGGCGGCGGCCGACGTCTGGTCGATGCCAACTGCCATCACCCGGCTGCTCGCCGAATACGGGAACGCGGCCGGTGGCGCTGACACGAATTTCCGATTATTTGCCGCGAACCTCGAATTGCGGGACGACTCCGACGCCACGGCCAATCACCTAGCGGTTTGGTCGGAAATGCTGAGCGACGTGCCGCCGGCGCTGAATTTCGCCCAGCGTTCGTTCGCGCTGGCGCCGGTCGGCTGCGGCCACAATCGCGGAAACCCGGCATCCATCGAATCGAAGGTTGAATTAGCGGAATTGCCTGCGAGCGAGTTGCGCGAACGTGAAGCGACGGTGCTTTTAGCTTTCGCGCGGGCCATGACAGCAGATGCCGGGCGTGGTTCAATCGTCATCTGCAGGCACGACATTTCGCGGCAGGATTGCGGACCGGCCGAATTGTTGGGGCCGGTTGCCGACCGGCTGCCGCTGGTTCTCGACAAGCTGGACGGTGAATTCACTGAAAGCCTGGACCGGGTTGGCAGAACGCTTGCTTGCGCGCTCCAACATCGGGCTTTCGATGCCGCGGCCGCCGAACAACGTCTCGGTACGCTTTTGCGCAATCGGGGAGCAGTTCCGACGCAAATCGGTTTTGCCTACGTCGATGCTTCGTCCGAGCTTCGGAACGAAGCCGTGCTGCGCGACGCCGCGGAGAATTACCTCGGCGGTGACCTCGAGCTATTGCTGCTCGACCACCGCGATTATGTCGAGTGTGTCTGGGCGTACGACAGCAATGCGGTGGGTCGTGAATGGGTGTTATCGATCGCGGCCCGGTTTGCGCAGGAATTGCGGGCACTCGCACATAGCGCGAGCAGCAAAGTCGAGAGCAATAAGGCCGCCCTGGCGCCGGCAAGCGATGGTGTGCAAATCCGAGCTCCGAAGCCTTCGACCCTGGCTCGGCGAACCCCGCCAAAGGTGTCCGGCCGGGTCGTGGCGCTGACGGCGGCGGCCCTTACCGCTCCGCATTCGTCGAAGTTTGCGAACATTATGCCCGTTTCGATGCAGCAGCTCGGCGTTCTTGAGTTTTTCGAGGGCGGCCACATTCACGAGCCATTCAATCAGTCGCGGATTCGCCGCCGGGCGCTGTCGCTGCGGCCGGGACTCGACGTGAACCGGTTGCGCCGGGCCATCGAGACGGTGGTCGGTCGGCATGAAAGCCTGCGCATGCGGTTTGTCCACGAAAGGAATCAATGGGGCGTGGTCGTCGAACCGCCGCGCGGAGATATTTTCGTCGCCGAGGATATCGGGACCGTCGATTTGGCCACGTTGAACCGGCTGATCGCCGACCATTTGACGCAGACGATCGATCCCGTCGTTGGCCCGCTGCTGCAAATTCGCCTGTTGCGAATGGGCGAGCACGGCGACGTTCTGCTCCTCCGCGGTCATCACCTTGTGGTCGACGACTGGTCTCTGGCGATTGTGCTCGACGAGATGTTCCAGGCCTACAGCGGCATTCCGTTGGAGGCGCCGAGCCGGATGACTCACGAGCGCTACTTGCGTGAGTTCGCCGGACACGGCAACCACGAAGTGATTGCCGAACGTGAGAGCTACTTCCGCAGTCTTCTGATTCCCGGGCTGGAACTACCGACGATCGGCCGGGCGAAAAAGGGCTTGAGCCAAGCGGCCGTCCGCATTGACGCTCATCCAGGCGGCGAAACCACAGTCAAGATCACCCGGGAGTCTCGCCGACAAATGCTCGGCCGCGCCCGGCGTTTTGGGGTGTCCGACGCCGCCTTGTTCCTAGCGTCGTACGCGATGACGATAGGGCGCATTGGCGACGTCGATGCCGTGCAGTTCACCGTGCCGGCGGCCAATCGGGGCCACAGCGACCTGCTGGGCTATGTCGGTTCGGTCGCCGCAATGATGCCGGTGTGCTGTTTGACGCCGGACGGCGGCGACGTGAAGCTGCGCTCACGCGAGCTGCACGCACAGATATCGACGAGCGCCAGGCATTTGCCGGTCGATTTCGCGGCTCTGGATTTGACGGGGCCGAGCCGGCAAGAGCAGGTTGCCGCCTATGCTCGTCTGCAACAATTCGTCGGCGGGGTCGTGATGCCGGATCACCTGTTAAAGGTCGTCCCCGAGGCGTCGGTCTTTTCCGGAATCGTCGGCGAGCCGGCGGACTTCGGCGTGACCAAAGTCGCTCCGGTCGCGTTGCCGTCGCCGCTGGTTGTCAACGAGCTCGACCTGCGCATCTACGACACGGGAAGCGAATTCCGCTACGTCGCGACCTACGATCAGGTCGCTTTCAGCGGCGTGGAAATTGTCGAGATCGTTCGTGAAACATTTGAAAGGGCCGCAGGGCACGACATAAGCGAGCAAGACCGCCAGACTGCTGAATCGCTTGCGCTTCCGTGAGATCGCACAGGCCATAGTTAGGCCACGCATTTCGGGCATGCGTTTCCGGGGAGGTGAAACTCGATGACAAAAACCGAAGTGCTGGCGGCGGCTCTCGTTGCGATAAGTCTGAACCCGGTGTTGATCGCATGGGCACAGAGTTCGCAGGAGCGGGGATATGAAATCGCCAAGGCGTCGAGCGACCTTGGCGGCGGGTATCGTGACTATTCCGCCTCGGGAAAGATGATCCTGAAGAACAAGGCCGGCTCCTCCACGGAGCGCGACTTCGACTTCAAAAGCATCGAAACGGCAGGCGGCGACCAGTCCCTCCTCGTGTTCAATTGGCCCGGCGATATTCGCGACACCGCGCTGCTGACGCACGAACACAAAAGCAGCGCCGACGATCAATGGATATTCCTGCCCGCCGAAAAGAGGGTCAAGCGGATCGCGGCGGCCGGCCGGTCGGGATCGTTCGTCGGCAGCGAATTCAGCTACGGCGACCTGGTCGAACAGGGGCTGGACAAGTTTTCCTACAACTGGCTGTCGCAAGAAGCGTGCTGCAATGTCGTCGAGAGAGTTCCGAAGAGCTCCGACTCGGGATATTCGCGGCAGGTAGTCTGGTACAACAAGTCGAATAATACCGTCGCGAAAATCGACTACTACAACCTGGGTGCAACGCTTCTGAAAACGTTGACCGCCACCGGCTATCAAAAATTCAATGACCGCTTCTGGCGCCCTTCGATGATTGCAATGGTCAATCACCTGACCGGCAAAGAGACCATTCTGACGTGGCGCGCGCAGAGGTTTTCCTCGGGGCTCAGCCTCAATGAGTTCACGGTCGATGCAATGAGTCGTATCCGATGAACGATGCGCGGGCCAATGCAACGGTATACAAGGCGGTCGTGATGGCGGCCAACACCGTCGTGTGGACGTTGGATCTTGCCCGCATAAGAAACAGGATTCGGCGCGAGGCCGGATTAAAAGCCTTGCTTGGCCCGGCAGAGCGCGCAAGGGCCGCGCAGTTTGCTGACGCAGATCAGTCTGAATTTTATACGGCCGCGCATGTGGGATTGCGCACCATTCTCATCCAAAGATGCGGGACGAAAATCGCCGGCCAAGATTTCGCGACCACGCCGAACGGGAAGCCGTTCCTGCCGGGCGGCCCTGATTTCAACATGTCGCGGAGCGGGTCGCTGGGCGTCGTGGCCGTTTCCGACGAATCGAGCGTCGGGATCGATATCGAACGGAAAAGAGCCATTGCGATCGGTGACTGGCCCGTCCGCTATCCGGTTTTGCGGCTCTTTTCCACAAGCGCTGACGATGGACCCGAAGCGTTCCTTCAGGGATGGGTTCGGCTTGAAGCATGGTGCAAGCGCCGCGCTTTGGCGCTGAGCCCGCTACTTGACCGCGACGAGGACGAGTTGCTTCGAAACGATCGCGACTCGGAACGTCTCGATCCGGCTTCGGAGTTGTCGCGGCTCGATGTTCCGTCGTCTTATTTGGCTTGGTGCGCTTGCGACTTGGGTGGGGGCATCCGGCAAAACCTGCTTGATTTGTAAAAGGTTACAGCGGAAACTTGCGCGGCAAATCCGCAAAAATCGCGGCAGCCAGGTGACGGATGGGCGGGGAGTACATGTTTCGTATCTCGGGGCTGCTCATCCTGGGATTTGTGGCGGTTGCGGGCTCGGCGGAGTTCGCACGCGCTCAATCGACCGCGACCGCGACCGCGACCGCACCGCAGGCTATTGCCGCTGACGAGCCGAAGACGCAGTCAAAATCCATTGACGCGATATTGATTTCCGTGGCGGCAACTTCGTCAACCGCGCCATCCGGGTCGGTCAGCGCGCCGCCGCCTCCCGCCGCCGCAAACGGTCCGGCCGCGTCGTCCCGCCCCGCCGCCGCGAAGCCGCCCTCCGGCGCCGCGAATGCGCCGGCCGCATCGATCGATTCGACTGCCGCAAAATCATACGCTTGGGCTTGGCCGAGTGAGCCGCTTCCTTCGCTTCAGAAAATGATGCCCGATATTCCCGGGTTGCGGCTGACCGGCGCGATCGGAATTTGGGGACGCAGTTTTCCGCAATCGCCGCAGTGGGACGGCGAGAGCAATGCCGTGCTGTGGCCCAATGTCGAAGGTTGGGTGAAAGCGGAATATTCGTGGAACGGCGGCAAAGATCGTTTCAATTTCATGCCCTATGCGCGCAAGGATTTCATCGGATCGCGAAGTCTCGTCGACGTCAAGGAGGGCTACTTCCTTCATACCGGCGATGGCTGGAGCGTTCTCGCGGGCATCAATACGGTTCACTGGGGCGTAACCGAATCCCGTCACCTCGTGAACATCATCAACCAGGCCGACTATGCCTGGAGCATCGACGGCGACGAGTTGCTCGGTCAGCCCATGGTGAACGCCAACTTTACGACGTCGATGGGGACTTTGAGTCTGTACGGGCTCTTTGGCTTCCGCCCCTTGCAGGATTACGATGCCAAGGATCGCTTCCGCACCCCGCTGGTGCCGGACGGACATACGATTCTGGCGAGCGACATAGAGCAGAACGTCAATTTTGCCGGCCGCTTCAATTCCACATTTCCGCTTTTTGGCGGATCGATCGACGCCGCCGTGTCATATTTTAACGGCGTCGGCCGCGAGCCGCGCTACGTCCTGCTGGCGGCGACTTCGCCGTCATCATTGCCGCGGCTCACGAGCTATTACGATCTGATCAATCAGGGTGGCCTGGAAATTGTCGGAACCTTTAATTCGCTCCAGCTTAAATTCGAAGGAATTATCAGACACGAATATGGCGAGACCTACGCCGCAACCGTCGCAGGCTTCGAATACACATTTTTCAATGTCTGGAATTCCGGCGCGGATGTCGGTCTCGTCGCCGAGCATCTTACCGACAACCGGTCCATGCTCCAGCCGCCGACTTTTTACGCGCACGACGTCTTTATTGGCGGGCGTTTTACGTTTAACGACAGTTCGGACACCAATTTACTGGGCGGGATATTATACAATTATCAGGACTCGGCCGAATATGCGACGGCAAGGCTTAGCACGCGCATCCGGGACGATCTGAGCCTGACGCTGGAAGGCCGGTATTTCATTTACGCCCCGCCGGAGGATTATCTGTACTGGATCCTGCACGACAGTTACGTCCAAGCGCGGATAATCAAGTATTTCTGACGGGCCCTTCTGCGGCGGCAATTACAGAATCGGCAATAACAGGGAATTGCCCAACTCCCGGGGCGCTTCGTCCGACAGCGTCAGCAGCACAAAATAGTGCTCCGCTCGATAGGGCACGAATCCGGCCGAGAGCAGTTACGCGACTGGCTGGCCGTACTTTATTAAAAAATCGTCACGCGCTTTGAATTAAACGGATCCGGCCTTACGCGTAGATGTTCCGCTGCACCCAGGCGATCACAAAATCCTGAAGCGCCTTCGCATTTGTCAATTCCTCAATCCGGTGAAAGGGTATTTGGCGAATATTTTTGACCACACCACGACAGCTTTCCGCGCCACAATTGCACGGCATGCGCCAAAACCAAGTGACTGGATTTGGCAATACAGTGAGCGAGTAGTCATATGTGATCTCTTCGCCTGGCGCGATGTCCCGGTGTGCAAATAGCTCAGACTCGCCGCGCATTGCGGCGTTCGGCTCGGAACTGTGATTGAATCTCACTGAGAAATCGTCCAGTTGAATGTAGGTGAATCGACCAGTTGCCAAGGGGCTGTCCTCACTTAGGCGTCCGAGAATTACTCTTGCTGCACAATTCAACAAAGAAATACTTTCGCCCGAGAGACAATGTATCACTTCACCCGTCGAAATGGGAGCATCAGTAAAAACGCCGAAGCCGGCGATGGGCGATTTCCGCACGACAAGGCACATATAGCCATTTCCCCGCAGGGTGTGAGTGTACGGCCAGGCAGACAATCGACGAGTGAAATGAACCCGCCGCAGCTTGGCGAAGACCGGCGAACTCCCGCGCCGCTTCGCCCAAGCGCAGCATTTGGACATAAGCCCTCGATCAATTCGACGGTGGTGGACGCTCTAAGAATTGCTCAACGAATTCTGAGAATCGGAAGAGGCGACCACCCTGACGCCAAAACTGCCGAAGTTCTTGACGACTCGGGTGAGGGTAGTATCTCTGCCGTGCTGGATCCTGTCTGATCGGCACCGCGGTGCCGTTTTCGATGTCACGCACTGCCTCGATTGCAAGATCCGTGCCGATCCGCATGGATTCACAATCCACAGCCACCATCGATTTGTTTGCCTTTCGCTCAACCATTCTGGTCCCGAGGACAGGGCCTGCATCGATCTGGGTATCATTGATCATGTGCACCGCCGCCCCGATCTCGGTATGTTGCATGCGAATTGCCCAGAATCCTGGTGCCGGGCCACGATTCTCTGGCAAAAGCCCAGGATGCGTGTTCACTACGCCAAATTTTGGAGTGGCGATGATTGGCGCTTTCAGGATTTGGTCGAAGTACAATAGAACAACGAGATCCGGCTTCATATCTGCAATTTGCCGAACAAAATCCGGTTCATTCACGTTTCGCGCGCGAACGATCTTGAGACAGTTCTTTTTGCATACCTGTTTAAGCGTGAAGGCGCGTCGCCTACGGCCCGTAATCCTGCCGATGAGGCTTGCCAGCGGCGCAAATGGTTTGAATAGAATCTGCATTGTACTCAAGTAAAGCAAATAGGCGACACCCGAATTTCGTAAATATTTTGCCGTTTCTTTGAGCAGTCCTTCGCCGACGAAACCCCTCATACTTTCAGACGACACGACGCACACGATTCGGTCCCGATAGGCATCGACGAAGGAGTGAAGTGCGACGGCCGAATGCAAGCTGTCCAGCACGAGCACGACAATCCGGCTGATAGTGCGTTCTTCCCGCCGCTCTTCGGACACTTTATCCAACAAATTTCTTTGCACCCATGCATAACGATACCCCGCTCGACTTTAATGCGTCAAACGCGAAAAGCCTCGCGGCTGCGTGTTGAATTGCAATATGGATCGATGACTGCGGCGAAGAAGTTGCAGTGGCCAGTTAGAAGGCGAGTCACGCGACCTGTTGCGTCGGGAAGTGGCAACTTTACGCATGAGATCTGATTACTCGGCGGAAATTTCTCGTCTAAGATGTCCCTTTATCGGGTCCGCAGCGGCATCCCATCTCTTGAATGGCCCTGTGCCGGATATGCCCTTCGTTTTGCGCCGGCAGTACGCCCGCCGGTCATCCTTGACCCGCAATTGACCAACGATACACTGCTGCCGACGGCGCGCCGGTCGTTAAATACTTCGGATTGCCGGGGCGCGCGGTCCGCTCATGACGGTCCGGTTGGAGGAGAATTTCCTCCCGGGCCTACCGTGGCTTTGCATGCTTCACAAC
>Ga0335083_10001424_pt1 | contig 33042 bp, 18 predicted proteins | sample Lox_Sample_42_FD_206716 | JGI IMG/M metagenome (GOLD analysis project Ga0335083, IMG submission 206716) | Soil microbial communities from Loxahatchee National Wildlife Refuge, Florida, United States - Lox_Sample_4.2 | ecosystem: Environmental > Terrestrial > Soil > Wetlands | place: USA...
GCCCGAATCGCACACCAGACCGTGATGTTGGCGCAATGAAGATCGCCATCATCGATAGCGGCGTCCATCCCAATCATCCACACGTGGGCGGTGTAGCAGGCGGCGTCGGGGTGACAGCGCAGGGGCTTACCGAGGATTTTATTGACCGCCTCGGCCATGGGACCGCAGTGGCGGGCGCGATCCGCGAAAAGATCGGACGCGATGCCGAACTCTACGCGGTCAAAGTCTTCGACCAGCGTCTCACTGCGAATATCGATGTTATCCTGCGCGCGCTCGCCTGGTGCAGCGACCAGCGCATGGATCTGATCAATCTGAGTCTCGGAACTTCGAACACGGCGCATCGGGAGCGGTTCGAGCATGTGCTGATGGACGGCCCCTTGGTGGTTGGTGCGGCCCACTCGCTGCCCGGAGATTTACCTATGGTCATCGGCGTCGCACCGGATGCGGAGTGCCCGCGCGATTCGTATCGCTATCGTGAAGGCGTGTTCTATGCCTCGCCGTATCCACGTTCGATTCCAGGCGTGCCTCCCGAACACAATTTGAACGGCGCCAGTTTCGCTGTTGCGAACATGACCGGGCTTATCGCTCGCTTCCTGATCGACGGCGAAGCGTCCGGGCGCGGCGCTGGTTCACGCGATGAGATTTTCGCCACACTGGTTGCCCGCACCGGCGCGATAGCAGCGCCCTAACCGCCTCAATCCCAAACCACATCCATTCCGGCCTTGATAATCCTCGTGAGCGGCTGATGCGGTGAGCGGCAGATGAGGTCGCCTCTGCGTGAAGTTGCGCTGTGAATGCGCGCGGCGTTTCACGCACTCGTCCAGCAGCATATCGAGTCCACTTCGGCGACGCAAGATTATGCAGCGCCGCCCCTTCGGAAGCATAACTGCTCAAGTAGGGGGCCCTTTGTTCGAAGAAAGGGAGGAATCATGGAACTTCGATCAAAAACCGCCCAGACCGGTGCTCTTATAGCCGGTCTCTTCATACTGTTCGGGACGGTGCTTGCGCAGGAGGGAGCAAGGAGACCGTCGAGCTACTCCGAAGTTGTTACTCACGAGGATTTCGGGGCCGTTATGGCCCGCATGAGCGCGGCCAAGCCCGCGATCATGGAACGTCAGAAGGCTCTGCTGGAGGAGCGCTATGACCTGAGCGACCGCCCGGCTAAAGGCGTGACGATGTCTCGTGGCAAAGCCGTTCAGCAGGGTGTACGCGTGAAACTTCGGCCCGGCACTACCTGGGAGGGGCTCGCAAAAATGCGCCCGGAAGAGATCCGCGAACGGGACCTCTTTCCTCTGGGCTTCATGCCTTTGCCGCATCCAAATCATGCCGAAGGTGGAATGCTGTTCCCCAAGTACCAAATCGACGAGATCAGCAAGCAGGAAGGAAGGGATCTCACCCGCTTCGATCTCGACTTCGATCTGCCCGACCATATCATGCCCGAGTTTCCGCCGGCCATCTATTTGACCACGCGGCTCGATTTGGGCGATGTCTCGCACGGCAAGGTGGTAACCATTGAAAACTACTACGAATTGTTCAGCGGGATTCTGAATCCCAAACAACTGGAAGGTCTGCGCCTTCTGGTAACGCCGTTTCCCCAACAACAGTACAACCAGACTGAGGATCGCCGGAGCGAGCATCCGCACCGTGGTGTTGCTTGTTTCGACTGCCACGTAAACGGACACACCAACGGCGCCACGCACCTGGTTGGAGACATTCGGCCGCAGGAGTTCCGTCACCGGATTGAGACTCCTTCGCTGCGCGGTGTCAACATCCAGCGCCTGTTCGGCTCTCAACGCGCTCTGAAGACGGTCGAAGATTTCACCGAATTTGAACAGCGTGCTGCGTACTTCGATGGCGATCCCGTGATCGCCGCCAAGAAAGGAATCAATATCCTGGATCGCGGAAGTCAGGTCCATTACATGGCGGAGTTTGAAGAGCTGCTGGATTTTCCTCCGGCGGCCAAGCTCGGTATTGACGGCCTGCTCGATTCAAAGACCGCCTCTCCAGCGGAGATGCGTGGGCAAGTCTTGTTTTTCGGAAAAGCGAAATGCGGGAGCTGCCATCCGGCACCCTACTACACGGACAACTCCATGCACAATCTCCAGACCGAGCGCTTCTACAAGTCGCGGATGATCAATGGCATGATGGCCTCGGCCGACGGGCCCATCAAGACGTTTCCGCTGCGTGGGATTAAGGAGTCGCCGCCCTACATGCACGACGGCCGGCTGATAACGCTCGAAGACACGGTTGAGTTTTTCAACCTGATCTCCGAGCTGGAGCTGACATCGCAAGAGAAGGCCGACCTTGTGGCCTTCATGCGGACGCTATAGCGACCAGTGACGCCGGGCGTAAGCGCCAGGATGGCAGCGAGCCAAGAATGCAGTTGGAAAACCAGCTGGAATAATTTTGCCGCTCGCACGAACCTGCCGCTGTTGTTGTGACAGGCTGGCCGCGGTCGAACTGGCCCAGCAACGAGGGCGAATATTCCTTCGAACTAATTCGGTTTGGCGGGCTGTCTTCCCGGACTGATGTCGCGGGTCGCCATACAGTTAAGGGTTCAAAAACAGCAGACTCAGCCGACGGCTACCGCAACCTGAGCGCCGCGGTGGGGGTTATACTCATTTGGCTTGGTGTCTGTGACTGAGGAAGCTGGAATTACGTTAGAATAGAGTTTAATCCCGGGGATTTAAATCCTGAAAAAATCTTTACCTTTTATCGCATGTTTTGTGTGCGTAGGCGCGGGCTATTGCCTTGGGCAGGAGTCGAATACCGCACCGATGCCAGAGCTGCCGTCTGTTCCATCGGTCGAAGCGCCCCAAATCCAAAACGCCGTCACGGATGACCACCGAATGTTCAAGGTCCTGCCGAATTACAAGACGGTGAATGATCCCAGCCAGCCCATCACGCCCATTGGGGCGAAACAGAAGTTCGGCTTGGTGCTGCATTATTTCGATCCATTCACGTACGGGTTTACCGCCGTGCAGGCTGGGATCCAGCAGGCCACCAACGCGCAGCAAGGCTATGGGCAAGGCGTCTCCGGTTATTACAAGCGCTACGGCGCGGATTTCACGGACGCGTTCACGAATGAATTGTTCACGGTGGGGGTCTTTCCAACGCTGCTGCATGAGGATCCGCGATATTTTCGAAAAGGCCAAGGCGGGGGAATGCATCGAACGCTGTATGCGATCAGCAGGGTCTTTGTGGCGCGCAGCGACTCAGGGCATCAGCGCTACAACTTTTCGGAGCTCCTGGGCAACCTCAGCTCAGGCGCCATTTCGAACCTCTACTATCCCAGCGGCGACCGGCGAGTGTCTGACATTCTGACGCGCACCGGCTTTCAGATGGGCTACGACGCGATGTTCAACGTGCTGAAGGAATTCTATCCGGACCTGAAGCGCAGATTTCGGCGCCAGCCCCCGGTTCCGGTGGACCAACTTCGATAAAGATCCGGACCGCGTCGCGGACTACGATTTCTTGGTGAACACCAGAACGTCGTTGGCGTCGGCCCGGGGGACGATGTAGGTGGTCTCCACCTTCAGCGTCTTACCGTCTTGAGACAGCGTGAGCCGGTAGCGGGTGACGTGGTCGCCCCTGGTTTCCATTTCCACCAGCATCGGTCCGTTGAACCAGAACGATGCTTTAGCTTTGTCGCCGTGAACGTCGCAGTCCTTGCCGTCGGTGCTGCACTTCATCTCCACCGCTCTGCCGGATTCGGTTTCCGTGAGATGGATCGAATTGTCAGATTCTTCGATGGCCCAAGTGGCGTCGGCGACCTTGACGGTGTGCTGCTCGCACTTGGCAGGGTCGAGCTGCCAACTCCCCGTGAAATTCGGCTTGTCTTGTGCAATCGCGAGCGCGGCGAGCAGCCCGAAAACAGAAACCATCGTAATGCATCCAAGTTTTCCCATAAGCCTCCCTCGTTAGCTTGCCACTTCATATCCTATTCCAGCGCGAGGTGGGGTGGGGAAACCCGGCCCGAGGAGGTCTCGGGGATGCGTGTGGCGCATGCTAGCATGAATCGGATACGCACCCAGTCGCTATGAAGCTCTCCGACAAATTCACGCTGGAACAAGGGCGGGTTTATCTAACTGGCATTCAAGCGCTGGTGCGCCTGCCGATCGACCAGATGCGTCGCGACCGGCGCGCGGGACTCAACACCGGCGCGTTCATTTCCGGATACGAAGGCTCGCCGTTGGGCGGCTACGACATGGCGCTGGCGCGCGCGGGAAAATTGCTCTCCGAACACAACATCCACTTCCGCCCCGGGGTCAATGAGGACCTGGCCGCGACCGCCGTGTTCGGCAGCCAAATCATCGACACCGTCGGCAAGAGCAAAGTGGAAGGCGTGGTGGGCATCTGGTACGGCAAGGGGCCGGGTGTCGACCGCAGCGGCGACATTTTCCGCCATGCCAATCTGGCCGGGAGCGGCAAGAACGGCGGCGCGCTGCTGCTGTGCGGCGACGATCCGATTTCGAAAAGCTCCACTATTCCCAGCCAGAGCGATTTCAGCCTGTACAACATCGGCATTCCTTATTTGTATCCGGGCAACGTGCAGGAGATTCTGGATTACGGGCTGCTGGCCATCGCGCTCTCGCGGTTCAGCGCGGCTTGGGTCGGGATGAAGATGGTCACGGATGTGTGCGATGGCGGGGGTACGGCTGAACTAGACCCGTCGCGGCCGTCGATTCAACTGCCGCAGGGTTATCAGCGGCACCACGACCCGCGCATCGTCGCGCCGGTCACGCTGGGCCTGGAGCATGAAGTGAATGTGCGGAGGCTTGAAGCCGCGCGGCAGTTCGCGCGCCTGAACGGCATCAATCGGCACAATGGAGCCCAGGCGCGCATCGGTGTGCTGAGCACTGGAAAATCCTATTTCGATCTGATGCAGGCGCTGCGAGATCTGGGAGTGCGCGACGGCATTCGGATCGGAAAGATTGGCATGCCCTTTCCGCTCGATCCGGAATTTGTGCGGGAGTTCGCCAGGGGGCTTGAAACGATATTCGTGGTCGAGGAAAAGCGGAGTTTCATCGAAATGCAGCTCCGCGAGATTCTGTACGATCTTCCGTCGCGGCCGGCGATTTTGGGCAAATCCCATTTCCCGCCGACCGGCGAGTTGGATCCGGACAGAATTGCGACCGCGCTGTGCGACATTCTGCACCAAGCGCCGCGAACGCTCGCGGCCGCGGCGCAGCCCACAGGAATTTCAAAGACTATCGGGGCACGTCCCTCGGCGTTCTGCTCCGGCTGCCCGCACAATCGTTCCACGCTGCTGCTGGAGGGGCAAATCGCGGGCGGCGGCATCGGCTGCCACACCATGGCGATGCGGTTGAACGATCCGGCCCGCAGCTTTGTTTTCCTCACGCACATGGGCGGCGAGGGCGCGCCCTGGATCGGCATGACGCCGTTCGTGGAGCAGAAGCACATTTTCCAGAATATTGGCGATGGCACGCTGTTCCATTCGGGTTATCTGGCCATCGAGGCCTGCGTCGCGGCCAAGGTCAACATCACTTATAAGATTCTGTTCAACGGGCATGTCGCGATGACCGGCGGCCAGAATGCAGTGGGCGCACTGCCGATTCCCGAACTGACGCGCAAGCTGCAGGCGGAGGGTGTCCGCAAAACGGTGGTGCTGGCCGAAGACGTTGAGAAATACACCAACGCCGGCGAGCTGGCGTCCAATGCCGAATTGCGGCCGCGAGAGGAATTAACGCGCACGTTGCGAGAGTTGGAACAGATTCCCGGCGTCACGGTCATGATCTACGACCAGGAGTGCGCGGCCGAAAAGCGCCGCAAACGGTCGCGCGGCATTTACGCCGAACCGACGATGCGCCTGGTGATCAACGAAGAAGTATGCGAAGGCTGCGGCGATTGCGTCAAGCAGGCCAATTGCATGAGCCTTACGCCGGTGATGACCGAGCTGGGGCAGAAGATTCGTATCCACCAATCTTCCTGCAATAAGGACTATAGTTGTGCGCTGGGCGATTGCCCTTCCTTCGTGTCGGTGGAACTCAAGCCCGGGACTGGATTGAAGAAGAAAGCGCTGCCGCAGCTTCCGGCGGCGGAGGCGCCGGCGCCGCGCGATCGAGTGCGGGCGGGCGAAGGTTATCGCATCATTGGCCCCGGCATCGGCGGGACGGGCGTCGTCACTATCAACGCGCTGCTTGCCACGGCGGCCTGGATCGACGGCCTGCAGGTTGCAACGCTCGATCAAACCGGCAGCGCCCAGAAGGGCGGCGCGGTGGTCTCGCATCTGCTGGTAAGCGAGCATCCCATTGAAGCGCCCGCCAAGGTGAACGCCGGCAACGCGGATCTGATTCTCGGTTTCGATCTGCTGGGTATCCTGGAACCGAAGAATCTTGCCACGGCCGGCCGCGACCGCACCGTCGCGATTCTTAACACGGATCTGGTTCCAACCATCGATAGCATCCGGAATCGCACCCCGCTGGGCGGTCCAGGGCAGATGCTGGAGACGATCAACTCCGTCACCAATCGCGGCCGCAACATTTTCGTGGACGCCAATCGCATTGCCGAGGGCCTGTTCGGCACCCATATGGCGGTCAACATGTTTATGACCGGCATCGCCTACCAGGGTGGTTTGATCCCCATTTCGGCGGAAGCGATCGAGCAGGCCATCGAGTGGAATGGCGTGGAGGTGGAGCGCAATCGCGAATGGTTCGCCTGGGGCCGCAAATATTATGAAGATGCCGCTTGGGTAGAAGGCTTCCTGAAATCAGAAACCAAGGCCAAGACCGGCTTCGATCGTGCCTCCGAGCTGCGCGAGTATCAGAACGAGGCCTACGCGCGATCGTATGTCGAGTTTTTGGACAAGATTCAGGAACCGGCGCTGCGCGAAGTAGTGGCGAAGTACTTGTATAAGCTGATGGCGTACAAAGATGAGTACGAAGTGGCGCGGCTGCTGACCAAGCCGGAGTTCGACCAGCGCGTGCGCCAGATGTGGGAAGCGCCGGAAGCCATCTCTTACAACCTGCATCCGCCCCTATTGCGAAGCTTCGGAGTGCACCAGAAGCTCAAGCTCGGCCCCTGGTTCCGGACTCCGCTGAACATTCTGAAGCGCTTCAAATGGCTGCGCGGAACGCCGCTGGATATTTTCGGACTTTCCTCGCACCGGCGCCTGGAGCGATCCCTGATTGACTGGTATCGCCAGCTAATCGAAGAAGTGCTAGCCAACCTGACGCCCGATAACCTGCCTCTGGCGCTGGAGATCGCAGCGCTGCCAGATCAGATCCGCGGGTACGAGAAAATCAAAGAGCAAAACATCGCGGCGGTGAAACAAGCGGCCACGGAGAAGCTGGCAGCTATGAAGGCGCGCACGCCGGTGGCATCCGTCTGAAGCCGGCATGATTTCTGCCGCGCTAATGCTAAACTAACTGATAGTTTGCCTCGGTGGTTTCCCCAGGAAGTTCTTGATCGCCGGCTCGAGAAATGAGACCGTCGGTGGCACTAACGTGGTGCTCCCGTGTCCTTCGCCGATCTTGTCCTCGACGCCAGCCAGCATCGTGGTTTGCGCGGCTGCCGGCGCTAAGCCGAAAAGCGTAGCGTGCCGAGGTGGAAAACCGGATGGTGAGACCAGGGATAAACCGATATTCTTGATATTCCTTGGAAAGCGGATGGAAATTTCGATAGTTTGGAGTTCATCAAAGTAGATATGGCGCAACGAATCAGTAAGTGTCTGGGTGTTTTGGGACTGATCCTACTCGCGAATGCTACGCTTCCCGCACTGCGCGCCCAATCCCGGGCGCAACATTACATTCTCATTCTGGAAGACCCGCCGGTGGCCGAGCGCTATGCTTCGCCCGAACGAGCGCGTTCGCTGGAGACGGCGAATTACCGGCAGCAGATCGAGGCCCGGCACCAAGCCGTGAAGGACCAACTGGCTTCGCGCCATATCCGGATGACGGCCGAGGTCAAGACGGTGCTGAATGCCATCTTCGTTCTTGCGCCTAAGCAGCGCCTGGCGGAACTGAAAGCGCTGCCGGGAGTGAAGGGCGTGGTGGCGGGACGGCAGTATCATTTGAATCTCAATAAGGCCACCGGGTTGGTGGACGCTCCAGGCGCGTGGAGCGCGCTGGGGGGCATTGGGACGGCCGGCGCGGGTATGAAGATCGGGATGATCGACACCGGAATCGATCAGACCCATCCAGCTTTTCAGGACAATTCACTCAGCGCGCCAGCCGGATTTCCTAGATGCGCCATCGCCTATTCGAGCGGCTCGGAAGTGAATATCCCCAATTGCTCCGCCTATACCAACAACAAGGTGATCGTCGCCCGCAGTTACGTGCCGTTGGAGGCGGCCGGGAGCGATCCGAGCAATCCTGCGCCGGACTCGACACCAGATGACTACACGCCGCGCGACCGCGTGGGACATGGCACGGGCACCGCGTCGGCGGCCGCCGGTGCTCCCAATACCGGACCCGGCGGCCTGACCTTCAATGGCGTGGCGCCCAAGGCATTCCTGGGCAACTACAAAGTATTCGGATCGCCCGATGTGCACGATGGCGCCTCGGACGCCGCCATTATCCTGGCAATCGAGGACGCACTCAACGACGGCATGGACGTCGCTTCGCTGTCGCTCGGAGGGCCGGCGTTCACGGGGCCGCTGGACACGGGTTCCATCTGCGGCAATCCCAGCGGCGTGCCGTGCGATCCGCTGGCCATGGCGGTGGAAAACGCGGTCCAGGCCGGCATGGTGGTGGTTATCGCGGCGGGCAACGAGGGCGACGGCGCGTCCAGCGCCATCGCCCCTACTCTAAACAGCATAGGGTCGCCTGGGGACGCACCCTCGGCGATTACGGTTGGCTCCACAACCAATTCTCATTACATCGTGGATGGGAGTGTTCAGGTCCTGGGCACGGATGTTCCTTCCAACCTGCAGCAGATCGGCGGCGATCTTGGCGACGGCCCCTTCCCTACAGGTCAAACCGGGCCGGCCGTGGATGTGGCGCAGCTCGGCAATGATGGTTTGGCGTGCGCTAGCCTGCCTGCTGGATCGCTAAACGGCGCCTTTGCGATCATCGAGCGGGGCGCCTGCACATTCGCGGATAAGGTAACTAATGCGCAAGCTGCCGGCGCAATTGGCGTGGTGCTGTACATGGCGGATCAGTCGCCGCCGATTGTGCCCGGCAAACTCTCCGGTACCAATATCCCAGCGGTGATGATCTCTTATTCGGATGGGCTGGCGTTGAAGACATTCGCTGCCGCAAATCCAAGCACCAATGTGACCATCGGTGTGGGCAGCTATGAGCTGCTTAAGACTTCCAATCTGGTGAATCTGCTGTCGTTCTATTCTTCATTGGGGCCTGCGCCGGGTAATAACGCTATCAAGCCGGATCTGGTAGCTACCGGCGGCAGCGAGAATTTCTTCACCGACGTCTATCTGGCCGCCCAAGACTATGACCCGCTGGGCGAGCTTTTTAGTCCCACCCGCTACGCTGCAGGATCGGGGACCAGCTTCGCCACGCCCTTGGTGTCTGGCGCAGCGGCTCTGGTGAAGCAGGCGCATCCTAACTACACACCGGCCCAGATCAAGTCGGCGCTGGTGAACACAGCCTCGCAGGTGGTCAATCAGGATGAAAATGGCGACCCGGTGGGAGTGCAGCAGCTCGGCGCGGGCTTGATGGACGCGGGCGCGGCAGTGCAATCCACCATCACGGTGACGCCTTCCTCGCTGTCGCTCGGCGTGCCGGCCACGTTCCCGGTTTCGCAATCGTTTCAGGTCACCAATACCGGTTCGGGCAGCGCGAATTTATCGCTGGTGGTGACCCCCGCGGCGTCGGTCAACGGAGTCAATGTGGCGGTGGATCATCAGAGCCTGACGCTTGCACCGGGCGCCTCCACAACCGTTAATCTGAACGTTTCCGGATTCATTCCCACCGCGGGTTCCTATTCCGGATTCGTTACGATTCAGGGCGGGGCATCCTCGGTTTATATCCCTTATATGTTCCTGATCACCACCCCCGTGGTGGGCAATATGATTGCGCTCGCGGGGCCCAGCGACACCATTGCCGGCCAGGATGCTGGGCCGATGGTAGTGAAGTTGGTGGACCTGAACGGCGTTCCAATGTCGGGACTCAATATCACCTTCCTTGCTTCCACAGGTGCATCGCTCCAGAATATCCAGGGCGTGACCGATAGCAATGGAATCGCGGCCGCGGAAGCGTTCATCGGAAGCACGCCCGGAACCAATTACACCTACACGGCGCAATTCGGCGCCAGAATCATCTTCAACTTTTCGGCCACGGCGCTTTCGCAACCGGCCATTACAGCAAGTGCCGTGGTGAATGCGGGAAGCCTGACCGAAGGACAACCCATCGCCCCTGGATCGTACATTTCGATTTTCGGCTCGAACCTCAGCGCCACGACGGTCGGGGCCAGCACTGCCATTCTGCCGCTAACTATCGACTTCGTCACCGTCAGCTTCGATGTGCCGTCAGCGCAACTCAGCGTGCCGGGGCATTTGATTTACGTTAGCCCGAATCAGGTGAATCTCCAGGTGCCGTGGGAGCTGCAAGGTCAAAGTTCGGTCCAGATGAAAGTCACGGCAGGGGACGGGTCGGGGCTGGCGTTCGGGAATGTGGTGACGGTGCCGCTTTCCGACTACTCTCCGGCGTTTTTCGAAATCTCGGGCCAGGTTGCCGCTGTGGATTCCAAAGCCAATGTGATCGCTTCTTCGAATCCCGCGCTGGCAGGGCAGAGCATTCAGATTTACGCCAACGGCTTGGGTCCAGTGACGAACCAGCCGGCCAGCGGCGATCCGGCACCCTCTTCGCCGCTCGCCGAGTGCAGCTCCACGGTGACTTTGACGATTGGAACGACCAAGGTGACCCCCGATTTTTGTGGACTGGCGCCGGGGTTTTCGGGACTGTATCAGTTGAACGTCACTTTGCCCAGCAGTCTCGCAGCCGGCTCGTTTCCCGTCCTCTATCCGATCACCGTGACCGCCGGAGAGCAAACGTCCAAGGCATCGAGTATCCCGATACACTAACGGCGGAAGTGGGACGCTGCCGGCGTGGAGGCGGCGTCCTGGCCGATCAGAAACGACACGCCCGCGATCGTTATGCTGCCCTGCCGTGGAACAGCGGCCGTGTTAGCCGCCACCGTAATGGTGACCGAACCATTGCCGCTGCCGCTCCCGGGGGCAACCGTAACCCAATCCAGGCCGCTCGATGCAGTCCAACTGCAATCGCCTGCTTGCGCGCTGATGGCTATCGTTCCCGTGGCGCCGGATGCAGGAAACTGCTGGCTTCCGAGCGAAAGGCTGAAGCCGCAGATCGAGAATCCGGCCATGAAGGCATCCGTCTTACCTGGCGTGGACGTTTTTCCGGCGCCGCCTAAAACGTCGAAAATCGGACCGCTGGTCGAACCCACCACATAAACGTTGCCGCTCGAGTCGTAATCCACGCCGTAGCCGACTTGCAATCCATCGCTACCCAGGTAGGTGAAATAATCGATGCCCGCCGCACCGGCTTGTGCTGGATTCAGGCGCAGGACAAAGACGTCCAGGGAACCGTCATAAGCGGGCTGTAGCGCCCCCGGAGTGGCCGGCAGCCCGGCGGACGTGGTCATGCCAGACAGGTAGAGCGTCCCGCTTGAGTCACGCTTCAGATCGAAGGGAACATCCGCATTCGCCCCGCCGAAGTAGGTGGAATAGAGCAGTTGCGCAGACGGATTTGAAGCATTACCAGGATTCAGAATCGCAATGAAACCGTCGGTGTCGCCGCCGTAGGTCTGCTGATAGGCGTTGGAGGTGATGGGAAAGTCCGAGGAGACAGTGTAGCCGCTGACGATCACCGGCCCGGCTGGATCCAGGACGACATTGCGCGCCTCCTCCAGGCTGCCGCCGCCAAGGAAGGTCGCGTATAACAGACCGCTCGATCCCATGGTTGGATCGATGTGTGCGATGTACGCGTCGCCGCCGGTGTGGTAGTTAGGCTGATAGGCGTTCGCGAGCGGTGCATCAAAGGAATATGTGCCTCCGGCGATCCACAATGTGCCGTCCGCGGCGACCGCAATACCGCGGCCGGTGTCCCAATTCGTGCCGCCGAGGTAGGAAGAGTAGATGAGCGAATTGGTGCCGCTTTGGGATGGATCGAAACCGGCGACAAACATGTCCTGATCGCCGACGAAGCTGCTTTGAAAGGCTGCCACGGTCGGAAAATCGCTGGATTGCGCCCCGCCCGTGATCCAAATGCTGCCATGCGAATCGATCGCGATTCCGTGGGCGACGTCAGGACTGCTCCCGCCCAGGTAGCTCGAGTACGCCAGGCTCTGGCTGGAATTGATCCACACAACAAAGGCATTGGTATTAGGGGCGTTGGTCAGGCTGCTTTGGTAGGCGCCCGAGGTGACCGGAAAATCCGTGGACTGGGTTGATCCGGTCAGGTAGATGTCTCCGTTGGGGCTCACCGCCAAGCCGCCGAAAGTTTCCGTGCTGGTGCCCCCCACGTAGGTAGTAAACCGAAACCCCTGGCCAGCCGGAACGTTGGGATCTATCTGCGCGACCCAAACGTCGCCGCTGCCGCCCGCCGTCGCCTGCGTCGGGGCGCCGGCTAATGGGAAATCCGTGGAGTTGGTTGTTCCGGCTACGTAAATAAGACCGTTCTGATCGTGCGCGATCGCATAGGCGATGTCCTGATTTGATCCGCTGAAATAAGTCGAGAAGGTCAGCACAGGATCGATGACGAGTTCGCGGCCGCGGTCGTAGTGTCCCAGTGCGAATCCATAGGAGCCGTCGTGATTACGGCGATAACGCGCCTGGACTGCGGTCCGGACGCCGCCGGCGTTTGTCTGATATGCAATCGGCCGTTTCTGAATCAGGTCCGCCACCAGATTGCCAGCGGGGTCCACGCTCGCGTGCGCGCCCGCGATGTGGAACCGAATTCGGCCTGGATCGGCGGCAGGCGCGATTTTTAGATCGTACTCCAGTTCCCGAGCGTTCCCGTGATAAACCAAGTCGACACCGGGATAAAGTCCAGGAACGCGAAGCCGCCCGTAGTTCGCGACACCTTGCCGCCACTGCGAAGGGTCGTTTCCCAAGAACACATTGGTTTTCGATTGCAGCGGATCTTCTGCCTGGATTCGCGCGCGCGGCTCGGCGCCGTCAAAGCGCAGCGCTGTATTGCGCCCGGCTGCGTGAAGGACGGCCTGATGGTTCAAAAACTCGAAGCTGTAACGTGCGCCGCGCGCTACAAAACCGCCCGAAACGCCGGCCGCTGGCTCGAATCGAAGCGGCGCGGTGTCGAGCAGCTTTAAGACATCAGGTGGTGCGCCGAACAGCGCGGTTGTGCCGGCTCCGCACAATAAACCGGCCAATGGAACAAAAAGACGTAGTTTCATGATCGAGACGAATAATGTAACGACGCACGCTGAGAATCCCAGGTTAACGGGAAAAGCGAACGCCGCGCGAACTCCCTTACAAAACTTGACAGTCTGAAAATTGACAAAAGATGAGTTTAGCGTAACGGCGTCCTCCCGCACAGCGTCTGGCGTTGCAAGATGCATCGAAATCAATTATTGGGGATAGCATTCGCGACAACCTGCGCTGTGCTTCTGTTCGCGGCCGAGCCCTGGAAGAACAAGGACTACACGCAATGGACCGAGGACGAAGTTAACAAGGTTCTTACCGATTCTCCCTGGGCGAAGGAGATGACCATTTCACCGCAGCGGTCCGGTTACCCCGGCCGAGGCGGCGGGATGGGCCGTCGCGGTGGTGGATTTGGGCTTCCGGGCGGCGGTGGTTATCCCGGTGGTGGGGGCGGTTATCCCGGCGGTGGAGGTGGTTATCCAGGTGGCGGAGGTGGTTATCCAGGTGGCGGAGGCGGGCACCCGGGCGGAGGCGGCGCGGGTCAAGCTCCTATGAATATTACCTTGCGTTGGGACAGCGCCTTGCCCGTGCAACAAGCTCTGAAGCGTCAAGGCGCCAGCAACGCCGACGAAGCCAAAGCCGTGGCCGACGCCAGCGACAAGAACTACGTCATCACCGTGTTCGGATTTCGGATGCCAACCAACCGGCGAGGCGGCTACAACAGCGGAAATCCCGATTCGGACACGGATCAAGATCGCAGCCCCCAGAACGCCGACCGTCTGCGCTCACAGCTTCTGGACGCCGCACAGCTCGTTCCCAAGGGCGGGCGCGCGATCTACGCGCAAGACGTCCAGGTTGAGGGTGGGGGTTCAGAGATCCATTTCCTTTTTCCACGCAACCCGCCCATCGCCGCAAACTCTAAAGAGGTGGATTTTATCCTGGAGCTGCGCGGCGTGAAGGTTCAGCACAAGTTCCATTTGCCCGACATGCAGTATCAGGGCCAACTCGCTCTGTAGCCGAGTAGGGCACGCGCCGCCCGTCTTGAACGCGGCCCGCTGTCATACAATCGACTCATATGCCGGTGACACGATCCTCGTGCCTCCTCCTGGCTCTGGCCCTTGGCCTCGGCGCGCAAAAGCAGCCCTTCGACGTGCAGGCGCTGCTGAAGATCGCGCGTATCAGCGAGCCACAAATTTCGCCGGACGGCAAAACGGTCGCCTTTACCGTTCAATCCATCGATCTCGATCGGAACACCAAGCCCAAACAGATCTACACTGTTCCGGTTTCAGGCGGCGCCGTGCGGCGGATCACGTTCGAGGGCGATGACAACGAACGGCCCGAGTGGTCGCCTGATTCCACGCGCATCGCATTCATTTCCAACCGCGGCGGTTCTTCGCAGGTCTGGATCATGAACGCCGACGGCTCCGTCCCCAGGCAGATCACCAATCTCGCAACCGAGGCGGGCGGTGTCCTGTTTTCGCCGGATGGCAAGAAGCTGGTCTTCACCAGCAACGTCTATCCGGATTGCCCGGACGACGCCTGTGCCAAAAACCGTCTGGAAGCGGAAAAGAACAGCAAGGTGAAGGCGCGCAGCTATACCACTCTGCTGTACCGGCATTGGATGGAGTGGCAAACCAAGCGCCGCTCGCACCTGCTGGTGGTGGACGTGGACGGGGGTCCCGTCAAGGATCTGACCCCCGGGGATCGCGACGTGCCCCCGTTCTCGTTGGGCGGCCCCGACGATTACGCCATCTCGCCGGATTCCAAGGAAGTCTGTTACTCGATGAACGCCGATCCGGTGCCGGCCACCAGCACGAATTCGGATCTTTTCGTGGTGTCTATCAATGGTGGCGAATCCACCAAGATCACGATGAATCCCGGCGCCGATTCCAGCCCACAGTATTCGCGCGATGGTAAATGGCTGGCATACCGCAGCCAGCAGCGCCCCGGCTATGAAAGCGACCGCTGGCGTCTGATGGCGCTCGAACGGGCCACCGGACGGGTGAACACCCTCACCGAGACGCTGGACCGTTCGGTTGAAAGTTTCACCTGGTCGCCTGATTCCAACGCGCTCTTCTTCACCGTGATCGATCGCGGACGCCAGAGCATCGAAATGATGCCCACCGCGGGGGGCGCCAGCCGCATCATCGTGAGCGGTCCGGACACGTTCGATGACATGCAGTTCAGCTCCGACGGCAAGACCATGATCTATTCGGGACAGAGCGGTTCTGCTCCGACCGAGCTCTATCGCGCCTCATCCGGCGGCGGCACGCCTTCGGCTTTGACGCATTTGAACGACGCGCTGCTGGCCGGTTACGCTCTGACGCCGCTGGAGGAATTTTGGGTGGACAGCGCGGACAAGACACGCATCCAAAGCTTCGTCGTCAAGCCGCCGAATTTCGACCCCAGCCGCAGATACCCGGTGCTGATGCTGATTCACGGCGGCCCGGAAGGGGACTGGGGCGAGAGCTGGACCTATCGCTGGAATGCGCAGGTGTTTGCGTCCGCCGGCTACGTGGTGGTGATGCCCAATCCGAGGGGATCGTTCGGCTACGGGCAAAAGTTCACCGAAGAGATCAAGGATGATTGGGGCGGCAAGCCGTTCGACGACATCATGGCGGTGACCGATTACGCCGCTGCCTTGCCCTATGCGGATCCCAACCGGCTGGCGGCGGCGGGCGGCTCCTACGGCGGGTACATGATCGATTGGATGCTCGGCCACACGCAGCGCTTCAAGGCCTTCGTTTCCCACGACGGCGTATTCGACCTGCGCAGCGAGTTCGGCGCCACCGAGGAGCTGTGGTTTCCACTGTGGGAGTTCAACGGCACGCCTTGGGATAATCCCGATTCCTACGCCAAATGGTCGCCCAGCTACTATGTGAAGGACTTCCATACGCCCACGCTGGTGGTGCATGGCGAGCAGGATTTCCGCGTGCCTTACTCGCAGGGACTACAGCTCTTCACCTCGCTGCAGCTTCAGAAGGTGCCTTCCAAGCTGCTGGAATTTCCAGATGAAGGACACTGGGTCCTGAAGCCGCAAAACAGCGTGCTCTGGTACGACTCGTTTCTGGAATGGATCGGCGAGTGGACTAAGCCCACATCACCGGCTCACTAGCGGACGCCGCGCGGTCCGGACGCACCTCCAGGTTTGTTATACTCGCGAAAGGTCCGCAAGTTTTTTCTATGTCCGACTTCCGTCTCGGGGATGTGATAGATGACCACTGTATCAAGTGCCGGCGGATCACCAACCACGCCATTGTTTCGTTGGTAGATCACCAGCCCGCCAAAGTGCGATGCCGAACCTGCTATCACGATCACGATTACCGGCATGAGCAGGCGCCGCCCTCCAAGAAGGACTTGAAAAAGCAGGAACTTTTTAACGAAGTGCTCTCCGCGGTGGCTCCGGCCGCCTCCGATCCCCCCGGCGAAGCGGAAGACGCCGCCAAGGCAAAGCAAGCCAAAGCGCGCGGCAAGAAGGCGTGACGCCCGCCTGGGACCCGCAGCGCTACCAGCGCAAGCACTCCTTTGTTTGGCAGTTCGGCGAGAGTCTGTTGGAACTGCTCGAAGCGCGGCCGGGCGAGCGGATACTCGATGTCGGATGCGGCACCGGTCAGCTCACTGCTGAGATTGCGCGGTCGGGGGCGCGAGTGGTCGGGCTCGACAACTCGGCCGAAATGCTGGAGCAGGCACGCAAGAATTTTCCCGATCTTGCATTCGAGCAGGCGGATGCAACCACGTTCCGGTTCACTGAACCATTCGACGCCGTTTTCTCGAACGCGGCGCTGCACTGGGTGAGGGACCAGGCCGCTGCCGCGGCCTCTATCGCTCTTGCGCTGCGGCCGGGCGCGCGGTTGGTGGCGGAACTTGGCGGAAAAGGCTGCATCGCATCCGTGATCGCGGCCATGCGCGCTGTGCTCGGCCCGCGCGCCGATCAGCTTTGCCCGTGGACCTTTCCGAGCGTCGGCGAGTTCGCGCCCTTGTTAGAACGGCACGGCCTGGAAGTGAGGCAGGCCTTGCTATTCGACCGGCCCACACGGTTGGAAGGCGAAAGCGCAATGGAAGAATGGCTGCGCATGTTCTGCGGTGCGTATTTCCGCGATCTTTCCGCCCAGGAAACGCGCGAGACGTTGGCGCGGCTGGTCGCGAATTTGCGTCCTGATTTGTATCGCGACGGCGTCTGGACACTAGACTACCGGCGCTTACGCGTGGCGGCTCGTAAAGTCGACTAGCTCTTCCGTAGATCGTTCTTGAGATCGCGCAAGAGCTGCTCGGTGTCGCCGCTCTTCAAATCCTGTTCCAGCCGCCGCAGCGCCAGGCCGACGATGTCGCGATGATGAAGCTTGGACCCGATTTCGTCGGCATCGCTCAGCCGCAGCCACAGCTCGTGCAAGCGGTCGACATCTTCGGGCCACAAACGCGGCGGATGCGGGCCCAGATTGACGAAAATGGAGGGCCGGTCGGGACTGATGATCTCCAGCGAAAAGGCATGCCGCGGCTCCGGCAGATGTTCCCAGGCGAGGCCGATGCGCCGCGCCAGCTCTTCCGACGTCATGCGCGCTGAAACGCCCGTCACCAGCCGCGAGCATTGCAGCTTGGCCGCCGATTGCACCATGGCGTCGAACGGATTTACGGCCGGAACCTCCAGCAGCTCCACTGGCTTGCCTTCTTTTTCGGCTATCTCAACCACGTGGGTGAACAGCTCGCGCTCGTAATCGCTGAAGATCTGATCGTCGGACAGATCGTATTCACCCGACCCGGCCGAAATGGTACGCACCGTCATCACCACGATGTCGTGCCGCCGGAGATTGGTTTTTTGCAGCACTTTTCTCAAGTGCTCCATATTGTGATAATCGCGGACCGCAACCAGCACGCACCCCGGCCGCGCATGCAGCACCGCCGAACTGATTTGGGGCTCATGCTCCAAGTTGAATTCCTCTAGCGGTTTTTTCTGCAAGTGCTGCAAGCGGCGCTTGCGGGCGTTCACGTGCTCGGAAATCGTGAAGACCACGAACACGACCAAGGTGAATGCCAGTCCATAAATGGTCGCAATCTGTTTCGAAAAAAGATTGGCGACTGCCACGAAGCCCAGAATCAGCGTGGTCACTCCCAGCCCGACCGGAATCTCCACACCGCGCAGCCGGATGTTGAATGGAAATTTGTATTCCTGGTCGTGGCGTTGGTAGCGCAGCACCATCACACCCAGCGATTTCAAAAAGAAGCTCCACACCACGCCGAACGCGTAGGCCTCGCCCAGCAGATACATGTCGCCGCGGCTGGCAATGATGGTGGTCACTTGCAGCAGCGTGATCAGGTTGATGATGCGATGGGTGGTGCCGAAGCGCTTGTGCGGCTTGCGAAACCAATCCAGCAGGACGCCGTCTTCAGCCACGCGATTCAACACCCCGTTGGCGCCGATGATAGAAGTATTCACGGCGCCGGAAAGAATCAGAATTCCGACGATGACAACGAAGATGTGGAACAGCAGCTTCAGCAGCTCTGGCCCCACCAGGCGCATCGCCAAGCCGCCCAGCAGATTGTCGGCGTACAGATTGCGGATGTCGGACGGACTGATGATTATTCCTGCCAGAACCGTGATCACGCCTGTGCAGATCACCGCGTACCAGCAGACGATGTTGGCGGTGGTCCGCAGGTTTTTCAGTTTCGGATAGGCGATCTCGCGATAGACCTGCGCCAGTGTTTCAAAGCCGCTCATCGAAAGCAGCGCGTGGCCGAAGGCGATGGTCACGGCCACCAGCGGGATGGCCGGCCAGATGGTTCCCTTGAACCAGCCCAATGCGTCCGGATTAGCCGGGCTGAACTGTAGGTTGCGCGGCACGGGCGCGGGAGGCAGCGATGCGTGGCCTCGCAGCAGAATCGTCAACGGCGCCCAGATTAAGAACGCGACCACCATTACTGTGGTGATCTGCATGATGCGTAGCGCCTTGCCGCTCGATTCGTGAATCCCTTTAATGTTCGTCCACCAGAAGTACGCCGTCACCACGACCGCGAAGAACGCCGCGAAATAGTTCACGTTGAAGGGGAACGATTGTCCCATCATTTTCGCGATTTCGTCCAGCAAATGGCCCAGGTATTGGCCGGCGCTGACCACGCTGATGGGTCCGGTGAGGATGTAGTCGAACACCAGCGCCGATACCGACAGCCGCGCCATGAACGACCCCATGCTGTCTTTAACCACGATGTACACGCCGCCGCGCACAAACATGCTGCAGCTTTCCATGTAGACGGAGCGGACCGCGAAACTGAACAACATCACGGCGAGCACGAACCAGGGAGCGGCGGGACCGACGGCGGTTTCGGCGATACCGCCCGCGTAGTAAGCCGATGAGGCGAGGTCGGAAAGAACAATCGCGGCGCCTCGCCAGAAGCTTATGAAGGAGAGAGCTACGGTGGTGGCCACCACGACCTTGGCAGTGTTCGTGGTGGGCCGGCTACCTTCGGGCGGCATCAAAACGAGCGATTCCCCGATTTCAATTTTACTGGAGGCACAGCTTCTATCCTACGATGAGCATGTGGGACGCGCGCAAGCAATTCAGATCGCCCATGATCTTCAAGCGCGAGGCTACCTGGCCTGGCTGGTGGGAGGCTGTGTGCGCGATCTGGTGTTAGGCCGCGAACCGAAGGACTACGATATCGCAACCGACGCGACCCCCGATCAACTGCGCGAGATCTTCCCCGGGGCGCAACTGGTGGGCGCGCAGTTTGGCGTGATTCTGGTAGAGGGCTTGGAAGTAGCCACCTTTCGCAGCGATCATTCTTACCGGGACGGGCGGCATCCCGGACGCGTGACGTTCGAAAAGGACCCCAGGCAAGACGTGCTGCGGCGCGACTTCACTATCAATGCTCTGCTGCTCGATCCGGCGCATGTGAACGATCCCGCCGGGCATGTGGTGGATTACGTAGGCGGCCTGGAGGATCTGAAGAACGGCGTGATCCGCGCCATCGGTGTTCCGGCGCAGCGCTTCGAAGAGGACCATCTGCGCATGCTGCGCGCCATCCGCTTTGCGGCGCGCTTTGGTTTCGAAATCGAGCCCGGCACGTTCGCGGCGATCCGCGAAATGCACCAGCGCATCGCACGCGTTTCCCCGGAGCGCGTTCGCGAAGAGCTGAGCAGAATTCTGACCGAAGGCGGCGCGCGCCGCGGGTTCGAACTGCTGGACGCATCCGGCCTGCTTCAAGACATCCTGCCCGAGGTGGCCGCCATGAAGGGTGTCGAGCAGCCGCCCGAGTTTCATCCGGAGGGCGACGTATGGACCCACACACTGATCATGCTGGAAGGCCTCCACGAACCCACGCCTACGCTGGCCTGGGGTGTGTTGCTGCACGACGTGGGCAAACCTGGGACGTTCCGCATCGCGGATCGCATCCGTTTCGACGGCCATGTGGAGTTGGGCGAACGCATCGCGCGCGAGATTCTGGCGCGGCTGCGCTTCTCCAACGCCGACATCGAACAGATCGTCGCGCTGATCGCCAATCACATGCGCTTCACTCACGTGCATCAGATGCGCGAGAGCACTCTTAAAAGGATGCTGCGGCTGGATCGATTCGCCGAACACCTGGAGCTGCATCGTCTGGATTGCTCGTCGAGCCACGGCAATCTGGACAACTACCAGCTCGCGAAATCCAGGTTCGAGCAAGCGCCGGCCGAAGTTCTGCGGCCCGCGCGCCTGGTCACGGGAGACGATCTGATCGCTGCCGGTTACCGGCCCGGTCCGGATTTTTCGCGCATGCTGGAAGCGGCCGAGGATGCGCAACTGGAATCGCGCATCGCCTCGAAAGAACAGGGGCTGGATCTGATCCGGCTGCTTTTCGGTCCTCCCGCCGTGGACCAGCACCCGCAGCGCTAGAATTCATCGAGGAGGATCAAATGAGCGACAGCCCAGAAGACAACAAGCTAGGCGATGAAGAAGGCGCGACGGCGCGACGCAGTTTCTTATCCGGCGCAGCCGCGGCCGGGCTGATCGGAGCCGCCGCAGTAGGCTCAGCGCTGGCCCAGCAGAGCTCTGCTCAAGATCCTCAACCGCCCAAAGGCCTCGGACCGCGCGCCATGGTGGACAATCGTTTTCCGATCACTTACCAGACCGCAGTGACGGAGGGCGTCCGCGTTCTCACGCAGTTTTTCGTCGCCCTGAGCCAGCGCGATCTCAAGGGGATCGCGGATCTGATGCATTTTCCCTTTGTCTCGTTCGAAGGCATCGAGGCCGTGTTGGTCGAAACGCCGGAAGCAATGTTGGCGCACGCGCCCGCGTCCATCAACATGTCCGAGAACCCGGAGCGATACTCGGATCACGACGGCTATCTCAAACCCGGCGCCTACGACGTGTTCGATGGCCTGGAGGTTCTCAATTGCGACCCCGTGCTGGCCGGGCTTTCGCTGCGCTACAACCGGTACTCTAGCGATGGCAAGAAGCTGACGCGCTGCGATGGCGTGTACTCGGTTACCAACAACGATGGCAAATGGGCCATTCAGATGATGTCCACCATATTCACTCCCGCCCAAATGACCGGCGTCACGTTCACCGACACCATCGAAGCAGCCAAACGCTGCCGCATCGATCATGACCTGGCTTATCAGGTGTCGGATCGCAGCGTGGACGCGCCAACTTCGCAATTGGGACGCACTGCTGCCGTGGCCAATACCGGCGGGCAGCCCTGGACGCTTGGCCCGGCCGGACGCGCCATGGAGCAGTTCAAAGTGAAAGGGATCAAAACGCGGGTGCGCATTACAGAAGTGACTCCCGAGAGCCGCGCCAGAATTCAGCCCAGCTCAAACCCGCCGGCCGACTACGCCAACTACCGCGCGCTTTTTCCGCAAGCCGGGTTGGGCAACTGGGGCTGGGTGTACGGTGTGCTTCCAGAAACGCGCGTGCTGCACGCCACTTTCGACAAAGCGCACATGTTTTCGGGCGCGATTCGCTTCACCGCGGCGGGCGAGGAATGTAGCTACAACGCCGACCTGTCGGTGATCACCTACAGGAAAGGCCACTGGGGCCGGGCCGGCACGCTGGCCTACACGACGCCGCACGACCGCTCCAACGACGTGCTGCGAGCGTGACACGGCAGGCGTCCGCATTGACTTTCGAAACGTGGCAACGATATAGTGTTTTCCATCGATACCAGCGCTCCCGGTTCGCTCCGCCAGCGCGGTCCATGGCCAAAACGGGGATGTTTTGCGCGAAGAAAGGAAGACTGCGTGAGTCGAAAGAATGTTTTTCATCTGGCCCCTCTGGCGGGCCTGCTGGTTTGCGTGACCCTGCCCTTATTTGGACAATCGGGAGCAAAAAATGGAGAGTGGCCCACCTATGGCGGAGATCTGGGCTCCACGCGCTACTCCCCGCTCGATCAGATCAATGCCTCCAATTTCGACAAGCTCGAAGTAGCGTGGCGATTCAAGACCGATAGTCTGGGCCCCCGCCCCGAGTTTCAATATGAATCGACGCCGCTCATGGTGCACGGCGTGATCTACGTGACCGCGGGCACCCGCCGCGACGTGGTTGCCCTCGACGCCGCCACCGGCGAGATGCTCTGGATGCACAGCGAGGACGAAGGCAAGCGCGGTCAAAACGCTCCGCGGCAGCTCTCCGGGCACGGTGTCTCCTATTGGACTGATGGGCGCGAGGAGCGCATCCTTTATGTCACGCCAGGTTACCGGCTGATCGCGCTGAACGCCAAGACGGGCGTGCCGGTCTCGAGCTTTGGCAACAACGGCGTCGTGGATCTCAAGGAGAATGACGACCAGCAAATCGATTTGGAGACCGGCGAAGTGGGGCTGCATTCGACTCCGCTGGTGGCTGGCGACGTGGTGGTGGTGGGCGCGGCGCACAAAGCCGGCGGAAATATTCCCAGCTACAGGCACATCGTGGGCTACGTGCGCGGATTCGACGCTCGCACCGGCAAGCGGCTGTGGATTTTCCACACCATTCCAAAACCCGGCGAATTCGGCATCGAAACCTGGCTCAACGATTCGTGGTCCTATACCGGCAACACCGGCGTGTGGGGGCAGATGTCGGCGGACCTTGCGACTAACACACTCTACCTGCCGGTCGAGTTGCCCACTGGAGATTATTACGGCGGTCATCGCCCGGGCGCCGGATTGTTCGGCGAGAGCATCGTCGCTGTCGATCTCCACACCGGCCAGCGCAAGTGGCATTACCAACTTGTGCATCACGGGATCTGGGATATGGACATCCCGTGTGCGCCCATCCTGACCGACATCACTGTGAACGGCCAGACCGTACCGGCGCTCGCGCAGCCGACCAAACAAGCCTTCCTGTACGTGTTCAATCGCGTAACCGGCAAGCCGATCTGGCCGATGGAAGAGCGTCCGGTTCCGCAAGGCGATGTTCCGGGCGAGTGGTATTCGCCCACGCAGCCGTTCCCAACCAAGCCACCGGCCTACGACAACCAAGGCGTGACGCCGGACAGCTTGATCAACTTCACGCCGGAGCTGCACGAAGAAGCCCTGAAGCTGGTTTCCAAATACAAGATCGGGCCGATATTTACCCCGCCGGTGGTCAGCAATCCGGACGGTCCTTTGGCTGCCATCACGTCGCCCGGATCGCTGGGCGGTACAAACTGGCCCGGCGGTTCGTACGATCCTGAGACGCACACTGTGTATGTGTTCTCGCAGACGGCGACGGCCTTGCTTGGTCTGGTGAAGCCCGACCCATCGAAATCGGACATGAACTACATCCAGGGCACCGCACGTCCGGGCGGGCGCGCGGAAGCTGCTCCGGGCGGTGGTGTTGGCGCGCCGGCCGCGGCGGCAGGGCGCGGTGGACGTGGCGGGCGCGGTGGACGCGGTGGCGCGGAGGGAGGCGAAGGCGGGTTCGGCCTGAACGTCCACGGCTTGCCGCTGTTGAAGCCACCCTACGGCCGCATCAGCGCGATCAGCCTCGACAAGGGCGACATCGTCTGGCAGGTCGCGCACGGCGAAACTCCGGACAACGTGAAGAACAATCCGGCGCTCAAGGGCCTGGATATCCCCCGCACGGGACGCTCGGGCATCATCGGCGTGCTGACAACCAAGACGCTGGTGATCGCCGGCGAAGCAGGCTTCTTTACGACGCCCAACGGCCAGCGCGGCGCGATGCTGCGCGCTTACGACAAGGCGACCGGCAAGGAAGTGGGCGCGGTGTACATGCCCGCCCCGCAGAGCGGCTCGCCCATGACCTACATGCTGAACGGCCAGCAGTACATCGTGTTAGCGATCAGCGGCGCCGGCTACAGCGGCGAGCTGATAGCGTTCAAGCTGGGCGCATAAATTCTGCTGGGCGCCTCGGCGTATCGGTGAGCAGTGATTACCACGCAGACAGCAATGGTCCTTTTCGGGATCTCATTGTTCTTGTGCGGCGTTGCCTCCGTTTGTACAATCCTGGTTCATGTTAGAAGCAATCAAGCGGCTCCGTGGGATCTCGGCCTAATATGGAATTGGTCTAACGTGGCACGGACATACAAGCTGGCCTGTCCCGAGGGCCGTCTGTTGGTCTGGCGCGCGGTGTTCCTGGCGCTGGGAGTTTTTTCGTTCGCCGCGATGCTGTTCGTCCTACTTGCAATGGCAATAAAGAGCCACACCTAGCGAGCCGCCCGTTACTTTGACCTGCACCTGCCCATTGGCCAGCAGCACAGGAATCCGCGCGCTCTCACCAGTCGCTCACAATCACCAACAGCGGCCAGGCTCGCTGAAGCTCGCGCCGACCTACACCTTCTGCGATCTTCCCCTATTCTCGCCGCATATCAGAATTTAAACTGCAAGCCCAGCTGGAACATGCGCGGGTTCGCGATGACCGTCGGCGTACCGCCGCCCAGCCCGCCCTTGGAGGCCGGCAGGAAAGGCGTGATCGAGCTTCCCAACGCATAGCTTTCATTCAGGACCGTACTCGTATTGATCAGGTTGAACACCTGCAGTTGACCCATCAAGCTGTACTTCTCGCGGAAAATGAATTTCTTCCGGATGCCGACGTCGACCTGGTTATAACGCGGCGCCCGCAGGCTCCCGGGAGCAGCCAATTGGATCGTCTCCGAACTTTGCGCCAAGCCGCCATCAACCAGGCCGCCCGGCGTAGGGCAGTTACAGTTGGATGGATACTTGGTCGCGGAAGTGATGGTCCAGTTCACCATCTTGAACCCGGACTGATCGCCCGCGAACGTGGTCAGCGGCGTGTACGATGTTGTCTGGTAGCTGGCGTATTGGCTGAAAACCGGCGACGAGTAAATCGAAACGCTTCCTTCAAAGCCCCACTTGATTGGCATGTTGGCTTGCATTTGGAACTCGTGCAGCCACGGAATGCCAACATTCTGTCCCAAACTTTGATACAAGCCTCCCGACCAGTCGCAGAACCGGTTGTAATTCGGATCGTTCAAGTAATTGGCGCCCGCGGTCTCGTCGCACTCCTTGTCGATCTGATGTTCGATCGTCCATCCGAAGTTGAAGAAGCCGCCGCGCGCCAAACGGCCGGTAACGGAGGTCTCGAATCCCTGGTAGTAGTTGCTCCGCAAACTTTGAGGAGCGTTGGTCTCGTGCAGCGCAGGCGTCACGCCGCTGGCATATTGTTTGGCCAGGTTATAGACGGTGACCGGCGAGCCGTCCAGCGGGTTATAAATCGTGGTGGGCGTCCAGGCCGACGGCGGAACCGCGTAATTCAGCAGCAACTGCTGCTGATAGTCCGATACCCGGTTCCAGATAAAGTTCGCCGTAATACTGTGCCACAGTTGCTGCTGCACACCGACGTTGTACTGCCATTGATATTCGCGATGGAAATTCGGATCCAGGCTGATATTCGGAAGTATGCCGAAGCTCGGATTCGGATTTACGCCAAGTTGGCCCACTGGGACCGCGCTGTTCGGCGTGCCCGCAGGAGCAAAGCCGCCGGTCGGATAGCAGTTGGCCGGCTGGTTGGTGGCAAAGCAGGGCGATGTTCCGCCGTTCCAGAACACGGCTTCGTTCGTCAGCAGCATGGGGTTGAAGTTATTCAGGTTCTGCTGAACCAGCGGCGTATTGTACTTGCCGATCCCGGCTTTGACGGCCGTTCTGTGATTGCCAAACACGTCGTACACACCGCCCAGGCGGGGCGACCAATCCTTGAAGCAGGAAACGCCCTTGAGTGAGTTGCAGTCGATCAGTGGGAAATTGCGGGCCGGAACAAAACGTCCGCCCGGGGCACTCTGCGGATTGATGTCGTTGTTCAGATACTCCCAACGAAGGCCAGCCGTGATAGCGACCCGCTTGAACGTCCAAGTGTCCTGCCCGTAAATTCCGAGGTCGTTGTTGAGATAAAACTTCTCATAAACCGGGGTGTCATACGCCAGGAAATTCAGCGGCACGCCACTTGAGAACTGGGCGATTCCGTCGCCGTTATACTGATAATTCTGGTAAGCCGGTCCGTAGCTGCTTCCAATCCCGAATTTCACCTGGTGCGCCCCGGTGATGTATTGTCCGGTCGCATTCCAAACATAGCGGTCAAACTTGTACCAGACATTCGACCCGCCCGAAATGCTGCGTGCCTTTTTGACAATGTCCTGTTCGGCAACGTCGGCAAACCAAGTGGGCGTGAACGGCGTTTGTAACACGCCCGGCTGATTCAATACAAAGTAGTCCAGCTTGTCGAACGACCATCCACCCTGGAAGATCAATTTCGGAGTGGGGGTGGCCGTAATTCTGCCCTGCATGATGTAATACATCACCGGCTTGCGATAGTCGGACGATTGCAGCGGATTGGTATCGTTATAGCCGCCCGAACCCGAGACAATGTCGTCGCCGATGTATTTCCAGTCACGAGTCCACATCATGGTCGCTTTCAATTTCGAATTGACCTGCCAGGCCAAGCGAATCGTTCCGTCGTAGATGTGGTCCAGCTCGATTCCCGGTGAACCGTTGGAATAAAACGACCCGGCCGATTCCAGGTTGCTCAACTGCTTGCGGCCTGTAATGAGGAACCAGAGCCGGTCTTTCAGAATCGGACCACCGACCGATCCGTCGAAATCCTGAATCTCGGTCACTTTGGATTGCCCCACCAGGCCGCGGGCAGTTAGTGCCGCAGTGGTGTTGGTGCCGACAAAGCTGCCGGGTACCCACGACAGGAAAAGATCCGAGTGGAACTGATTCCCTCCATCCTTGGGGATCATATTCACGTACGCGCCGCCGGCGGAAACCTCGACTGGGACATTATTGGCCATCTGCGTGGACTCGGAGAAAATCTCGTTGTCGACGTAAGTCTGGATCTGGCCGTCGCCCTGGGTGGTATTGATCAGCAGGCCGTCCAATAAGTAAGTGGTGCGCTGCGAGGAGTTGCCATGCACCGCAATGTAGGTTTGCTGGACTTGCATCGAGCCGCCCACGTCCGGCGTATTCAGGTGGATGCCCGGTGTGTACGACGCCACCGACTGCATGTTGCGCGCCGATGGCACCTCATCGATGTCGGTTCGGGTTAAATCCTGCGGGTGCGCGACGTTTTGGATGTCGACGGTTTGCACGGTCGCCTCGACGTTCACCGTTTCGCCCACCGAGCCGACTTTCATCTCCGCGTCCACGGGAACCGTAGTGTTCACCGCCACCGTGACCTGCTGCTTGACGGTGGAGAACCCTTGCATGGTGAAAGTCAAGGTGTAGTTGCCGGGGTTAAGATCGACAATCGCGTAGCGGCCGTCGCCGCCCGTGGTCACGCTCCGCGATCCTTCAATCAGCACCGGGCTGGCGGCTTGCACTGTTACGCCCGCCATCACGGCGCCCGAGCTGTCCTTGGCCTGTCCCGCGATGCTGCCGTACTGCGCATGCGCGGCCGGCGCCAAAATTAGCAGGACTCCAAGGATCGCAAGAACAGTGAAGATAAATCTTGTCTGTAGCATCGTGCCCCCTTTAGCCTGATCCAAACTTCTGGGTCGAGATTATATTTCAGGCCTGTGCCGGTGTAAAGGGGCCCTTTGGGGCTACGAGAGGTACCGAGAGCCGGCTTAAGGGAACTTTTTGCGGAATCACCAGAGTTTTTGCAGAATCACCAAAAAACATGTCATCCAATGGGCTTGTCTGATGGCCCTAACGCTGATACGCTGGGAGGGGTTTTCTACGTATTTCGGACCAGTGTTGCGGAAAATGGTCGCCGGCTTGCCACCCACGGCGCGCGACCATCTCTTCATGGTCTTAAGCCAGTACGCGACTCCGGTTGGTAAGCAACGGCTCGGGACTTCATCAATTGAAGGCGGACTCGCACTCGCTAAGGAAAATGGGTTCGAACCGGCTCATATTGTTGACGTCGGCGCGTTCGCCGGCGAATGGGGGCGCCTCGCACGGCGCGTATTCCCCAACGTTCCGCTGCTGATGATTGAGGGCAACGGGGAAAACGAGGCGGCTCTCCAATGTGCGGCCGCGGAACTGGGAGATGCAAGCTACCAGATTGCATTGCTGGGTGCGGAACAACGTCCAGCCGTCCTCTTTTACAGGAACGGAAAAGGCACGTCAGTCTTAAAGGAACTGACTGCTTATCAGACCATCCCAGAGCGCGCGGACATGCATACCCTGGATACACTGGCTGCCGATCTCGCGGGACCGCTTCTGTTAAAGCTCGATGTCCAGGGATACGAACTCGAAGTGCTTCGCGGCGGTCAAGAAACCCTGCAGCGGCCAGAGCTTGTGCTTCTCGAGGTCTCCCTGCTGCCTTACAACGAAGGGGCGCCGCTGTTCGCCGACGTGGTTCGATTCATGTCCGAGGCTGGCTATGCCCTCTTTGATATCTGCGATCAAGCACGGCGCGAGAGCGACGATGCGCTATTCCAGGCCGACATCCTTTTTGCGAAGGCTGACAGTAAGCTTCGAGCAAAGAAGCCATTCTGGCGGGCCGAGCACGCGGACTCTATTCTTCAAACGGTTCCATCGAAAAATAGCCAATAGAAATGGCCGGGGACTATCACGCCTCTAGCTGGATCCGGTTCAGCCGGGTCGGTTCAGTGGTTGCCATTCAATTCTCATTGTTGAAGGAAATTGCGCGGCGAGCCCGCATGCATCCTCAAGGCGACAGGATCAGCATTGCTACTTCGCCCTTGGCCCAACTGCGCAGCCGGGCGATAACGCATAAGAGTGGGCATTTCGTTTTTTCGAAGATTGTTCATAGTGCTCGTCGCCGGCACCGCACCTGAAGAATTTAACATACAAAACTTTGTAATACACCGGCCCGATGCTCCGGTTCGCCGGAAGTGCGCAGCTTTCCCAATACGATCGAAGGTCTAGACGAGCCCGTACGCCGCGACTTCGGGTCCAGGCCAAGGGACTGTAGGCATATTCAATCGCCACATCAGGGCTTCTCATTTTGGTACTTAGTTCCGGATCGGCTCGATCCTTCATTTTTCGTTGTGATTGTCGCTTCTTCGACCATGGAAGCTTTCCAAGGTCAGAACTTATAGTCGATTCCCAGCCACTTGAATGCTGTGGCACGCTGAGATTTAGCGCGGGAGCGGCCCGGGCCAGCGCGGCTTGGCCTGATGAGCGCCGAAAGATTACTGGTTTGGCTGTCTCTGCCTTGACCTCTTTTGCAATAGCGATTGTCCCTTGGATCGCGAAGACTAGATGGCTGTGGTTGTCGAGTTCTTGCGCGCCAACAGTTTCCTGACCGACCGCTGGCTCACTTGCATTCGCTCGGCCACTTGGGCTTGCGCAATCTGCGTCGATTCGGCCAACTTCAGCCAGTGCAGCCGATCTCGTTCGCTTTGCTCATCTCAATTCGTTCCACCTCCCAATTTCTGTTGTTCCGATAGGAACTCTCTACTTGGCTCTAATAGCAAATTCTTATGTGGCGGCGGCACAAAAGAAGAATGCAAAAAAGGAATGCAAAAAAGAATGCCCTGGCGCGCTCTTTCTGATATGGTATTCTGAGCGTTCTAAAGCAAGGAGGCCCCGTTGAAACTCTATTCCATCATCGCAGCAGCGTGCTTCGGCGCACTCGCGTTCGGCCAGGAACCGGCCACACCCGCGCCCGAGATCCCATTTGATTCGGTTCCCAATTTGCTCAAGCTTCCCGCGGATATGTATCTGGGCGAAGCGTCCGGCGTCGCCATCAATTCCAAGAAACACATTTTCGTCTTTACTCGCGGCAACTCCACCGGCCCCGCTTTTGGCGCTACCGCCGCGGAGATCCTCGAGTTTGATCCCCAGGGGAAGTTCATCCGCGAAATCGGCCACAACTTGTATGCCTGGTCCTTCGCCCACGCCATTCGCTTCGACAAAGAGGATAACCTCTGGGCGGTGGACAAAGGCAGCAACATGATCATCCGCTTCAATCCGGAAGGCCGCGTCACGATGACGTTCGGCCGGAAAGCGGAAGCCTCGGATGAAAACGCCCATCCGCTGGAACATCCGCGTCCGCCGCTGCCGGCCCAACCCGGCTCGTTCCGCCAGCCCACCGACGTGACCTGGGACCCGCAAGGCGACATCTTCATCAGCGATGGCTACATCAACTCTCGCGTCGCCAAGTTCGACAAGAACGGCGATTGGGTTAAGCAGTGGGGGGATTATACTAAGCCCGAGGATCGCGAGCATCCTAAAGAGTTCGAACTGAACACCCCCCACACCATAGCCTCCGATGCAAAGGGCAACATCTATGTGGGTGACCGCGGCAACCGCCGCATCATGGTATACGATTCCGACGGGAGCTTTATCCGCGAGATTCGTATCAACGTTCCCCCACCCCAGGTCATCCATCCCTGGATGGGTGCCATGCCCAACGCTCAGGGCCTGGCAGCTCAGAACGGGGCGCCCTGGGCCATCTGCATCACGCCCGGCCCCGGGACCCAGTACCTATATAGCGCCGACGCCATGCCAGGCCGCATTTACAAGCTGTCGCTCGAAGGCCAGGTTCTGGGCGTGTTGGGCAGCATGGGCCACCAAATGAAGCAATTTGGGTGGATTCACGAACTGGCCTGCCCGTCGGAGAACGAAATCTACGCTGGAGAATTGCTTAACTGGCGCGTCCAGAAGCTGATTCTGCATCCTGGGAAATCTTCCACCTCAACTAATTAAGGCAAATACCTGAGCGGGCGTAAGTTTTTCCGGGCACCGGGCTCAAATGCCCGCTCAGGTGCCTCAAAAGGGCCATTGACTGAGAATTGTCAACGACTTAAACTGTATCCAGCTGTAGTCTACCCTGAAGGAGGGATGGGTCGTGACGTCTAGAGTCAGATTCCAATCCACAGTAGTTCGTCTATCCCTGAGCGTGCTAGCAACGGGCGCCGTGCTTCTGGCCGGCGATACTACCGGCGCAACACAAACCACCAAAGTTCCAACGTTCACTAAGGACATCGTGCCGATTCTCCAGGCCAGGTGCCAGGAGTGCCATCGGCCCAACGCCATGGCGCCGATGTCGCTGTTGACTTACGAAGAAGCGCGCCCCTGGGCTCGCTCGATCAAAGAGCGTGTCGTAAAGCGCCAGATGCCGCCATGGCATCTGGACAAGAGCGTCGGCGTGCAAAGTTTCCAGAACGACATGTCGCTGAGCGACGCGCAGATTGCGACCATCGTGAAGTGGGTGGATTCCGGCGCACCGCAGGGCGATCCCAAGGATATGCCGCCGCCCAAGGTTTTCCCCAAGGACGATGAGTGGCAGCTCCAGAAAGTCTACAACCGCCCGCCCGACATGATCATCAAGTCGGACGACTACACCATGCCGGCCGTGAGCCAGGACCAATGGTGGAAGCCGGTGGTTGACCTCAACGTGAAGGACGACCTGTGGGTCAAGGCCGTCGAGATGCGGCCAGGCACCACTGCGGGCCGCAAAATTACGCACCACGCGCTGGCTCATCTGATCCAGGACGATCCGGATGCTAAGGACAATCCGGAAGACGTCGCGCTGGGACAGGGCGGCGTGCTGATGGAATGGGCGGTGGGCAAGAACTACGACATCTATCGTCCCAATACCGGCAAGCTGATCCGGCCGGGCGCGAAGATCTGGTGGGACATCCACTACCATGCTGTCGGCGAGAAGATCACCGATCACGTTGAGTTGGGTGTGTGGCTCTATCCCAAAGATCAGAAGCCGAAGTATCGCACCTATCTCACCGGTTTCCAGGGCACCACGGCAGGCGCGGGCAGCCGCTTGGACATCGAGCCCAACACCGTTTCAGTCAGCCAGGGCTTCCATGTGCTGAAGGAACCGGCTATCCTCGGCAACTTCCAGCCGCATATGCATCTGCGGGGCAAGGCCATGTTGCTGGAAGCGATCCTGCCGGATGGCACGACGCAGACCATCAGCTACGTGGATCATTTCAACTTCAACTGGATGACCAACTACATCTACACCGACGACGCCGCTCCAGTGTTGCCGAAGGGCACCATCATTCACGTGGTTGCCTGGCATGACAACACCACCGCCAATCCGTTTAATCCGGATCCGAATCAGTGGGTAGGCTGGGGCGATCGCACTGTCGATGAGATGGCGCATGCCTGGGTGAACGTCACTTACATTTCCCAAGAGGACTATGATAAGTGGGCCGCCACTCACAAGAAGTCGAACGGTCGGCCGACCGCGGCGCTGGCAACTAGCCCGGACGCATCCCGCAACTAACTTTTCGCGCTCTCCGACTGGCGGCAGCTTCTTCGGAGGCTGCCGCTTTTTTGTTTGGCCGCTGCTCCTTTGACGATTGACACTGCGGATCAGTGCAGTTAGACTACATGTACCAGAAGGAGGGATGGGTCGTGACATCTAAAGTCAGATTCCAATCCG
>Ga0335083_10001425_pt1 | contig 33035 bp, 29 predicted proteins | sample Lox_Sample_42_FD_206716 | JGI IMG/M metagenome (GOLD analysis project Ga0335083, IMG submission 206716) | Soil microbial communities from Loxahatchee National Wildlife Refuge, Florida, United States - Lox_Sample_4.2 | ecosystem: Environmental > Terrestrial > Soil > Wetlands | place: USA...
CGGCCGCCCTCAATCAGCATGCGCGCAACGCCCAAGCGGTGGATGATCAACTGGGCGGGCATCAGCGCGCGCTCCTCGCAGCGCCGCAGCGCAGCTAGGCTGAGCGCCATCGCCTTCTCCCGTTCGCCGCGCGCGAAGGAAACGAGCGCTTTGAGGTGGTCAAGGATGAGCCCTGCAAACCCCTGATCTCCAGCGAGCGCTCCCTCGGAGCGCGCGATGGAAGCCTCGGCCGCCTGCAGATCACCGCCGCGCAACTCACAGAATCCTCTCCAAAGGCCCGCGAGCGGGATTCTGCCGGCCAGGCCGTGCCGCTCGATAACATCGTCGGCGCGATCGCAACACGCCAGCGCTTCCCTGCCCCTGCCAAAGACGAGATGTGAATTCTCTTCGGCTAAGTGGTATAGCGCTGACCGATCCGCCGAAAGCTCGTGAGACGTTAGCAGAGGGTGGGCCTCGCGAGTTGCGATAGCGACCGCTTCAGCATCCAGACGGTGAGCGCCCGAGTAGTGCAGCATATTGGCAACAATAACCTTCAGATTCACGTCCCTGCAATGCGGCAAAAGTTCCTTGACTCTTGCAATCGATGCGGGAAGCGTGAGGTTGCCAGGACTGCATGAGCCTGCTGCCGCCATCAACATGGCGTGAACCCATAAGTCGTCATCGACATCGAGTGGCTGCGTTTGCGCTTGGAGCAAGCGCGTCAACTGCTCCAGCCAATAGTGGAAAGCCTTGAAGTCTCGGATCTCGAAGTACAGAGCGTCCATTATCGCTGCACAAGCGAGAAGCTGCCCGATACCGTCGGCCGAGTCCAAGAACGACTGATACGCCTCCTCTAGCATTGCACGCGCCGCGCCTGCGTCGACAAAAGTCTTCGACCTCCCCAACCAATATCGCACCCACGGATTGCGCGCGATGCGCTCTGAGGGCAGGACAGCGCTCCAGTCCTCCAGCGTCTGCCAGCGTCCTTGAGCGATCATGCTGCGCGCGCTGTCGACGAAGACCTTCTCCGCGCGCCCCCAATCTTGTGCCCGAACGAACAGGGCGAAAGCGTCCTCTCTTAGCCCGGCAGCAAGCAGCAGCTCCGCCGCACTTGCCGACAGAGCGGCAGCTTCTTCGGGCGAAAGAGTCTGTTCCGCACGCGCTAACAAGAACGCGCGAAATAAATCGTGATACTGGTAGGTCAGTTCGTGACTGACCCGCCGGTCGATGAACAGGCGTCGGCGGTATAGCTCTTCGAGTTGGCGCCCGGCATGCGGATCGCCGCTGACGGCGGCAGCAATGGCAGCGGTGAAGCGCGGCAGGAACGCCGTCTTCAGCAGCAACTGGCGTAGCGACTCAGGGGCGCGGTCGAAGATCTCTGCGGCAAAGTAGTCGAACGTAACTTCGGGGGCTTCGCAGCGGTTCAGTGTCGCGACGGCAACCCCGGGCTCGAGCCGCTCTAGCAGCAAGCGGACACCCGCCACCCAGCCGCCCGCCTGGACGTGAATTGAGGCTGCCAACCGTGGGTCGTTAATCTGCCGGTGCGCGACGATCGCGGCCGTTTCCTCCTCGGACAGCTGCAGCTGTTCCCAGCCCACGATGGCGAGTGCGTCAGCAACTTGTAAGCGGGCAAAGACAGTAGGCGGCTGGGCGCGGGAAATGACAATCACGTTTGCCGATTCCGGTACCTCTCCGAATGCGGCGTTCAATGCGCGGTGAAGAGAGGAGTCCGCGGCAATCTCATGGTAGTTGTCCAGCGCGAGTAAGCTGCCCGGCGCAAGGCTCGCGAAGGCGTTGCGGAAGAACCGTCTACTGAATCCCTCGAGGTCGCTCAGGTACTCGGGTGTAAGTAGCGGCAATGGGCGCCGTCGGGGAGACGCGAATGGGATAACGGCTTGCGCGAGATAGTAGAAGAAGGTGGCCGGATCCGCATCGCTACCGTCTAGCTGATACCAGATAGCAGGCGAACTCGCCTGCTCGATGTAGCTTGCCACGAGCGTGGTCTTGCCAGCGCCAGGCGGACCGTATACCCAAATGATCGGGTGTTCCCGGGCGCTATCCAGCAATTCGAGCAGCCGCTCACGCGCCACCGCCCCGTGCAGGCGCGGGCGTGTGAGTTTGGCCAACTGCGGTTGCCGGCGGGGCATGTTTCTACCCAGGGCAGGACCACGCTACTTTACCAGCACTGCGCCGAACGGGCACACATTCTCAAGAACAACGAAGCCGAGTGGCACCGACCGCCTCCTAGCCGGCGCGTCATTCACCGGCTAGTACCTGAAGCCTCCTTATGCGAGAGCGCAGCACGATGAAAACGGCCCGGGCAACCAGACCGCTCTTACATCGACAATCGAGCGAACCGTCTCAGCGTCTCGCCTCCGAAAGCTTGGTATCGAATAGTTCAATCGGAAGACGAGCCATAGCCCTAAGCGCGGAGATACCCGCGTTGGTGCGCGCACGGCACACATCCCATCTCTCACAGGTCCCGCCCCACTGAATCAAAGCCATTTGCCCTTCGCGCGCGACCTCTTTGGTCCAGCCCGAGTTGTGTTTGCTCGCCCACTTACCGGTTCCACCCATGTCGCTCCACGTTCCTCCTTGCGGCGTTGCCTCCCACTCGACGTACTCGGTGTCGCCATCCTTGTCTTTGAACGCGCAGTAGCCTCCGCCCTTGGACTTACCGTCGAAGCTGACCAGCCAGGTGCCGTGACAGTTCTTCATGTCGGCGTTGAAGCCGTCGTCGCTTCCGATGACGTCGTAGCCGATGAAAGAACTCATCACATTGCCATTCGAGAGATCCCTTTCTTCATACGATTTGTCCAGCGCCACAGTCGAGCCGGAGCAATTGTCAGCTCCGTATGCTTGAGAGAAGCCCAGTGCTAACGAAACCAGTACCGCTGACTGTAGCGCCTGAACCGTCCTAAGAGATTCCATCGTTGCCTCCGTCACCTGTATCGTTGAACGTGACTTCCTTTCGTTCGGCAAGTGGGACGTTCGCGATCGGCGCACGAAGCAAGGCGGCCAGCTCCTGGGTGTTACGGAAAGGCTGCTTGCTGCTGGTGTGGATGTCCTCCACGATCCCGGCCAGGCTCTGGTATCCCTGGCGATAGATACGCACGATGTAGCTGCGCGGTTCGCGCACAATCAATTCTCCCGTTCGCCTGGGAAGAAGTCTGTGGGATGGGAGCGTATGGATTGGGTACAGATTGAGAAGAAAAGGCCGTCTGCCCAGCGCCGGTCGTTTCGGTTGCCGCGCCATGTTTCGAAACCGCATCGCAGACGCAATTGTTCAAACAGGTCTGGCATGGGCGGCGATGAACGCTAGAAGCTTGCGTGCGCCGGCCGCGGCTGTCATCGATGGGCATCGGTCCCTCTTCCAAGGGCTCCACCAGATCGTCTGCTTCGAGATCGTTCGACCCGCCGTCGGCGGCGAGCACGCTGTCGCCTGCCGTGTCCACGACGTCGCGGTGATGGGCTTGGATCTGTTTGCGAAAGACGGCCCGGTACCCTTCGGGAGTGGCCCCGGTAGCCTCGTCCTCCTACCGCATTAGGCGTGAATATCCGCGACATCGGCGGCGAGAATTCGCCTCGAGCTTTCGGGTGCCTTCAGGGTCGGTCATGACTTGCCAGGTCTGTTACTGTCAGGAGGGTGCTGCTAACCTCGCTCGTCGATCGTGAAGGCGCAGGCCGGAAATCGATTGGGGCTATGACAACCGACTTGGCCACGCGTAACCCATCATTCGAGTGTCCACTCTTCTGACTCTGGATGTCGGCTTCCGGGAAACACGACCGTCCGGACCGGGTCGATCTCCGCCGTTCGCCATCCGTCTCAGGTCGGCCAAATCCTCACGCTCCGCGTTCCCGCCCAATTTTCCAAATAGGAGCCATTGAACTGGGCTCCGCCGTGTGGAAGCGCGGTCAGAGCACGGGCCCAAGTGTTGCGATGAGGTTATTCCAAAGTCTTCGTGACATCGGCCACGCTGCGACCGCTTCCTTCGTGACGGAACGCGACCGTGCGATGTAGTTCTGTTGACGCTCGCGCATCGCAAGGGTGAGCGCGGGATCGTGGAACAGAATATTGTTCTCGTAATTGAGCTCGAAGCTGCGGCGGTCCATGTTTGCCGAGCCGATCAATGTAATCTCACCATCCAGCGTCAGTGACTTCGTGTGCAGCAGACCACCCTCGTACTCGTAGATCTTGACCCCGGCCGCGAGCAGGTCGGCGTAGTAGCTGCGGCTTGCCGCTCCGACAATCCATGAATCGTTCCTAGCGGGAAAGACGACTGTCGTGTCAATCCCTCGGTAGGCAGTCGTACACAGTGCATTTTGCAGTGCCTCATCAGGCACGTAGTAGGGAGTGGTAACGACGACCTCTTGACGCGCCGCAAATAACAGGGATTCGAACACCTCGGGCATGGCGGAGTAGCGCACCGTCGGACCCGTGCCGATGACCTGTGCGAGCGCCCCGCGCAGGGCGCGCCAGGGCGGCGGCCGGCTCAGGATGTCGTCGAGGTTCTCATCCACGTACGTCATCCAATCGCTCGCGAACAGAAATTGGTTCTGGCGTGCGATCGGCCCCTCGAAGCGCATCACGGCGTCGACCCAGGGAGCGTACTTCGCCTTGACCAGGAACTCGGGATCGGCGCAGTTCTGGCTGCCACAGTAGGTGACGCGATCATCGATGACGACGATCTTGCGATGATTGCGGAGATCAATGCGGCCAAGGAAAGGACGCAACAGCGGATTGCCGATGGGCAGACCTTCGGCAACGCGCACGCCGGCCGCACGCATCGCCGACCAATGTTCGCTACGAATGATCGTGCGCGAGCCCAAGGCATCGGCCATGGCCCGACAGGTTACGCCGCGGGCGGCTGCGCGCTTCAGGGCCTCAACGACCTTGCAGCCATTGCGATCGGGCAGCCAGATGTAGAACAGCAGATGGACATGATCCTTGGCCGCATCGATGTCGGCGACCATCGCGTCGATCGTGGCATTGGAGTCGGATAGCAGGTGCGCGGTGTTACCGCTGACGGGGTCGAACCCGCTAATCGAGCGTCCAAGGTCAAAGAGATGGCGGTAATGCTCGGGGATAACTACCACGGAGTCCGCCGCGTCCCCAACGCGTTGGCGCGGGAATGCCGGCATGCGCTCGAGAACGGCATGCAGCCGCGCCACGCGGCGACGGCCGATATTCACCTCGCCGAGGAGCAGATACCCGAATATGCCCAGCAACGGCAGCACTGCGACGACCGCGACCCACGCGATCCGGGAAGCCGGGTCGCGATGGGGCCGGAGGAGGATTCTTGCGATCACCGCCATCTCGAGCAGTGAGACGATGGCGAGGGCGAGAAGAGAGTGGTGAAGCGCGGCAATCATCAGGCATTTGGGCGGCAGCCAGCTGGCGAGAGCCGATTATGTCCCAGAACCAAGGTGCGATCTCCGTTCCTGCTGCGGTCGAACGGCTGGTGAGGCTCGTGCTTGGACTCGCTCCCCTCGGCTGAGGCAGGTACCAACCGACTATAGGCCCACACTTCCGAATCCGCAATTTGGTCGAATGGCCGCTTTCCCCGAGCGCGAACGGCAGGGCGGGGTCGCTATGCGGCCGGTCGACGCTGTCGGCTTGGGCAAGCTGGCCCGGCGCTAGGTCACGAGCGGCAAGATCAAGTCCACCGCAGAGGCCTCGAATCCCCGCAGGGGCCTGGTCCGCTCCCCGCGTGCCGTACGCCCTCGGCCACGCAACGGCTCAGAGCGAACCCTGCCGCAGAATGCGGGCGATCTGCTCGGGGACCTCATCCCGGTTCCCGGGCGTGAGGTGGATCAGGTGCGCGCGGGGATTGCGTTTGATCTCGTCGATGAGCCCGCTGCCGTGCAGCGCTACGGTTGCAAATAGCGGTTGCGCGGCTGCGAGCAAGGCGTGCACTCCGTCCATGAACGCTTGCGAGAGGCATTCCATCTTGCCAATCTCGTCGATGACGAATAGCGCGCCGGTCGGGTCGGGAACCAGCACGCGCCGCGCCACCGCATCGATCACCGCCACGTCGACGCCATATCTACCTACGCGCGGCGGCCCACGGCGGACATCAGCGATGGTGCGTCTTTCTCCGTCGAAGGTTTCCAGCCGGAACCCCTGGCGCGTGCCGCCGGCGCGGATTTCTTCAGTAAAGAAGCCACGGATCGGCTCGCCACGAAGGATGTCGCACACCCGCCGGAGCGCGGTGGTCTTGCCCACGCCGGGCGGCCCGGTCAAAAGCAGCAGCCTCACGTGTTGTCCGGTCACAGGCGTAGCGGCGGCGCGCGCCAGCGCACTCGCAAAGCTTGCGCGGCCTGCGGCGTCACGCTGTGCAATCGCTCCGCGAATCCCATCTCGAACAGTTACCGGGGCGAGGTTGGATCGCGACGGTATCCATGAACCCTACGACGCCGGACCTCAAGACCAACGAGACGGGCGACCCGGGCGGGACCGCAGGCGACGTTTGTCCGAAGGGCTGCGGCCCGATGCACGCGGATCGTTCACCCGATATCCGGGCGGGAAACGTGATCCGGCTACACCTTGTCGAGCGAAGCCTAGCGCGCCGGCGGCGTCCACCCCCACTGGGCGAGCCGGCGGTGGCTGGCAACGATCTGCTCGACCGGCGGATCGGCGACGATCTCCATCATCGAGGTGTCCGCGTATCCGATCTCCGCGAGCGCCGTGCCGAACCCGGCGAAGTCGCAGCTCCCCTGGCCCACAGGATCGTGCCGCCAAGCTTCGCGGCCGGTATCGGACAGATGAACGATAGCGAGACGCGAGCGCACTTGCCGCAGGCCGGCCACCGGATCCTCGCCGATGAAATGCGCGTTGGCGATGTCGTAGCAGATCCCGACCGCTTTGCCGTCGAATCGGCCCGCGAACTCGATCAGCTGATCGGCGCGCGGGTAGACGCCCATGGGGAGGTTCTCGAGGTAGAGCGCCACGCCGGCCGCTTCCGCCGCCCGCATCACGCGGTGGAAGCTCTCCTCGAACCAGGCCTCGAGATCGCGCCGCGCGGGCGCGATCAGCGGATTGACTCGTCCAGTAACGACGATGACACCGCGCGCACCGATGATCCCGGCGATGGCGACCAGCCGCTCGAACAGGCGCACCGTGTAATCGCGCATTTCCGGCACGGCGCTCGCGAGGTTCTGGTCGAGGCTGGGCATGTTGATGGTCTCGACCGCAAGTCCCGCATCGCGCAGGAAGCGGCCAAACGCAGCCGCCTCGGTGCGATCCATCGTCGGATCGAAATGCCCCGGGCAGGCCATCACCTCGAAGCGGCGGTAGCCCTCCCGCGCCATGGTCTCGAGCGCCGCACGCGCGGGGCCGCGCCACATGAAAGACATCGTGTTGACGCCAATTGGGAGCTGCTGCACGCGTTGCGCCACTTCCACCCTCCCCGGCCGAGTATTCCTTGCGTTACTGTAGACCGCTTTCCTACAATCCGGCAACGCGAAGCAGGCTATCGGAGGACGGGATGCTCCCGGAGAGATGCGATGTGGTGGTGGTGGGTGCGGGCAATGCCGCGATGTGCGCGGCGCTCGCTGCACGCGAGCACGAGGGCGTCGAAGTCCTGGCGCTGGAGCGCGCGCCCGAGGAGGAATCGGGCGGCAATACGCGCTTTACGGCGGGCGCGATCCGGTGCGTGTACAACGGCGTCGAGGACCTTCGTGCGCTGATGCCCGATCTGAGTGAAGCGGAGATCGCGCGTACCGACTTTGGAACTTACACCGAAGAGCAGTTCTTCGACGACATGGCACGGGTGACGGAAAACCGGACCGACCCAGACCTCTGCGAGCTGCTGGTGCGGCGCAGCCGGCCCACGATGATGTGGCTGCGGAGCAAAGGCATCCGCTTCGTCCCGATCTACGGCCGGCAAGCCTTCCGGGTGGACGGGCGATTCAAGTTCTGGGGTGGGCTCACGGTGGAGGCCTGGGGCGGTGGCCCGGGACTGGTCGAAGCCGAGAAGAGCGCGGCGGCGCAGCGGGGCATCCGGGTCGTCTATCGCGCCCGAGCGATGTCGCTGCTGCACGATGATCGCGGCGTGCACGGGGTGATCGTGCGGCACGAGGGAAAGACCAGCGCGGTCCGCTGCCGGGCTGTTGTGCTGGCCGCCGGCGGCTTCGAATCCAATCCCGAATGGCGCACCCGCTATCTGGGGCCGGGCTGGGACCTGGCGAAGGTGCGCGGCACCCGGTTCAATACCGGCGACGGCATCCGTATGGCGCTCGAGATCGGCGCGGCGCCCTGCGGCAATTGGTCGGGCTGCCACGCCGTCGGCTGGGACCGCAACGCGCCCGAGTTCGGCGACCTCGCGGTGGGCGACGGGTTCCAGAAGCACTCCTACCCGTTCGGCATCATGCTCAATGCCAGAGGCGAGCGTTTCGTAGACGAGGGCGCCGACTTCCGCAACTACACCTACGCGAAATACGGCGCGGTGATCCTCAGCCAGCCCGGCCAATTCGCATGGCAGATCTTCGATCAGAAGGTGACTCACCTGCTGCGCGACGAATATCGAATCCGCCAGGTTACCAAGGCGACCGCCGGCACACTCGAGGATCTGGTCGGCAAGCTCGACGACGTCGACGGCGCACGAGCATTGGATACGATCCGTCAGTTCAACGCCGCTGTGCGCACCGAAGTGGCGTTCAATCCCAACGTCAAGGACGGTCGAGGCACGCGGAACTTGCTTGTGCCGAAATCGAACTGGGCCAATCCGATCGATACGCCGCCGTTCGAGGCCTATGCAGTATCCTGCGGCGTCACGTTCACGTTCGGGGGACTGCGCATCGCCACGAACGCACAGGTCGTCGACACGGATGGAACGCCGATCCCCGGGCTGTACGCTGCCGGCGAACTGGTGGGCGGATTGTTCTACCTGAACTACCCCGGCGGTAGCGGCCTCATGTCGGGCGCGGTCTTCGGCCGCATCGCCGGGGAGAGCGCTGGGCAAGCCGCCAAGCAGGCCTAAGCACAGTGGTCGAGGAGCGCGTCGACGTGGTCGTCATCGGCGGGGGTGGCTCCGGGCTTGCCGCCGCAATCGAGGCGCGTAGCGCCGGTGCAAGCGTCGTCTTGCTCGAGAAGAATGAAAAGCTCGGTGGGTCCACCGCGTGGTCGGTCGGCTCGATCACCGCGACCGGGACGCCGCATCAGCTACGCCGAAGGATCCAGGATCGGCCCGAGCATCACTTCGAGGACATGCCGCTTTTCGCGGGTGAGCTGGCCGGCCGCGAGAACGACGAGTTGCGCCGCATCCTGTGCGAGGAGGTGCCGGATGCCTTCCGCTGGCTGCTTCGCCTCGGCGTGCGCTTTCACGGTCCCATGCCCGAGCCGCCGCACCGGCAGCCGCGCATGCACAACGTGCTGCCGAACTCGCGTTCGTACATCTACCACCTGGAGCGCCATGCGAGGCGGATCGGAGTCGACATCCGGGTCGGTCTCCGCGTGACGGCCCTGCTGACCGAGGCCGGTGCCGTCGTGGGTGCTGCATGCGGCGAACAAGCCCGGCTCCGGGCGCGCTGCGGCGTGGTCCTCGCCGCAGGCGACTTCACGAACGATCCCGAGCTGAAGTTCCGCTTTCTAGGCGCGCAGCAGGCCAGAGTGGAGGGTGTGAACGCGACCGCCACGGGAGACGGCCAGAAGCTCGCGCTGGCGCTCGGGGCGCGCATCGTGAACGGCGACCTCGCGCTCGGCCCTGAGATCCGATTCATCCCTCCGAACCGGGATACGTTGCTTCGGCGGCTGCCGCCATGGCGAGGACTCGCGTCCGCCATGCAGTGGGCGATGGACCATGTCCCGCAACGGCTGCTGCGGCCCTTCGTCATGAGCTTCGTCACCACCGCGCTGGCCCCGTCACCCAAGCTGTTCGAGGAGGGCGCCGTGCTGATCGACCGGGAAGGACGTCGGTTCTGCGACGAGCTGGTCGCTCCGGCCCTCGCGCTGCCCGACCAGCCCGGCAAGATCGGCTATATCCTGCTCGATGGTCGCCTGGCGCGCCTCTTCGGCGCCTGGCCGCATTTCATCTCGACCGCGCCCGGCGTGGCCTACGCGTACTTGCCGGATTACCGGCGCAACCGCCCCGACGTCTATGTGCAGGCGCCGACCCTGGCCGCGCTCGCTAACAAGCTGGGGATGGACGCACGGGTACTGCTGCAGACGCTCAGCGAGGACAACGACGCGCGGGGCACAGGAGCCGCCCAGGGCCGGAGACGACCGGCGCTGTGCGAGCCACCCTTCGTTGCGTTGGGGCCGGTTCGATCCGTGTTCGTGCACAACGAAGGCGGTCTCGCTGTCGACCGCACTCATCGCGTGCTTGGCGTGGATGGGCAGCCGATCTCCGGCCTATACGCCGCGGGCGCCACGGGGCAAGGCGGTCTGCTGCTGAAGGGTCACGGCCATCACCTGGCCTGGGCCTTCGTCTCGGGGCGCCGTGCCGGGAGATTCGCCGCGCAGCGGGAGCTGTAACCACGAATCAACCCGCGCCGGGTGCCGCGGCGCGAGGCGAGCGCACACGCGTGTGCCGCAGACGCCCCGGCGTGGAGCGCGTGCGCAGTGTCAGACGAACCTGCTGTCCCGGCCGCACTGGTGGCATGCGTGTCGAAGTCGCGCGGGACGACGCCGTGAGCGGCGAACCCGTCTGTGTTGAAGCCATGGTATGCTCCTGTGTTGGTGTGAGGATTTGCCTTTCGCACTGAAGCTTGCGACGGTGGGTAGCTCAGGACGTGAGCCCGCACGTTGGAGAGGCCGCACACCGCAATCGACGGCCTCGTGGCAGGTCATCCGATGTAACGCGCGAGCGCGCCCTGTAGTGCGGCTTTCACCTGCTCGCGCAACTCGGGAGGCTCCAAGACCTCGACCTCGGCCCCGTGGCGCAGGATGTCCATGACCAGCTCCCGATGGTCGCTGTAAGGGACCTCCAGCACGTAGGCGCCGCCGTCCTCCGTCCAAGCCCGTTGCTGCGGATGCCACTGCTCCGCGCGAACCCACCGCGCCCGCTCGGGCGTGAAGCGCAGCCGGGCCCAGCGAACGTCCCGCCCGGAAAAGATGCCGTAGCCCGCGGCGAGGACCTCATCGAGCTCCTGCTCCGGCACGTCGCGTGCCGGCTCGTCGAGCATTTCGGCAGCCAGGATCGCGTCCACAGAAAAGCTGCGGATGTCCTGACGTAGATGGCACCACGCGTCGAGGTACCAGTTGTCGCGGTAATGCACCAGCCGCTGAGGCGAAGCGTCCCGGCGCGTCTGCTCGTCGCGAGCGCGGCTGTAGTACACGATGCGCAGGCGCTTGCGCTCCAGCAATGCCTTTGCCACGATGCGGAAGTGCGCGAGCGGCAGCGTGCGTTTCGCCTGCTGCAGGATGCGGATGCGCTTGCGTACTTCTTGCGTGGAGTGCTCCCCGCTGCCGATGGCGGCTTTCAGGCGTTCGAGTAGCGGCGCGATATGCGGTTCCAGCAAACCCGGCTCGAGGCCCTCGAGCAAGCGCTGCATGGTGAGCAGCGCATAGATCTCCGCGTCGCTGAACCACAAGCCCGGGAGCTCTCGCACACCCGTGTCGGTCTCGAACCGATAGCCGCCCGATTCGCGGTCCCAGACAATCGGAATGTTCAGCCGACTGCGCATGTACTCGAGATCGCGCTTGAACGTCGCGGGCGAGATCTCCAACTCGCGCAAGAAACGCTCCGCGGGCACCGCCCGCTGCTGATGCAGAAGCTGCTGGATCCGGTAGAAGCGCTCGGTGCGGTCCATGTCTGGATTCTAAGCGATGCCCGATTGACGCGGCACGTGCAGCCGATTACGATCGGGCGCACTCGTTCGCCGCATCCCCCACGCCGTGTCCCCCGAGCTGTTCGCGTATCGCAAAGCCCCCGAGCTGATGACCGGGCGGCGCGGGGATTATCCGGTCATCATCGTCGGCGCCGGCCCCGTGGGCTTGTGCGCCGCGATCGATCTCGCGCAGTACGGCGTGGAGTGCGTGCTGCTCGACGATGAGGCCGCCCTGTCCGAAGGCAGCCGAGCCATCTGCTTTGCCAAGCGCACGCTCGAGATCCTCGATCGCCTCGGCTGCGGCAATCGGGCCGTCGCACGCGGGATCCTGTGGAATACGGGCAAGGTGTTCCTGCGCGACCGGCTCCTCTACTCGTTCGATCTGCTCCCGGAGTCCACACACAAGCGGCCCGCGTTCATCAATCTTCAGCAGTATCACCTGGAGCAGTTCCTGATCGAACGAATGCTCCAGTCCGACCGCGTCGATGCCCGCTGGCGCAATCGTGTCGTGGGCGTCGCGCCCGCGGCCGACTATGTCGATGTCGAGGTCGAAACGCCGGATGGCCGCTACCAGGCGCGTTGCGGCCAGTTGATCGCGGCCGATGGCGCACGCAGCAGCGTGCGCAAGCTGCTCGGGCTGGAGAGCCAGGGCCAGGTGTTCCACGACCGGTTCCTGATCGCCGACGTCACCATGGACGCCGACTTCCCCACCGAGCGCTGGTTCTGGTTCGACCCGCCGTTCCACCCCAACCAGTCGGTCCTGCTGCACCGGCAAGCGGACAACGTCTGGCGCATCGACTTTCAGCTCGGCTGGAGCGCAGATCCGGAAGAAGAACGAAAACCGGAACGGGTGATCCCCCGCATCCAGGCGATGCTCGGTCCGCAACGCCCATTCAAGCTCGAGTGGGTGAGCGTCTACACGTTCCAGTGCCGGCGCATGGAGAAGTTCCGTCACGGCCGTGTGCTCTTCGTCGGCGATGCCGCGCACCAAGTCTCGCCGTTCGGCGCGCGCGGCGCGAACAGCGGCATCCAGGATGCGGACAACCTCATCTGGAAGCTCGCGCGCGTAGTGAGGAAGCGCGCACCCGAGAGCCTGCTCGATACCTACGATGCCGAGCGCGTGCCGGCCGCCGACGAGAACATCCTGAACTCTACGCGCAGCACAGATTTCATCACGCCGAAGAGCCATGCGAGCCGCATCTTCCGCGACGCCACGCTGCACCTGGCGCAGGACCATGACTTCGCGCGAGCCCTGGTCAACAGCGGGCGCTTGTCGCTCCCCTTCAGCTACACGAGTACGCCGCTCAACACTCCGGACCACGATCCCTTCGCCGGGACCATGGCTCCGGGCGCGCCGGCCGCGGACGCTCCCCTACACGCTCCCGGCGGGCACGCCTGGTTGATCGATCAGCTCGGCGGGCGCTTCGTGGGGCTGTACTTCGCCGGGAGCGGCATCGACGAGACGACCCGCTCCCGGCTGCAGGCGCTCGTCAACCTGCCCGATCCCGTCTACCCGGTCGTCATCTGCCCCATGGGCGAGACGCCGACCGAGCGGTGGTCCGATCTGCCCATGTTCGAGGACGCTCAGGACCTCGCCGTGCAACGCTACGATGCGACGCCGGGCACGCTGTACCTGATCCGGCCGGATCAGCACGTGGCGGCGCGCTGGCGCCATTTCGATATCCACGCGACCCGCGATGCTGTGCAGCGGGCGACGAGAACGTCGGAGGTTACGGCATGACCGAATTCAACACCGCCCTGAACCTGAAGGCGCCCGACGATCTTTACGAGCAGCTCATCGAGCTGCACCGCGGGCTCACGGAAGCTCAAAGCGAGGTGGTCAACGCGCGCCTGATCCTGCTGCTCGCAAATCACATCGGCGATCCCGACGTGCTGCGTACCGCCATGCGCCACGCCCGTGCCGGCGTCGAGGCCCAGTGACCTCCCGACGGAACCGCTCGCCCTGAGCCGGTCATGACTACGTCCGCGAGGCGACCGCCTCGCGGATCACCACGCGATAGTCCTGTCCTTCCCAGGACGCCGATTCCGTCCAGTAGAACGTCATATCGACGCGCTGTCCTGGGCGTAGCTGCGCCGTCGGGATCTCGGCGCGGTAGATGCCAAGCCCCGTGTCGCGTGTAAGGACATCGCCGACCTGCTGCCACCCGTCGACGCCGTAGTGTACGAGCGCGGGTGCGGGCAGGCAGACGCAAAGCCGTTGTCCGGGGCGCAACTCGCCCGCGGGGAATCGCGGCGTCCAGACGGCATGCTCCGCCGCTGGGCGCCGGCCACCGTAGCGCTGCCAGACAGCTTCCGGGCGGTCGCACGGGTGCCCCAGCACCGAGCTCATGGCGAGCTTGATGAACTCGGCGTGCGCCCAGACCAATGGCATGGCCGAGCCGCTCGGTTGGCCGGGGTAGAGCCCGCGCTCGGGGATCGGGTCCGCATCCCACACCTGCTCAGGGATGAGGCCGGCGCGTCCGGTCATCGCTGCCATCGACTGCAAGAAAGGCAGAGGATCGCCGCCGGCCGCGAGCTCGTAGTGGCCGCGTTCGCCTGCCAGCAGCGGCCATGCCCGGCCCTGCCCCGCGCCATCGAAGGGACCGCCGTCCGGCTGCTCTCCATACCCGTCGCCGGTGTAGCGGCGCCAGGCCGGGCCGTTCGGCGTCTCCACCTTCAGCTGGCGGTCGATCACTTCGATCGTCGCGACGATCAGCGGGTCGTGCGGATCCCGCAGGCCGAATCGCACGAGCTGCAGGAAATCCGTGGCGACCTGCTCTTCCGCCGCGAGGCCCGGGTCGCACGCCCGATTCTTGATCGGGAGGATGCGTGAGAGGCCGCCGCTGCCCAGAGCATCGGGCGGCGGAGCAATGCGCACGTAATACCCCGCAACGCCCGCGGCTCCAGCGAGCGCCGTATCGCGCACGCTGGTCCACTCCTCGGTGCAAGCGTTCCAGTAGTCGGCAAGCTCCAGCGCGAAGCTGCGAGCCGGTCCATCCAAGAAGCCCGCTCCGCAGACCAGCGCGGAGACGCAGACCGCCAGGGTAAAGGCGTTGATTCCCGCGTCTTCCTCCCACCGGTCCTGCTCGGTCGCCGGGCCATGGCGCGCGATCGAGCTCAAGGCTCGGCGCACCATGTCGCGAACCTGGATGCCGTCTAAAGCATCGTGCTCAGCCAGGGCCGCCACCAGCAAGACCGGGAATGCGGTCTCGTCCAACTGGTGGCCGACCCAAAACGCCTTGCCGCCGAGCCACTGGTTCTGTGCCCACCCGCCCTCGGTGTGCTGGGTGGCGATCAGATAGCGAAGGATGTTGCGCGCCTCGTCCACCGCGCCCAGCGCCAAGAGCGCGCCCGCGCTTTCCACCAAGTCGCGAGGCCAAACCAGGTGATAGCCGCCGATGTCGTCGTGCGCATTGCCCCAGGGCACGCTCAAGCTCGCCACCATCGCCCCGGGATAGGTCTTGTCCTGGTGCACGCGCAGCACCATCGCGGAAATGCCGACCTGTGCTTGCACAGATGGCGGCAGGGTTCCGGGAATGTTCAGCGCCGAGGACCACGTGCGCCACTGCGCGACGTAGCGATCCCAGACGTCGGAGAAGGGCTGGTTCAACGAGCTGATCGCAAGCGTCGCCGCTGATTCACGGCTCGTGCCGAACCCCAGTGCCAGCGTGGCGGCGCTAGGAAGCTCACCGATCAGCGCTACGTTGCCCGGGCCTGCGGTGTGGAAGCGCCAGCGCAACATGCCGTTGTGCGCGAAGTCCTGCCAACCGTCGCTGACCCCGACGTAGCCGGCGCTCGCGGCGCGCCAGGCGTCGCCGTGCTGCGCATCTGCCGCAGCTAGTGCCAGACCGAAAGGCCCCTGCTCCGCCAAGAGCACCCGGCGGCCGTGGTGGATGCCGGCTTCGGCGAAGTTGTCGCTGCCGGTCCCGCCGAGATGAGGCGCCAACAATGCGTAGGGCCGCAAGCCCGCGTCGCCCGTCAACGAGACTTCGACTAGGAGCACGTCGCGCTCCGGATCAGGCACGATCCGCAGACGAAGCTCGAATCGATCGTGCTCGTGGATGAACTCGATCGCCGGGGTCCCGGCTGCAGGCCGTTGCACGCGATAGTTGTTGACGCGCTTCACTTCGACCCAGAAGCCATCCCCGTCCGCGACGATGAAGCCGAGGTCGCGGATCTGCGGAATGTCCGCGCGCGGGTAGTAAACCTCGTTCAGGATCCCGTAGCCGGTGGTGAACCACAGGCGCGGCGGCCCGAGCGCGCAGCCGACCATATCCTTCGCGCTGCTCGTCCAGGTAGGAGGAATGCCGGGATGGCCGAACGCGTGCATGACTCTTCCTTGACCAGCTCGGCGAAGTCTGAGCTCTCGGGGTCCCCCGGGGAGGTCGTCCATGCCACGATCTGCTGCGGCCTGCGCAGAGCATCCTCGCGGCCGGACCGCCCGCAGCCCAAGCTACCTGAGCAGCTATCACGCGCTACCACGCCCGTCGGTGGCTGCACCTATGCTCGACCGAGCGGCTGCGCAAGTCAACCAAGCCTCGATGCAACATCCAGGCGGATCTGTCCAGTCCATCGCATCCGAAAAGCCGGGTACCGAGGCGCATTCCGAGATGGGCACCGCGCGAGGCGTAGCTTCGCGAGCAGTCGTGGAGCACGCCTCGATCCTGATGCGTGCTTGGCGCTTACTGGCCACGATGTCACATCCGCGATCAGACGAGCAAACGCGGGGGCGCGTTAGCGCGCGTCCGCGGAGCAGGTTAGAGCAGGCACACTTGCGCGCTGAGGGCGGCTCTTCGCTGCCGACCAAACGTCGCCAATTTTGATGTTCTGGCGGTCGATGTCGAACAAGCTGTACGCCGCGAGGCCGAAACCAAGGGAAGCCGGGCTCTCCGGCGGCCCCCGCTTTTCCGCTAGGATGAGTGCGAACTCACCCAGAGGAGGTGCCAGATGGACTCCAGGAGCGAACTTCGCTCTAGAGCCACGCCCGCAGATAAGGGTTCCGGCTTCGTGCTCCAGCCAGACGAGGGCGTGAGCTACTGGCAACCCAAGCCGGCCAACGGCTATGCGATCGTCAAGGTAAATCCGGACAACTGCTCCTCCAATCAAGTGACGATGGGGGTTCAGGTGGTCGCGCCCGGCGGGTACGTTCGCGAGCACTGGCACTCGCGCAACGAAGAGATCCTGTTTTGCTTCGAGGGCTGCGGATCAATCCTCGTCGACGGTCAGTCCCATACTTTGATCCCTGGCACCACGGCGTATCTGGGACGGTGGGTCAAGCACAAGATCGTGAACGAGGGGAGCGGCCCGCTCAAGTTTACCTGGACCTTCCTCCCACCCGGGCTCGATCAGTTCTTCGCGGGCATTGGCCGGCCGCGCCATGCCGGTGAGCCGGCACCCGAGCCCTTCGACCGTCCGCAGGACGCCCCCGCGGTGGAGGGGCGTACCGGGTTCGGACCTCCCCTCGGCGCGTAGCCCAAGCCGGCCGAGTCAGATTAGCGTGCCATTCGCGTCGATATCCGACGGCCAACTGTACTTCGAGACGAGCGGCTCGGGGCCGCCGCTGTTACTGGTGTCCGGTTTAAGTGGGTCGGCGCGCTTCTGGTCGCCACAAGTCGCGCGGCTCGCCGAGCACTTCCGCGTGATCGTCCACGACCATCGGGGCGTGGACCGCAGCAGCCGCGATACGATCGTCTATTCCATCGAGCAAATGGCGAGCGACACGCTGGCGCTCATGGACCATCTCGGGATCGGCAGTGCTGCGCTGATCGGGCAGTCCACCGGTGGCGCCATCGCTCAGCACCTCGCGGCCACCCAGCCGCACCGCATTTCGCGACTCGTGCTTTCGTCCACCTGGACGCACGCGGACGCTTACTTCCAGCGCTTGTTCGAGCTGCGCCGAGATGTGCTGCGCAATGGAGGGCTCGAGCTGTACACACGGGAAGGCAGCCTCCTCCTGTACCCGCCGGAGTGGCTGCGAGAGCACGCGCAAGAAGTGGGTGACGCCGAAGCACGATCGATTGGCAGCGCATCCTCTCCCGAAATCATGCTGAGTCGCATCGGTGCGTTGCTGCGCTTCGATGGCCGCGCGCTTACACCGCGTATCCGCTGTTCGACTTTGGTGATCGCTGCACGCGACGACCGGGTCACGCCCGCGTATTTCTCCCATGCGCTGGCTCGGGCGATTCCTGGAGCGCACCTGGTTTTGCTCGACAGCGGCGGGCACTTCCTGCCCATTGTCGAGGCGCAGCGCTACGCAGAGATCGTGCTGCGTTTTCTGAACGAGCCGGGCAGAGAATAGCCAGCCCAGGCAAGCGACCTACTTGGCGATGTCGAGCAGCTCCACCTCGAAGACCAACGTGGCACCGGGTTTGATCAACGGCGGCGAGCCGCGGTCGCCGTATGCGGTGCTGGCCGGGCATACCAGCCGAGCCTTGCCGCCTACTTTGATTCGCTGCACGCCCTCGGTCCAGCACTTGATCACGCCGTTCAGCGGGAACGTGGCCGGCTCGCCGCGCTTGATCGAGCTGTCGAACACCGTGCCATCGAGCAACGTTCCCTGGTAGTGGACCGTCACCTTGTCCGTCGCAGTGGGCATGGCGCCAGTGCCTTGTTTGATCGTGGTGACGACGGCACCGGACTCGGTCTTCTCGGCTCCCGGCTCCGCGGCGGCTTTGGCGAGAAACTCGGCTCCGGCCTTCTTCTCCTGTTCCGCGGCGAGCGCCAAGCGAGCCTGCGCCATCTGCTGGATCTTTGGCCCATAGGTCTGCATGTCGACCTTGAGCGGTTGCTTGAGCGTGCCGTCGGAGAGGCCGGACTGCACGAGCGCGAGCTCCGCCTCGTTGAGCGAAAACGCGCTCAGATTCTGGCTGATCGCCACGCCCAGTGCATACAGCGTCTTCTGTTCGTCCGTCGTGAGCTCCGCCGCGACTACACGTGGGCCGACGACGAGCAGACCCAGCAGGGCCGAAAGGCAATACACAGCAGCTTTCATGGCTCTTCCTTTGTGGGGAAAGGCGGCATGGTACAGCAGTTTCGCAGGCGTGCTGGGTAACCGGAGGGGAGAGTTCGGCCTGGTGGAGCAAGCCAGTACACGGATGTCCCGGGCCTCTGCGCACCGGCAAGCAAGATGCGCCGGACGGACGATGAAATCGCCCTCCGACGCTAGCATCTGCGGCTCGTTCTTCGACGCAGGCGGGACGGTCAGGCGAGCGCCCGGGAAGGGGATTGTTCTGCCTTACCTGAGTCCCACTGGAGCGCAGCGCCAGCGGAGCAGTTGGAGGCTACGACAGTGCGAACCCTTCCACCGGCGCCAGCGAGCGGCGCTCGCTCATGGGGCGGGTCGCAAATGCTTGAGTGTGACGGCCATAGGTGGCCCAGGCGATTCGGGTCCGGTCACACCTGCGCCTCGGCCGTCGGCCGTGCGCCGCTCGGGCGTCCGTCGTAGGCGCCGGAGTCCGACATCTTGCTCGACGTCCACAGGGCGAGGTCGAGCAATTCCAAGCTCCGCTTGGCTGCAAGCATGACCTGACGCTGCATCTGCTCGGTGAGCGCGTAACGCTTCACGATCTCCAACGCGAACTTCGGATGCTCGTCGTCATAGTGGGCGTGCTCGCGGATCCACTTGTAGGTTTTCGGGTTCATGTCCACGCCGGGCTGCCCCCGGTAGGCCTCGAAGCCGGCTGCGACTTTGCGGGCCAGCGCGCCCGCGACTCCCTCAATGGCGAAGCTGGTCGCCGCCACCGACTCGGCGAGTGTTCCTTTGGCATTCACGCGCCACACCCAGTCGGTCAGCGACTGCACGTCGCGCAGAACCGGTGTCTTTCCCTCCGCCAGGTCCAGCATCTGCTGGCGGCCCAAGCCGAACCCCTCCCCCATCCACAGCCAATGCTCGGCGTGCGCCTTCTCGATGCGGATGTTCTCGATCAAGAAGGTGCGTGAAAACTCGTCCTCGACCTTGATCAAACCCTCGGCCAGGAACTTCGGGAAGTCGTAGATGAACGGGTAGAGCTCGAGGATCCAGCCCCGCATTTGCTCCACGCTCAGCTGCGACGTCGCGACGGCCTCGGCCCAGGCGCCGTTTACCAGCCGGTCCCAGTAAGGAGCCACATACTCGTACAGCGCGGCAACCCACAACGGGGGGGTAGAGACCTTTCGTACTGCGGTAGGATTCATACGTCGCTCTCTTGGTCTAGGAAGAAACAGTTGCGGACACGGGTGTTCAACTGCGCACGCTGGCGTTGATGCTGGGTGCAACGCCTCCCCGGACGGGCACAACCGGTTGCCCAACGAACGGGGCCGGCGGCGCGATCCAGTCGCCCTGAGCGAAGTCGACTCCAATCTCGCGCAGTGCGGCCAATCCCAGTTCTCCATCCACGAACTCGCCGATGGTTTTTTTGCCCATGACATGGCCCACGTCGTTGATCGCCTGCACGGTGGCGCGATCGACCTGATCGTAGGCCACGTTCTTAACGAAGCTGCCGTCGATCTTGATGAAGTCCACGGGCAGGTGCTTCAGGTACCCGAACGAGGACATCCCGGCGCCGAAGTCGTCCAGGGAGAATAAGCAGCCGAGCGATTTCATCTCCCCGAGAAAGCGGGCCGCTTTGTCGAAGTTGGCGATCGCGGCCGTCTCCGTGATCTCGAAGCAGATGGTGCGAGGCGGCATCAGGCAGTGCCGGAACTGCTCCCGGACGAATTCGAGGAACCGTTCGTCCGCGATCGATGTCCCCGAGACGTTGATCGCGTAGGTGCCGCAGTTCGCGCCGAGCGACTTGATCGTCGCCAACGCGCGCTGAATCACCCACTGGTCGATGGCCGCCATCAGGCTATAGCGTTCCGCGGCCGGGATGAAGGCCATCGGAAGGATGATCCTCCCGTGATCGTCGACCATGCGGACAAGCAGCTCATAATGGTTTTCCCTGGGAAACTCCCCGGAGACCGAGATGATGGGCTGTGCATAGAGCACGAACTGCCCTGCCTGGAGCGCCCGCTGCAGCCGCGACGCCCATTCCATCTCGCCGCGGCGCACCGATACTTCACTGTCATGGGGCCGGAAGTATTGGACCCGGTTGCGGCCCTTCTCCTTCGCCATGTAGCAGGCGGCGTCGGCGGCGCTAAGCACCTCGGTGAGGTTCAGCATGCCGTCGGCAACCTGGACCACACCGATGCTTGCACCGATGCTGAACGAGCGGTCGTCGTTCACGAAGCGGAAGTCGGCGATGCACTGGCGCAGCTCATCGGCGATACGGATGGCGTCCTGCATGGGACAGTTCTCGAGCAGCACGCCGAACTCGTCGCCGCCCAAGCGCGCAAGAGAGTCGCCCTCGCGCACCTGCTGCTTCAACAACGTGCTCACCTGCCGGAGCAGCCGGTCGCCCGCCGCATGCCCGCAAGTGTCATTGACGATCTTGAACTGGTCGAGATCCATGAACATGACCACGTGCTGGCGACCCTGGGTCGACGCCGTCTGCAGGGCCAGCCGCAGACGGTTCTCGAACTCGAGGCGGTTCAAGAGGTTAGTCAAAGGATCGTGGCTTGCGTGGTAAGCGAGCTTAGCGGCATATTCCTGCCGCAGCTTGAGCTCCTTGAGCTCCCGTTCGGCCCGGTCGATGCGACTGACCATACGCTGGGTGAGAACGACTCCGACCGGGATCAAGGCGCCGGCCACGGCCAGGAGAACCACGAGCAGCGTGGATCGAATCCAGCGCGTGGCGTCTCCCAGTGTGGTCGAGAACCGGTTCTGCCAGGGTCGGAGTTCCTCGTTGATCTGGATGATGCGGCTCAGGATCTCCTCACGCGCCTCCGGGCTTGCTGCGCCGGACGAATACAGTGCGTGGAGCTGATCGGCCGCGTTGCCGAGTCTGGCGAGGAATGCGTCGCCGGTTCGCCAGATCGCGAGCACACTCATCATGTAGCTGACGTGCTTGAAGCGCTCGTACAGGTGGATGACGCCGGGGATATCGTCCGGATGGGTCCCGCCTTCCAGGAAGTCCTCACGCACGAGGGCATAGTTCGGGTCCGGCTTCTCGAGCTCGAGGCGCGCCTTGCGAAACCCCAGCGGGACCTTCATCGCTTTCTGATAGTTCTGAAAGTCGGACTCCGAGCCGGTCTCGGCGAAGCGCAGCAGGTAGAACACGGCCTCCTTCTGGTTCTTCGACCACAGGCTCTCTCCCTCCACGTAAGCCCGTCCGGCGGCCAGGATGTCGATGCTCACCGTGGCGAGCCAGACCAGCACGACCACGATGGTCAGGAACGGAGAGATGATCAGGAGCATCCGCTTGCTCCTGCGCAGCCAGTGAAGCCCCCGGGCGAATGGGCCCGCGGTTGGCGGGATGTCAACCGACTGCATCACGGATTGTGTCCGCTTGGTTAAAAGCGATCCGAGAGCGGGGAGACCTTGTTCTTCGGCGGACTGCATTTCAGCACCGCCGCAGCAGCTTGCATGCCAATGGCGCGACGTGACGACAGCCGATCGACCGACGCCCTACGCCTCAACGTTAGAGTCGGAGCCGATCGCGCGAGTCGCCGGAGCGGGACTCCCGTCTAGGCCGGCACTTCTCCCGAAGGTGCGAAGCCGTGCCTCTCGGCTCGCCCCTCTAGCCGCCCCAGCCCGTCGGAGGACGGACTGCCCCGAAAGGCTTCTCCCTGAGCACGGAGGCCGATCTCACTGGCCCCCAGGCGCGGTGCCCGAGGCGCGGGCCGATTTCGCGGCTCACGAGGCCAACCCAGCGCCAAGGACTTTCACCGGACGATGGCCATGCGCTTATCGCGTTACCTCTCAAGAGCTTAGGGCGCACAAGCTGCGCCGGCAACGGTCCGAGTCTGTGCTCCGAGCGGGCCAAGTGGATACGCGGGCAATTCCCGCCGGACTATCGGGAGGGATCCAGAAGGGTGGCTGGATGGGTGCGAAGCAAGACGAACCCGCTGTGGCGGGGTGGGTTTCGGCGTCTCGAAGCGCGCTTGCCTTCCCTGGCCCGTGCGGCTACTCTTGATCGACCGGTCGGTCAATGATTTCCTTCCCCCGTCACCTGATGCCAGGCAGCACGACCTTGGAGGATCGATGAGTACGGACTACCAGCACATCCTGCTGGAGCTGAACGAGGGGATGGCCACGATCACCCTCAATCGCCCCGAGCGGCTCAACGCATTCACCCAGGGGTTGCACGCGGATCTGCGCGACGCGCTCGGGCGCATACGCGGCGACCGGTCGATCCGAGTACTGATCGTGACCGGCGCCGGTCGCGGGTTCTGCGCCGGGCAAGACCTCAACGATCGCGCCGTCGGTCCGGGCGAGGCGCCGCCCGACCTCGGCGAGTCGCTCGAGAAGAACTACAAACCCCTGGTGCTGACCTTGCGCGGACTGCCGATCCCGGTGATCGCCGCCGTCAACGGGGTCGCAGCGGGCGCCGGGGCGAGTCTCGCGCTGGCCTGCGATATCGTGATCGCCGCTCGCTCCGCGGCGTTCATTCAGGCCTTCTGCCGGTTGGGCCTGGTCCCGGACGCCGGCGGCACCTATTTCCTCACTCGCATCTTGGGCTCGGCGCGCGCCATGGGTCTGGCGTTGTTCGGCGAGCGGCTCGAAGCCGAGCAGGCGCAGTCCTGGGGTTTGATCTGGAAGTGCGTCGACGACGCAGAGCTGATGCCGACAGTACGCAAGCTCGCGGCTCAACTCGCCTCCGGCCCCACTCAAGGGTACGCGCGCACGAAACAGGCGGTCTATGCGGCCGAACAGCACGCGCTCGAGCAACAGATCGACCTCGAGCGCGACCTGCAGCGGGAGCTCGGGCGCACGCTCGATTTCAAAGAGGGGGTCAGCGCGTTCCTGGAGAAGCGCCCGCCACGCTTTCGCGGAGAATAGCCCGAGCGCGGCCGCGCTTGGCGATCCAGTTCCCTCTTCTGACGCCGCACACGCCATGAACGACCAGCCAGCGACGCTCGATCCGCAGGCGCTAGCCGACGCGGTTGGCGACGGCATGATGAAAGAGGATGCCGCCTCCCGCGCTCTGGGCATGCACGTCGAGAGCATGGGGCCCGGCTCTGCGCGCGTGTCGATGTGCGTGCGCGCAGACATGTTGAACGGCTTCAAGATCTGCCACGGCGGCTTCATCGCCACACTCGCCGACTCGGCATTCGCGTTCGCCTGCAACAGCTACAACGAGCTCACGCTCGCGGCCGGGATCGTGGTGGATTTCATCGCTCCCGCCAACGAGGGCGACGTGCTGACGGCCGAGGCGCGGGAGGTTGCCCTCTCGGGCCGCACCGGCGTCTACGACGTGAGCGTCACGAATCAGCGCGGCGAGCTGGTGGCGGTGCTGCGGGGCCGGTCGCACCGCCTCAAGGGCAAGCCGGTCGTGTCCCTGTAGGCGGAGTCGGAGCAGAACAGGATGCCTGTACGCACGCCGTCCGCCGCCGATCTGGAGCCGATCGAGCGCGCCAGCCAGGACGAGCTGCGGGCGCTGCAGCTTCAGCGCCTGCGCTGGAGCCTGCAGCACGCCTATCACAAGGTGCCGCACTACCGGAAGAAGTTCGACGCGCACGGCGTGCACCCGGGCGATCTGCACACCCTCGACGACCTCGCCGGGTTTCCCTTCACCACGAAGCAGGACCTACGCGAGAACTATCCGTTCGGCATGTTCGCCGTGCCGCGCGAGCAAGTGGTTCGCGTGCACGCGTCCAGCGGCACGACGGGCAAGCCCACGGTAGTCGGATATACCAGGAAGGATCTGGACACCTGGTCCGACCTGATGGCGCGCTCGATCCGTGCCTCGGGCGGACGCGCCGGTGACATCGTGCACGTGGCATACGGATACGGGTTGTTCACAGGCGGGTTGGGCGCCCACTATGGCGCCGAGCGCTTGGGCTGCACCGTAGTGCCGATGTCCGGCGGACAGACCGAGCGGCAGGTGCAGCTCATCCACGACTTCCGGCCCGACATCATCATGGTCACGCCCTCCTACATGCTCACGCTGATCGACGAGATGGAGCGCCAGGGCATGGACCCCGTGCGCAGCTCGCTCCAGGTGGGCATCTTCGGCGCCGAACCATGGACGCACGGCGTGCGCGAGACCGTCGAGCGGCGCGCCGGAATAGACGCGGTGGACATCTACGGGCTGTCGGAGGTGATGGGGCCGGGTGTCGCCAACGAATGCATCGAGAGCAAGGATGGCCCCGTCGTGTGGGAGGACCACTTCTATCCCGAGATCGTCGATCCGGGAAGCGGCAAGGTGTTGCCCGAGGGCACTCCGGGCGAGCTGGTGTTCACCTCACTCACCAAAGAAGCGCTCCCGGTGATCCGCTACCGCACGCGCGACCTCACCCGGTTGCTGCCGCCTACAGCACGCTCCATGCGCCGCATCGAGAAGATCACTGGCCGCTCCGACGACATGCTCATCATCCGCGGCGTAAACGTGTTCCCCTCGCAGATCGAGGAGCTGATCTGCAAGCTGCCGGCGCTTGCGCCGCATTATCTGCTCGTGGTCGACAAGGAGGGACACCTGGACAGCTTGACGGTCCGGGTGGAGCTCGACCCCGGCATGCGTTATGCAGACCGCGACACCGTGGCCGGTGAGCTGCACCACCACATCAAGAGCTACGTCGGCATCTCGGCTCACGTCGAGGTGGTCGAACCCATGGCTATCGAGCGCGTGACGCTGGGCAAGGCCAAGCGCGTCATCGACAAGCGGCAGATCTAAGCCGGGAGCAGCCGGCGCTGAGGAATCCGAATGTACACACAGGCGATCGACCTTCCTCAACCGAAGGATACACAGTCTCCAGCCGGCTCGGCTGAGAACTCGGACTACCAGGCCGAGTTCGACGCCAAGCTTGCGCGCGGCGAGTTCATCGAGGCAAAGGACTGGATGCCGGAGCCGTACCGGAAGACGCTCGTACGCCAGATCTCGCAGCACGCGCACTCGGAGATCGTGGGAATGCTGCCGGAAGGCAACTGGATCACGCGCGCGCCCACACTCAAACGCAAAGCGATCCTGCTCGCCAAGGTCCAGGACGAGGGCGGACACGGGCTGTACCTGTACGCCGCGGCGGAGACGCTAGGGGTCTCGCGCGACGAGCTGATCGAAGCGCTGCACGCCGGCAAAGCGAAGTACTCCTCGATCTTCAACTACCCCACCCTGACTTGGGCCGACATCGGCGTAATCGGCTGGCTGGTCGACGGCGCCGCGATCATGAACCAGATTCCGCTCACCCGTTGCTCCTATGGCCCGTATGCGCGCGCCATGGTGCGCATCTGCAAGGAGGAGAGTTTCCACCAACGCCAAGGGTTCGACTTGCTGCTGACCATGATGTGCGGCAGCCAGGCCCAGCGCGAGATGGTTCAGGACGCAGTCGATCGCTGGTGGTGGCCCTCGCTGATGATGTTCGGCCCGCACGACAGTGAGTCGCGGCACACCGAGCAGAGCACGAAGTGGGGCATCAAGCGCATCTCCAACGACGAGCTGCGGCAGAAGTTCGTCGATGCCACCGCGCCGCAGGCGCGTGTCCTCGGCGTGACGCTCCCCGATCCTCAGCTCAAATGGAACGAGGCGCGCGGGCACTACGACTTCGGCGAGATCCACTGGGACGAGTTCTGGAACGTGGTCAACGGCAACGGCCCGTGCAACCGCGAGCGTCTCGCGGCTCGCGTCGCGGCGTGGGAGGAAGGTGCTTGGGTGCGGGAAGCGGCGGTCGCGTACGCCAGGAAGCAGGAGTCGCGCTTGCGCGACAAGGCGGCTTGACCCGCCTAACGGTCTCCCGAGCCACGAATCACGAGTCACGAATCACGAGGGCACCCATGGAACGCAAGGAATGGCCGCTGTGGGAAGTGTTCATCCGCAGCCGCAGCGGGCTGGATCATAAGCACTGCGGCAGCGTGCACGCGCCCGACGCGCGCATGGCTTTGCAGGCAGCGCGCGACGTGTACACGCGCCGGCAGGAAGGCGTGAGCATCTGGGTGGTGCGGGCCGACCAGATTGTGGCCTCGGACCCCGATGCCAAGCCCGAGATGTTCGACCCGGCGGAGGACAAGATCTACCGCCACCCGACCTTCTACAAGCTGCCGGATGAGGTGGATCACATGTGAAGCGTGAATGAGGTGAAGGAAGTGAATGAGGTGATCCCCCTCACCCTGACCCTCTCCCCCGGCGGGGGAGAGGGAACATGGCCCGTGGAAGAGTAGGAGTAGGAGTCGCAGCGCTACCGCCCATTTACCTCTTCACCTCCTTCACTTCCTTCACCTCCTTCACTTCCTTCACTGGTTTTTAGAGACAATGCCCACCGCCCACCTGAACTACGTGCTCCGCCTCGCCGACAACGCGCTCGTGCTCGGGCAGCGGCTGTCGGAGTGGTGCGGGCATGCTCCAGTACTGGAGGAGGACCTGGCGCTCGCCAACATCGCGCTGGATCTGATCGGCCAGGCGCGGCTGCTGTTGACGCATGCCGGACAGCTCGAAGGTCAAGGGCGAGACGAGGATCAGTTCGCGTTCCTGCGCCAGCAGGACCAATACTGCAACGTGACCCTGGTCGAGCTGCCGAACGGCAACTTCGGCCACACGGTCGGACGCAACCTGCTGTACAGCGCTTTTCAGCAAGAGCTGTGGCACGCGCTGCTCGACTCGCAAGACCGCGACCTCGCAGCCATTGCCGAGAAGGGCCTCAAAGAGACGCGCTATCACCTGCGCCACAGCGCCGACTGGGTCGTGCGACTCGGAGACGGCACCGAAGAGTCACATCAGCACATGCAAGCAGCCTTGGACGAACTTTGGCCGTACACCGCCGAGTTCTTCACCGCCGATACGGTGGACGACGAGGTGACTGCCGTCGGGATCGGACCGGCCTGGCACACGCTCGAGTCTGCGTGGGAAGCGGCCGTGGTCCCGGTGCTGAAGGAGGCGACTCTGAGCATCCCGCAGCGCACCGGGTTCCGCTCGCGCGGGAAGCTGGGCGTGCACAGCGAGCACCTGGGTCATCTGCTGGCAGAGATGCAATATCTGCAGCGCGCATATCCGGACAATCGATGGTGAGAGCATGCTGAGCATCGAACAGGCGTGGAGCGCGCTGTCGAAGGTGACCGACCCCGAGCTGCCGGTCCTGTCGATCTGCGAGCTGGGCATCGTGCGTGATGTCCAGGCCACGGCAGATGAGGTGACCGTCATCGTCACCCCGACCTATTCCGGCTGCCCCGCCACAGAGATGATCCAGAGCACGATCCGCGAGGCGCTCACCGCCGCGGGCGCAGCTAAGGTGACGATCCAGACCCGCCTTTCGCCCGCGTGGACCAGCGATTGGATCACTCCCGCAGCGAGGGAAAAGCTGCGCGACTACGGCATCGCTCCGCCTGCTCCCAGGCAGTCGGGCAGCGCGCAATCTCTGCGCTTCGTGCCCCCGCCACCAGAGTGCCCGCGCTGCCGTTCGCGCAGCACCGTACGGATCTCCGAGTTCGGCGCCACTGCGTGCAAGGCACTGTACCGCTGCGAATCGTGCAAGGAGCCGTTCGAGTATTTCAAGCCCTTATGAGCCAAGTGAAGGGTGAAGAGTGAAGAGCGAAAAGTGGAAAGACACCCTCTCGCCGTCACCGGGGGAGAGGGACGGGGCGAGGGGGCTCACCCTTCACTCTTCACGTCGCTAGCTGACGCATGACCCCACGCTTCCACCCCCTGCGCATCGCCGAGGTGCGGCGCGAGACGCCCGAGGCGGTGAGCCTGCGCTTTGCCGTGCCGCCCGAGTTGGCGCACGAGTTTGCGTTCGTCCAAGGGCAGCACATCACGCTCAAAGCGCGCATCGACGGCGCGGACCTGCGTCGCTCCTACTCCATCTGCGCCGGCGTTGACGACGGGGAACTGTGCATCGCAGTCAAGCGCGTTCCCGGCGGTGTGTTCTCCAACTGGGTCAACAGCGAGGTCAAGGCCGGCGATGTGCTAGACGTGCTCACGCCCGAGGGACGGTTCAACACCCCGCTCGAGGCAAACCAGCGCAAGCATTATGTGGCGTTCGCGGCCGGCAGCGGCATCACGCCGGTGCTGTCACTCATCAAGACCACGCTCGCGCGCGAGTCGGCGAGTCGGTTCACCCTGATCTACGGGAACCGCCGGCAGGCGAGCGTGCTGTTCCACGAGGAGCTGGAGGACATCAAAGACCGCTGGCTGGCGCGCTTCGTGATCTATCACCTGTTCAGCCGCGAGCAGCAGGAGCTGGCGCTGTTCAACGGCCGGCTCGATGGCGCCAAGGTCCGGGCATTCACCGACACGCTACTGCCGGTCGATACGATCGACGAGGCGTTCCTCTGCGGCCCGGGCGGCATGATCGACGAGGTGGAGGCTGCACTGCAGTCCTGCGGGCTGAGCGCCGAACACATCCACGTGGAGCGATTCGGGGTCCCGCAAGCGGAGACCGCTCATCACGTAGAGGCCGGCGATGCGCCACACGCGCGCATCACGCTTGTGCTGGATGGCGTGCAGCGCGAGGTCGAGTTCCACAGCAGCGACCCATCGATACTCGATGCCGCTCTGGCGGCCGGCATCGAGCTCCCCTATTCCTGCCGCGGCGGCATGTGCTGCACCTGCCGGGCCAAGCTGCTCGAGGGGCGCGTGCGGATGGACAAGAACTACAGCTTGGAGAAGCGCGATCTGGACGCTGGCTTCGTCCTCACTTGTCAGGCGCACCCGCTGACCGAGCGCGTGGTGGTGAGCTACGACGAACGATGACGCAGCCGCACCTGGTGCTACGCGCTGCCTCCCCCGTCCCGGCGCTGCGTCGACAGCCTGACTGAGCCGCAATGCCACGAGGCAAAGCCCCCAGCTTCGACCGGCAACGGGCGGCGATCCTGCGCGCGGCCGTACAGTTGTTCGCACAGACGGGCTTCACGCAAACGTCCATGGCCGATCTGGCGCGCTCTTGCGGCGTGTCCAAGGCGCTGCTGTACCACTACTATCGGGACAAAGGCCACCTGCTTCTCGATGCGGCCGACAGCTACCTCGACCGGCTGATCACGGTCGCCGACGAGGTGCGCGACCGTAAGCTGCCCCCCGACGAGCACTTGCGTGCGCTGATCTCGTCCTTCATGCAGGAGTATGAGCATTCGCAGGCCCAGCACATGGTGTTGGTGCAGGACGTGAAGCACCTGAGCTCGACGGAGCAGGCGCACGTAATCGCAAAACAGCGCCGCGTGGTCAAGGCGTTCGCCCAGGCCATCGCGGCGTTGGAGCCGCGTCTGCGCGGCAAGGCGTTGCGGGCCCCGCTAGCCATGATCCTGTTCGGCATGATCAACTGGACCTTCACGTGGCTGCGGCCTGAAGGACCGCTCACCTACGCCGACATGGCCGACATCGTCGCCGAGATCTTCCTCCACGGGGTGGCCGAGCCACGCGCGCAGAGCGAGACGGATCCAGTACGCCGCCGTGTGGCCTCCCGGAACGGCGCTCCGGCATGATATCGTTGGGTTGCGTGAAGGCTGCCTCGGCGCCCGAACGTGGAGCGCGTCGCGGCGCTGAACGACGACAATAGCGACAGGAGGAGAAACCATGCGTTTCTGGCACGGACTGGCCGGGGCTGCAGTGGCGATCGCAGCCATCGGAGCGCGGGCCGATATCAACGTGGGCGTAACGCTGTCGGCGACCGGCCCGGCGGCCTCGCTAGGCATCCCGGAGAAGAACACTTTGGCGCTGCTGCCGGGCACCATCGCCGGGCAGAAGGTGAATTACATCGTCCTCGACGACGCGTCGGACACCACCACCGCGGTAAAGAACACGCGCAAGCTGATCAGCGAGGACCGCGTCGACGTCATCATCGGATCGACCATCACGCCCAACTCGCTCGCCATGATCGACGCGGTTGCGGAAGCGGAGGTCCCGATGATCTCGATGGCTGCGTCGTCCCGCATCATCCAGCCGCTGGACGCCAAGCGCCGTTGGGTGTTCAAGACCCCCCAAAGCGATGCGCAGATGGCCGTCGCGATCGCCACCCACATGAGCAAGAACAACATCAAGACGGTGGGCTTCATCGGCTTTGCCGACGCCTACGGTGAAAGCTGGTGGAACGAGTTCAGTCAGGCGGCGCAGGCGCGCAACATCTCCATCGCGGCCAATGAGCGCTACAACCGCACCGACACTTCGGTGACGGGCCAGATCCTGAAGATCCTCGCGGCCCGGCCCGATGCGGTGCTGATCGCAGGCTCGGGCACCCCCGCTGCCCTGCCACAGAAGACGCTGAAGGAGCGCGGCTACGCAGGCGTCATCTATCAGACGCATGGGGTCGCCAACGCCGACTTTCTCCGCGTCGGCGGCAAGGACGTGGAGGGAACCCTGCTGCCGGCTGGTCCCGTACTGGTGGCGGCGGCGCTGCCCTCTTCCCACCCCAGCAAGAAGACCGCGATGGACTATGTGTCCAAGTACGAGGCCGCCTACGGCAAGGGCAGCGTCTCGACGTTCGGTGCGCACGCCTGGGATGCGGTGATCCTGCTACAACATGCGATCCCGGAAGCGCTGAAGAAGGCACAACCGGGCACGCCGCAGTTCCGCGCTGCGCTCCGCGACGCCCTGGAGCATCTCCAGAACGTGCCTGGCGCGCACGGCGTGTTCAACACGAGTCCCCAAGATCATTTGGGGTTCGACCAGCGCGCCGCAGTCATGGTCCGGATCCGCAACGGAGCCTGGGAGTTACTGCCGCAGTAGCGCGCAGGAGGCTGCCACCATACCAATCCACCGGAGGCGAGCGAGAGCGCGTACGACTCGAGTCCGCGCTCTAGCCCAACCTCAGCTCTACATCGATCGAGCTTAGATTCCGACCGATGCGAGACCACCGTCGTCTGCCTGCGTATGCCATGTACCGACGTTGCGTTGGTGACGCGGCATGAAACTCGCGACGCTAAGATCGGGCGGGCGCGACGGTGCACTGATCGTCGTCAGCCGGGACCTCAAGACGGCGGTCGCGGCGACCAACATCGCACGCTCGCTGCAAGCGGCGCTGGACGACTGGGCGCGCAAGGCGCCTAGGCTCGCGCACCTCTCGGATATCTTGAACGCCGGCAAAGCCGCCGACGCGTTCACCTTCGATCCCACCCGCTGTGCGGCGCCGCTGCCGCGCGCCTACCAATGGGCGGACGGCTCGGCCTATGCAAATCACGAGGAATTGTTGCGAAAGGCCGACGGCGCGCCGCTTCCGCCTTGGTTCTGGACCGATCCGCTCGTCTACCAAGGTGCCTCGGACAGCTTGAGCGGCGCCTGCGACCCGATCCGCGCTCGGAGCGAAGACTGGGGCATCGATCTGGGCGGCCAGGTGGCGGTGATCGTCGACGACGTGCCGATGGGCGCGACGGCGGGAGCCGCGGCAGGACGAATCCGGTTGGTCATGCTCGCGAACGAGGTCAGTCTGCGCGAGGTGATCGCGAAGGAGCAGACCAAAGGCTGGGGGTTCGTCCAGGGCAAGGTCGCGGCAGCGTTCTCCCCAGTGGCGGTCAGCCTGGACGAGCTGAGTCAAGCGTGGGACGGCGGCAAGCTGCACGGCCCGCTGACAGTGCATATCAACGGTCAGCTCTTCGGCCGCCCCGACGCCGGAGCGGGGATGACATTCGATTTCCCCATGCTGATCGCCCATGCCGCGCGCACGCGTGAGCTCGAAGCCGGCTCGATCGTGGGCTCCGGCACCGTCTCCAACCCCGACCCCGCAGTGGGTTGCGCGTGTCTCGCGGAGAAACGCATGCTCGAAAGCGCCGCGCACGGCAAGCCGACCACGCCTTATTTGCGCTTCGGCGACCGGGTGCGTATCGAGATGTTCGACCCCGCCGGCAAATCCATCTTCGGCGCGATCGACCAGGAGGTGGTGAAGTATGTGCCGCCGGAGTGACCTCAGGAGGTGCATGAGGTGAAGAAGTGAAAAAAGTGAATGAGGTGAATGAAGTGAATGAAGTGAATGAGGTGAATGAGGTGAATGAGGTGAATGAGGTGAATGAGGTGATCCCCCTCACCCTGACCCTCTCCCCCGCCGGGGCAGAGGGGACGCAGCGATCGGAAAAGTCGGAACCCTAGCGCTTAGGGCCTCTGGCCTTTTCGCTACTTCACCTCTTCACCTTTTCACCTCTTCACCTTTTCACCTCTTCGCCTGTTCACTCTTCGCCTGTTCACTCTTCACCCTCCACCCTCCACCCCTCACCCTTCCCCCGCGCCGAGCGATGAACCTCGAAATCGCCACGCTGCTCGCCCAGGACGCCCTGACCAACGGCGCGATCTACGTGCTGATGGCGCTCGCGCTGGTCATGGTGTTCGCCGTCACCCGCGTCATCTTCGTACCGCAGGGGGAGTTCA
>Ga0335083_10001426_pt1 | contig 33028 bp, 23 predicted proteins | sample Lox_Sample_42_FD_206716 | JGI IMG/M metagenome (GOLD analysis project Ga0335083, IMG submission 206716) | Soil microbial communities from Loxahatchee National Wildlife Refuge, Florida, United States - Lox_Sample_4.2 | ecosystem: Environmental > Terrestrial > Soil > Wetlands | place: USA...
GCTACCAGTGGCTCGCCTGCAACGCCGCCGGTGGCGAATGCTCGGAAATCTCGAAAGCGACGGGCCCCACACTGAGCCTGCTGTCCGGGCTGATCGGCGACACGGTGCGGGTCGTGGTGACGGCCACCAACGTCGCAGGGTCGACCTCGAAGACGAGCGCCGCAAGTGGCGTGGTGCAGGGCATCCTGCCCTCGTACACCGAAGCCCCCTCGATCGTCGGGAGCCTGGTCGAAGGCCAGCTGCTGAGTGCCACCAGCGGTTCGTGGAGCGGCAGCCAACCGATCTCCTACGCGTATCAGTGGTTCCAGTGCAACGCCGCGGGCGAAGGGTGCTCTGAAATCTCAAAAGCCACGGGCTCCACGCTGGCGCTGGCGTCCGGGTTGATAGGCGACACGGTGAAGGTCGTGGTCACCGCCACCAACGTGGCAGGCTCGCGGTCGGCCGTCAGCGCCCCGAGCGGCGTGGTCGCCGGCATTCTCCCGTCCAACGAAATCCTGCCCTCGATCACGGGCAGCCTGTTGAGCGGGCAGCTGCTGACCGCCCATCCCGGGACGTGGACCGGCAGCGAGCCGATCACCTACTCCTACCGGTGGCAGCTGTGCAGCGCCCTCGGGAAATCGTGCGCGAACATCTCCGAAGCGATGGGGTCGACGTTCAAACTGCTCGGCCTCGACGTGGGACTCACCCTCGACGTGCTGGTGACGGCGAAAAACATCGCCGGGTCGAGCACGGCGACCAGTCCCGTGACCGGGCTGATCGGGCTCTAGTCGCGGTCGTGTCGCCGCGGGGCGGCGTCGTGTCCGGGCGCAACGAGTTCGGGGCCTAGAGTCCCCGCGGCTCGCCCGCCCGGGGGTTTCCGCGGCGGCCCGCGGCGGTCACGCACAGCGACACCACCACGAGCACGACCACCAGCCAGGCGGCTCCCGCCGCCAGCAGCGTCACGCGCTGCCCAGGGAACGGACGAAGGAGGCCTGGCGGGCCAGGTCGTACCTGGCCCGCCAGACTCGAGGGAGATCCCGGTGACGGCTCTCGCACCGCCACCGGTCTGGAGGGGATGGGACTCCGTGAGCGCGCGCGGCGGCCCTGACCATCGAACCCGTGAGGGTCCGCACGACCCGAGGGGGCGTCGAGTCGAGGGGCTGTGCAAGACCGCTGCTCATCACTCGTAATAAAGACTATCAGCTTTATGAGGATTGTCAAACGGCAACGCTACGCGACGCCCGTTCGGCGTCGAAAACCAGCCAACGTGCAGGCGTTCTAGCGTTTCGAGGAGCCCAGCGAGAGCTGCGTCAGGGATGCCCCACCGTCGATCACGATCGCCTGGCCGGTGATCTGGGCCGCCTCCTCGCTCGCCAGGAAGGCTACTGCCGCGGCGATCTCCGCGGGCTCCACGGGGCGCCCGCTGGGGAGCATCGCGAGCACGCGCTCGCGCACCTCCTGCGGCATCGCGAGTACCTGCTCGGTCGCCAACAGTCCGGGCAGGATCGCGTTCGCGGTGATCCCCAGAGCGGCGTTCTCGCCGGCGATCGTCTTGACCATCCCGAGCTGGCCGGCCTTCGAGGCGGCGTAGGCCACCTGTCCCGGCAGGCCGCCGATCGCAGCGCCGCTCGAGATCGCGACGATGCGCCCGTGACGGCGCTCACGCATCCCGCCCAGGCACGCCTGGATCGTGCGGAAGGCGCCCGTGAGGTTGACGTCGATGTCCTGCTGCCACTGCTCCGGCGTCATCCGGTGAGCGGAGGCGATCGTCGTCGTCAGCGCCGCGTTGGCGACGCACACGTCGATGTCCGGGAGCTCGGGGAAGACGTCACGGGCGACGTCGAGCTTCACGTCGCACCCCTCGCGCACGTCCAGCGTGAGCACCTCCAGGCCGTCGTCTCGCAGTCGCTCGGCGATCGCGGCGCCGATCCCCCGCCCGGCGCCGGTCACCAGCGCCCTGCGTCGCTCGGTCAAACTGTCCCCCTGCTGGCTGTGGCCCCCATCATCGAAGGAGGAAACGATGACAGACCGGTGGTTCTCGGAGGAGGAGTTGGAGCAGATGTCGCGTCCGACGATGGACCGCGCGATCGAGGCGATCGACGCCGGCGACCTCGAGCGGGCCAAGCGGCTGTGCGCCGAGATGAAGCACGAGTGGCAGATGCTCCACGACCTGATGGCGGGGGGCGTCCTGGACCTCGTGTCCTTCATCCAGCAGCGCCTCGGTGAGGACGCCGTCGCCGACGCCTGGGATGAGAGCATGAACCGGGGCTGGCGACGCCATCACGCGTCGATCGAGGCGCTCGAGCGCCGTGACCTCGTGCCGCTGCTCGCCGCCACCTGGCGCGCGCACTCGTGCTCCGGCGTGGGCCCCAGCCCGGGCGCGTTCGAGATCAAGGAGGACGAGGAGAAGGTCACGTTCGCGATGAACCCGTGCGGCTCGGGCCAGCGGCTGGTGCGCAACGGCGCCTACGACGGGCTCGCCGACGGGGGGCGCACGCGGGAGGCACACGACTGGTCCTTCGATCGGGCCGACTTCCCCCTCTACTGCACCCACTGCAGCTTCATGAACGAGTCGCTGCCGATCCAGTGGTCGGGCTACCCGCTGTACCCATGCGATCCCCCGGGCGACTACTCCAAGGACCCGTGCACCTGGTACTGGTACAAGGACCCGGACGACATCCCCGAGCGTCACTACGCCCGCTACGGGGCGGTGAAGCCGGGGCGCGCGGGCTGACGACGCCCACTATCCCGATCGCTGTGCCGCACGGCCGCGCTAGGGCTCGATCACGTGCGAGGGGTCGGGCTGCTGCTCGCGGGGCGCGCGGCTGTAGTCGCCGAAGGGGCCGTCGCGCTGGGTGATCGCGCGCTCCACGCCCTCCCGTTCGGCCAGCTCGACGAACTCGAGGCCCTCGGGGATGTTGCGCATCAGCCCGTCGAGGATCGGCCCGATCAGCTGGGTGCTCGCCAGGCCCATGTTCTCATAGGCCTGGTTGACGATCAGCTTCATCGCCGCGAGCTGGCCCGGGGGCAGGCCCGCCAGGCGCTCCGCCTCCCGAGTTACGGTCGCCTCGAGCTGCTCGAACGGCACGGCCGCGTTGATGAGCCCCACCTCGGCGGCTTCCACGCCCGACAGGGGCTTGCCGGTGAGGGCGTACTCCTTCGCCTTGGTCAGCCCCAGTCGGTACAGCCACATCCCGCTCAGGTAGCACCCCCAGGCGCGCGAGTAGGGGGTGCCGATGCGGGCGTCCTCGGAGGCGATCACGAGGTCGGCGCACAGTGCCATGTCGCTGCCGCCGCCCACGCACCAGCCGTGTACCTGCGCGATCACGGGCTTGGGCGAGCGCCACAGGCTCATGAACTTCGGCACCGGCCCGATGCTGTTGGTGGTGGCCGCGATGAAGTCCTTGCCGGGATCCCAGCGGCCGTTGGTGGTGAGCATCGAGTCCCAGTGGTGAAAGCCCTCGCCGAAGTCGAAGCCCGCGCAGAAGGCACGCCCGGCGCCCCTCAGCACGATCACCCTCACCTGCTCGTCGGCGACGGCCCGCTCGACCGCCTCCTGGAGCTCGTCGGGCATCGGCGGAACGATCGTGTTCAGGCGCTCGGGGCGGTTGAACGTGATCCTCGCGACCCGGCCGCCAACCTCGTAGATCAGCGTCTCGAAGGAGGACATGGGGCGATGCTATTGCTCACGAGCGTCCCGTGAGGGCGTCGAGCGGCGCATTGCTCACGAGCGCCCCGTGATGGTGTCGAGCGGCGCATTGCTCAGGAGCGCCCCGTGATGGTGTCGAGCGGCGCATTGCTCAGGAGCGCCCCGTGAGGGTGTCGAGCAGCGCCGCTCCGCGCGACGGACGCCCGCTCAGGCGCTCACCGCGGTCGGCCAGCCGGTAGAGCCCGTAGGCACCCCTGATCCCCGCCCAGCGCAGCGGCTCGGGCTCCCACCGGCGAGGCGTCCGTCCCACCCACGGCATGCGCGTGAGCGGCGTGTCCTCGCCCAGCAGCAGGTCGCGCAGCGTGCGCCCGGCGAGGTTCGAGGCCGCGACCCCCTCGCCGACGTAGCCCCCGGCCCACGCGAGCCCCCGCGCTTCGTCCGCCGCCACCGACACGCACCAGTCACGGGCCACCCCCAGCACGCCCGACCAGGCCTGCGCGAGGGGAGCGTCGCGCGCCGGCGGGAACATCTCGCCCAGCTTCGACCGCAGCGCCCTCACCGTGCGCGCCGGCGTGTCCGAGCCGGTGCCGGTGCGCGATCCGAAGCGGTAGGGCACGCCCCGGCCTCCGATCGCGATCCGTCCGTCGGCGGTCCGCTGGAGGTACACGTACACGTGGGCTTCGTCGGCGAGCAGCTCCTGGCGGGACCAGCCGATCTGTGACCACGTCGCCGCGGGCAGCGGCTCGGTCACGATCATCGAGCTGTTGATCGGCGCGAGGGCGCGGCGTTGGCCCTCCAGCGAGGGCGTGTAGCCCTCGGTCGCCCGCACCACCCAGCGCGCACGCACGGTTCCCGCCCCCGTGAGGGCCTCATGCGGCGCGATCGACAGCACGGGCGTGTGCTCGTAGATCGGCACGCCCATCGACTCCACCGTCTGTGCCAGCCCCCGCACGAGCTTCGCCGGGTTCACGCGCGCCACGTGGGGGGTGAAGGTGGCCGCGCACGCCGCCTGCACGTCCACGCGCTCGCCCAGCTCCTGCAGCGACAGCCCGCGCAGATCCTCCTCGCCGAGCCCCCGTGCCCGTGCCGCGCGCAGCAGCTCGCGCTGCCTGGCCGCCTGGGCGCGCCCGATCGCGACTCCCAGCTGGCCGCTCTCGAGAAAGTCGGCCTGCAGGTCGTGCTCGCGTAGGAACGCGCCCACCTCGCCCACGGTGGCGAACATCTCGCGTTGCAGCGCGCGCAGCGATCCGCTTCCCGACCGCTGCTCATACCGCCGGGCGGCCCCGGCGAAGAATCCGGACACCCAACCGCCGTTGCGTCCCGAGGCCCCGTAGCCGGCGACGCTCCGCTCCAGCACGGCGACCTGCAGGTTGGGGGCGGCGCGCTTGAGGTAATACGCGCTCCACAGCCCGGTGTAGCCGGCGCCGACGATCGCGATGTCGAGCTCGAGCGCTCCGCCCAGTGGCGCGCGCGCCCGAGGCGGCGGTCCGAGCTCTCGCCACCAGAAACCGGGGTGCTCCGCGTCCACGGGGCGAGCGTAGCCCGCCGGTGTCGGGCTATGATCGCCACAGGCGGCGCGACCGCTCACAGGCAAGGCGAGACCGGGGAGGAACAGACTATGGAGGCTGCAGTCACCCAGGGCGGAAAGGCGCGGGCGGCGGCCGAAGCGCCGACCCTCGCGCACGCGTTTCGCATCACCGCGAGCGAGCGCGAAGGGCTGGTCGCGATTCGAACGAAGGAAGACGCCTTCTCGATCACGTGGGGGCAGCTGCGTGAGCGCGTGGATGCGCTCGCCGGCGGGCTCGACCGGCTCGGCCTGGGTCGCGGCGACACGCTCGCCCTGATGCTCGGCAACCGGCCCGAGTTCCACATCTGCGACCTCGCCGGGATGATGCTCGGCGCCACCCCCTTCTCGATCTACAACACCTACACCGCGGAGCAGATCCGCTATCTCGTCAACGACGCCGAATCGCGGATCCTGATCTGCGAGCAGCAGTACCTCCCGGTGGTGCTGGAGGCGCGCGAGGGGCTCCCCGGCCTCGAGCACGTGATCGTCGTCGACGGCGAGGCCCCCGAGGGCACCCTGTCGCTGTCCGAGGTCGAGGGCTCGAACCCCGACTTCGACGTCGAGTCGCGCGTGGCCGAACTGCAGGGCACCGACCTGCTGACCCTGATCTACACGTCGGGTACCACCGGTCCGCCGAAGGGCGTGCAGCTCATCCACCGCAACCTGCTGGCCGCGATCGAGGGCCTCGACGAGCTGATCGAGTTCCCCGAAGACGGGCGCGTGATCTCGTGGCTGCCGAGTGCCCACGTGGCCGAGCGCAACGCCCACCACTACCTCCCGATCGTGTTCGGCCTGCAGATCACCTGCTGCGACGACCCTCGCCAGGTGCTCTCCTACCTGCCGGAAGTGCGACCGAGCTGGTTCTTCGCGGTGCCGCGGATCTGGGAGAAGCTGAAGGCCGGCCTCGAGACGATGATCGCCGGCCAGCCCGAGGAGCAGGGGGCCAAGATGCGGGCCGCGATCGACGCCGGGATCCGCAAGGTGCGCCTCGAACAGGCCGATGAAGAGGTTCCGCAGGAGCTCGCCGAGGAAGTCGCGCGGGCGGAGGAGGAGGTGTTCTCCGGCCTGCGGGCGATGCTCGGGCTCGACCAGGTGGAGGCCATCAACGTGGGCGCGGCCCCCACGCCCGTCGAGGTGCTCGAGTTCTTCCACGCGATCGGCCTGCCGCTGGCCGAGCTGTGGGGCATGAGCGAGACCTGCGGCGCCGGCAGCGTCAACCCCAAAGACAGGATCAAGCTCGGCACCGTCGGGCCGGCGGCACCCGGGGTGCAGCTCAAGCTCGACAGCGACGGCGAGGTGCTCGTGAAGTCCGACGTCGTGATGGTCGGCTACCGCAACCTCCCGGAGAAGACGGCCGAGACGTTCACCGAGGACGGCTGGCTGAGGACGGGCGACATCGGCGAGTTCGACGACGAGGGCTACCTGAGGATCGTCGACCGCAAGAAGGAGCTGATAATCAGCGCCGCGGGCAAGAACATGTCACCCGCCAACATCGAGGCGACGCTGAAGAGCAGCTCGCCGCTGATCGCGCAGGCGTGCACGATCGGCGACGCGCGCCCCTACAACACGGCGCTGATCGTGCTCGACGCCGACTTCGCCCCGGTGTGGGCCGCCAAACAGGGGATCGAGGACACCGACCTCGCCGCGCTCGCGCGCCACGACGAGGTCGTCGCCGCGGTCCAGGAGGCGGTGGACGCGGCCAACGAGAAGCTCGCGAAAGTGGAACAGATCAAGCGCTTCACGATCGTGGAGGGCGACTGGCTGCCCGGCGGGGACGAGCTCACCCCGACGATGAAGCTCAAGCGCAAGCCGATCGCCGAGAAGTACGAGACCGAGATCGAGGGGATGTACACGGCCCCCCGCTAGGGGCCAGGACGCGCGGCACGGCCCGCCGGCAGGCGGCGGACCCGCTCACCTACAGTCGTGCGGGTGTCCCGCGCCGCGCGACACTGTGAAAGGGTGAAACCGTGAGGCAACGCGTCTCGGTCGTGACACTTGGCGTCGGCGACCTCGCCCGCGCGAGGGCCTTCTATGAGGCACTCGGGTGGCACACGAACGCAGCCCCGGAGGAGGACGTGGTGTTCTTCCAGGCCGGAGACATGGTGGTGTCGCTGTGGGACCGGGGGCGCCTCGCCGAGGACAGCTGCGTCAGCGACGGCGGAGGCTGGGGCGGGGTCACGCTGGCGCTCAACGTGCGCGACCCAGCCGAGGTGGACCATGTGCTCGAGCAGGCGCGGGCCGCCGGTGCGGTGATCGGGCGGGAGGGCGCCGAGACCTTCTGGGGCGGCTACAGCGGCGTGTTCATCGACCCTGACGGCAATCCATGGGAGGTCGCGCACAACCCGCACTGGACGCTGGGTCCCGACGGCGAGGTGCGACTCGGCGCGTGAGCGCCGGCCTGAGTCCCGAGTCAGAGTGGCCCCGGGCATTCGCGCTCGCGGCCTGTGATTGACCGCAATTCGCGCAATGATCTTCACAGACCATGGCGCAAGCGGCTGCCGTCTGCCCCAGCTGCCAGGCCTCCAATCCACAGGGGGCCGCTTTCTGCATGGCCTGCGGCACCGCCCTGACGGCGAACTGTCCGTCGTGCGGAACGCCGGCCCCGGCGGGCGCGCGCTTCTGCATCTCCTGCGGGACTGCACTCGGAGGAGCGCCGGCGGGTGTCCCCACCCAGCCGCCCGCCACCAGCGAGGAGCGGCGCACGGTGACGGTCCTGTTCGCCGACCTGTCCGGCTACACGTCGGTTGCCGAGCGGCTTGACCACGAGAGCGTGAAGATGCTGATCGAGCGCTGCCTGAACCGCTTCGCCGAGGAGGTGGAGCGCTACGGGGGGCGCGTGGACAAGTTCATCGGCGACAACGTGATGGCCGTGTTCGGCGCTCCGGTGGCGCACGAGGACGACCCCGAGCGCGCGGTGCGGGCTGCGTTCGGCATGCACGCCGCGATGGCCGAGCTCAACCAGGACATCTCCGCGCAGTTCGGCTTCGACCTGGCGCTGCGGGTGGGGGTCAACACCGGCGAGGTGCTCGCGGGGCGCGTGGGCGACTCCTACACGGTGCTCGGCGACGCCGTCAACGTGGCCGCGCGCCTGCAATCGGCGGCGCCGGTCGGCGGGACGCTCGTGGGCGAGCGCACGCGTCGCCTGACCGCGACCGTGGTCGGCTACCGCGAGCTCGAGCCGCTGGAGCTGAAGGGCAAGGCGGAGCGCGTGGCGGCGTGGGAGGCGGTGACGGTCGGCTCGATCGAGGAGGGTGCCGCACCGGCCACACGGATGACGGCGCCGCTGATCGGCCGCGACGAGGAGCTCGCCCGTCTGCAGGGCCTGCTGGAGCGGGTCTCGCGAGAGCACGCCCCCCATCTGGTCACGATCCTCGGCCAGGCCGGCGTGGGCAAGTCACGCCTGCTCGCCGAGCTGGAACAGAGCCTCGGCGAGGACGGCACCGGCAGCAGGCTGCTGCGGGGACGATGCCTGGCGTTCGGCCAGGGGGTCGTTTACTGGCCGCTGATCGAGATGATCCGCAGCGAGTGCGGGATCGCCGAAGGCGATGACCCGGCCACCGTGCGCGAGCGGCTGAACGAGCGGTTGCTGCCGCTGCTGAGCGCCCACGAGGAGGTTGACCAGGCGGAGCGGCGGATCGCGCCGATCGCGCGCCTGCTGGGAGCGGCCGACGCCTCCAGCGGGGCGCTGGCCGACCAGCAGGAACAACAGGACGCGCGCGAGGCCTTCTTCGGAGCGGTACGCGTGGTGTTCGAGGCGCTGGCGGCGCAGCAGGCGCTGGTGCTCGCATGGGAGGACATCCACTGGGCCGACGAGGGCACGCTCGACCTGATCGACTACCTGTCCCGCTGGCTGCGGGCGCCGGTGCTGCAGGTGTGCCTGGCACGCGACGAGCTGCTCGGGCGCCGTCCCGGATGGAGCACGATGCGGCGCACCGCCACCGTCACCTTCCTGGAACCCCTCGCGCCCGAGGACGCCCAGGCGCTGATCCGGGAGCTGCTGCGGGCCTCGGGTGCGATCAGCGAGCAGGAGAGCGCACTCGCCGAACGCTGCGGGGGCAACCCACTGTTCGCCGAGGAGATGGTGCAGCGGATCACCGAGGAGGGGAGCACCACCACCACGGCCGAGCTGCCCGACACCGTCCAGGGCCTGCTCGCCGCGCGCCTCGACGCGCTGGAGCCGTTCGAGCGCCAGCTCGTGTCGCACGCTGCGATCCTGGGGAGGACCTTCTGGGAGAGCGCACTCGAGCCGGTGGCCGCGGCGGCGGGCGAGGAGCTCAGCACAGCGCTGGCATCGCTGCGGGAGAAGGACATCCTGCTGCCCGGCGAAAGCCGTGACGCGGGAGGAGAGCGGGAGCTGGCCTTCAAGCACGTGCTGATCCGCGACGTCGCCTACGAGATGCTGCCCAAGGCGGTGCGGGCGCGCAAGCACGCCGAGGTAGGTGAGTTCATCCAGCAGCGGGTGGGCGGGCGGGGCGAGGGCACGGTGGCGCTGGTGGCCGAGCACTACTCACGGGCGGCGGCATTCGCCTCCGAGGCGCACCTGCCCGCGGCGGAGGCGGACCAGCTGCGCGGCCTCGCGCTGCGCTATCGCGAGGCCGCGGGCGACGCGGCCGCGTCGCTGTACTCGAACCGGGAAGCGCTGTTCCAGTACGAGGCCGCTGTGGCGCTGCTGAACGGCGAGATCGAGACGGCCCAGCGGATCGCCGAGAAGAGCGGCGACGTGTCACTGCGGCTGGGGCGCGTGGACCCCGCGATCGAGCTGTGGGAGGGGTGCCTCGAGTACCACGCCGGGCGCGGCGAGCTCCAGCACGTGGCCGAGCTGCACCGCAAGATCGGCGCCGCCCTGGCCCACAAGGGGGAGCGCAAGAGCGCGATCGAGCACCACCAGCAGGGGATCAACCTGATCAAGGACGAGGAGCCCTCGCTGACGCTCGTGCGTCTGTACGAGGAGGCCGCCTGGCTGTACATGCAGGTGGGCGACAACATGCTCGCGATCTACGCCTCCGAGAAGGCCCTGCGACTGGCGGAGAGCCTCGGTGAGGCGCGCGCTGCGAGTCGCGCCCACGGGATCTTCGGACGCGTGTTCGGGCGCATCGGGGACGCCGCCAAGGCGCGCGAGAACCTCGAGCGGGCAGTCGAGCTCGCGCGCCAGTCCGACGAGGAGGAGACGGTGCTCGCGCTGCTGGCGCTGGGGCACAACCTCGAGCACTCGGAGGGCGACTACGCAGGCGCCGGTGCACGCTACCGCGAGGCGCTTGCGCTGGCGCAGCGCATCGACGAGCTCCCCGCCCAGATCGAGCTGCTGTCGGCGCTTGCCCAGCTGGCGTTCTACCGCGCCGACTGGGAGGAGGTCCGCAGCAACAGCGACGCGAGTGCCCAGCTCGCCGAACGTGAGGGGCTGGTCGGCAAGCTGTGCCTGCCGAACATCATGCGCGGGCGCCTGCGCTGGCGTGAAGGCGACTGGGATGCCTCCGAGACGCTGCTGTCCTCCGCGCGCGAGCTGGCGGACCGCATCGGCTGGTCGGAGGTCACCTTCAGCGCGCTGATGGCGCTCGCCGTCACGCAGCGGGACCGTGGCGAGCTCGCCCGTGCCCAGGGGACGCTGGGGGAGGCCCTGGCCGTGTGCGAGCGCGCCGGCCTCGTGCCCCAGTCGGTGCAGGCGCACGCGGCGCGCGCGCTGATCGCGATCCTCGCCGAGCGCCCCGACGAGGCCAGCGAGGCCGCCACCGCCGCCGAGGAGGCCTCCAAGCGTGTCCACGACCCGGCCGGCGCGGCAGCCGCCCAGGAGGCGGTGGGGATGGTCGAGGCGATGCCGGAGGCGCTGGCGCGGCTGCAGGCCGCCCGCAGCGAGTGGATGCGCCTGGGTCGCCCCCTGGAGGTGGCGCGCTGCGAGCTGCTGATTGGACGCCGCATGCGTGACGAGCGCAACGGCGGAGCGGCGACCGAGGCCCTCCGGGACGCCGCCTCGATGTACGACCAGCTGGGCGTCGCCCACCTCGCCGCCAGGGCGCGCGAGCTGGGCGCCTCCTGACGGTGTCGCAGGAGAACCTCGAGCTGCTGCTCGCCGGCCTCGACCGCTTCAACAGCGGCGACGTCGAGCGGATCCTCGCGTTCGTCGATCCCGGCTTCGAGGTGTCGATCCCCCGGGAGCTGTCGGCCGAGCCGGACACCTATCGCGGCCACGAGGGCGTGCGGCGCTACTTCGAGACCTTCGACGAAGCGATGGCCGACATCCGCTTCCACGCCGAGCGGGTGTGGGACGCCGGCGAGGACCTGGTGGTGCAGCTGCGCCTTACCGCGACCGGCAGGCAGACGGGCATCCCGGTGGAACAGCGGGTGTTCCTGGTGTGGACGATCCGCGACGGCCGGGCGCTGCGCGTGCAGACGTACCCCCTCCTGCGGCAGGCCCTCGCGAGTGCGGGACTGCCGGAGGATCCCGGCGGCCCGATCTACGACTGCGCCTGAGCGACGCTCAGCACGCCTGGTCCCCCGGCTCGAGCGCGGGCCTGGTCCTCCAGCTCCGGCGCGCCTGGGACCGCTCAGCTGAGGATCGCTCAGCTGAGGATCGCTTTGAGGGCCAGGACCGCGCCGCCCAGCACGGCGCCGATCGCCGCGTCGAGGATCAGCTCGGTGCCACGCGCTCCCGCATGGATGCCGGCCCCGACCTCCAACGCGATGATGCACGCCACGGACGCCCAGATGGCGATGTTGACGGCGTTCTCGAGGCTCGCTCCGGCCAGCCCCGCGACCACGAGCGTGAGCAGCGGGATGGCGGCTCCGGGAACGATCGCCCACTCGTCCCCGAGTGACTGCAGCAGGACCCGCATCGTCAGCCGTTCCTGGTGCGCCACGCGCCATCCGAGCGCGCTCGCGTATGCGTGCAGCAGCCAGAACACCGCCGCACCGGTGAGGCCCGAGGCGACAGCTTCCTTGTAGCTCTCCGGATGGCCGCTCTCGGCCGCCAGCAGGGCGCCCACCAGGATCGCGCCGTAGACGATCCCGCCCGGATTCTCCGCCGTGCGCAACACGGCTCCGGGCCATCGCCTGCCGCTAGGCGAGCCGGGGCTGGTGGGCGCGTCGGAAGCGGAGCGGGGGGAGGGCCGCGGGATCGTTCAAGTATCTACAACGCGTCGGCAGCCCCTCGGCGGTCGCGCCCGTCCCTCGAGTGCGGCCGTCATCGCAATCCGGCCCCACAACGACCGACGCCGCCTCGGGACGAGACGGCGCGGGCCGGACATGCTCCATAGATCCCGGCCGTGAGGCCGCGGGATTCGGGCGGGCAGGTTAGACGGGGGTGCGGACGTACCGGAGCGGGCCTGCGCGCCCGCGTTGCCACGCCGACGAGCGAAATCCGGCCCTTGGGGGGCCCGGGGTGAGGGCTTTTCCGCAGCGCTGCCCGAGGTCGTCGCCGGGTCGTTGCCGGCTCGTGAAGGGGGTGGCGCATGCGGGCGGGGTCCGCTAAAGTCCCCCCGCGCGCGTCGTGCGACCGCGACGCGTACTTTGGAGGGTCCGAGCAGGGGGTGCCAGCCGTGACACGGAGGAGTGTTGTCCTGAACGCGTCCAACGCGCGCGCCCTCTTGGCGCTGTTCGTGGCAGGGGTTGCAGCGCTCGTCTGCGCGGCCCCCGCCGCAGCCCTGACATTCACGCCAGGGGATCCGGTCGTCTTCCGCGTCGGCAACGGCTCCGAAACGCTGGCCACGAGCACGGCCGCGGCGGTGTTCTTCGACGAGTTCGAACCCAACGGGGCCCTCGCCGGCTCGCAGGCGCTGCCCACCGCCGAAGGCGCAGCGCCCGCCACCAAGCGCCTTACGGCGAGCGGGTCGGCGACCTCCGAGGGCCTGATAACGCTGTCGGAAAACGGCCTTTACCTGTTCGCGGTCGGCTACAACGCGGCGACCGGCACGAAAAATGTCGACAAAACCAAAGCCACCACGACGGCGCGGGTCGTGGGGCGGGTGAGCAAAACCGGTGAAGTGAACACCGAAACCGCGCTCACCAACTTCGCCAACGAAAACAACCCCCGCAGCGCGACGAGCTCCGACGGCACGAAAATCTGGGTCGGCGGGGCGGGCAAATCGACGACCGGCGGCGTCCACTTCGCCAACCTGAAAGAAACGACCTCCACGACCACCAACGCCGTCGACTCGAACGTGCGCCAGGTCGAGGTCTACAACGGGCAGCTGTACACCTCGGCTGACCCATCCAAGACCGGCGAAATCAAAGTCGCGAAAGTCGGGACGGGGCTTCCTACCGGTGAATCGAACGCCATCACCAACCTGCCGTTCGAAACCGAAACGGCGCCCAAACAGCCCTACGCCTACACCTTCCTGTCGCTGGGGCTGACCAACAACCCCGACACGCTGTACGTCGCCGACGGAGAAGAAGGCCGCAACGCGATCGTCAAGTACTGCCTGATCAGCGGCAAATGGGTCGAAGAGGGCTCGGTCGAACTGCCGTTCGTGACCGGCGTGAGCGCCCGCGACACCAACGGCCTGGTCACGCTGTACGCGACCAGCGGCGGCGAAAAAGGCCTCGAAGGCCGCCTCTACAAGATCAGCGACGCGAGCGGCTTCGGCGGGACGTTCACCGACGTCCCCGAGGAAATCTATGCGACCCCCGTGAACGAGGGCTTCCGCGGCGTGGCCTTCGCGCCCGGGACGACCTTCGAAACGGGCGGCACGCCGCCGCCGGCGCCCACGATCAGCGTCCAGAAAACGCTCGCCCACGCGTTCGGCGACCCCACCAACCCGACCGCCGCGATCACCATCAGCGACCCCGCCTACAGCGCCAACGAACTGACGGTCGTGGTGCACTCCTCCAACCAGACGGTCGCCCCGCAGGGGAACATCAACGTCACCGGCAGCGGCGCAGAACGCACGCTGCACGTGACCCCGGCCGCGGTGGGTGAATCCAAACTGACAGTGACCGTCGAAGCGCCCAACGCGGTCACCAAAACCGCGGCGGTCCAGTACGGCGCCTCGGCCGAACAGCCGGGCAACAACGGCGACCGCTACTACTCGGGTGCCGGCAACGGCTCCACCGCGATCGACGTCGGCGGCGGCTACATGATCGTGGGCGACGACGAGAACAACATCCTGCGCCTCTACCACGAGCGCCACTCGGGCCCGCCCGTGAAAACCTTCAACTTCCAGGGAGTGCTGCCCAACGGCGCCGGCGAAATCGACATCGAGTCCTCGGCGCGGGTGGGCAACACGCTCTACTGGATGGGCTCGGAGGCCAACACCCACCACGGCGAAGCCCAGCCGAACCACGACGTGCTGTTCGCCGCCACGATCACGGGCTCGGGCGCCGGCACCGCACTCACCTACCTCGGCAGCTACACGCACCTGCGCGAGGACATCATCGAATGGGACAACGCCAACGGCAAACCGCTCGGGCTGTCGGCGTCGGCCGAAGAAGAAGCCCCGTCGGACATCCCGACGGGCTACAACCTCGAGGGCATCGAGTTCGCTGCCGGATCCGAAGAAGAAGCGTACGTCGCCTTCCGCGCACCGCTGGAGCCGACTAGCAAACGCGAAAAGGCGCTCGTGATCCCGGTCACGAACCTCGGCGACCTGGTCAAGCACGGGAACCCGGGCCTCACGAAAGCGACGTTCGGGACTGCGATGGAATGGAACCTCGGCGAACTCGGCGTGCGCGAGATCCGCAAAAACGCAGAAGGCGAATACCTGATCATCGCCGGCCAGTCCGAAGAGTCAAACCTGACCTACGGCCTGTACGGCTGGGACGGCAACCCCGAAGACGAACCGATCCTGCTCGAAACGCCCGTTCCCGGGCTGACCGCCGAAGGGGCGTGGGAGAGCATCGTCTCGGTGCCGAACCCGATCACCAACGGCAGCGAAGTCGAACTGCTCGAGGACAACGGCGACATGCCCTGGTACGAAACCGGCCTGAGCTCCAAGAACGGCCTGGCCGAAGGCCTCCAGAAGGACCTCGGACGCATGTTCACGATCCACATCCCGGCGCCCGCCCCCTCCGGCCCGCCGCACCTGCAGAGCGGTACCAACCCGAACAACGGAAAATTCTCGATCCGCTGGAAACCGTCCCCCACGCTGCGGGCGCGCTTCAAACTCCAGCACCAGAACGCCGAAGGCGGGTGGACGACGGTCGCGAGCAACCTCAGCAGCCGCGAATACACCTTCAACCCCGAGGAAGAGGGAACGTGGAAGTACCGCGTCAAGGAGAGCAACGAAACGGCTGAAGCGGAATTCTCAACCGAATCGGAAGCGATCAAGGCTGACCGCACGCCGCCGGTGACGCCCACCGCCAAAGCCTCGCGCGGCTTCGACTTCGCGGGCAACGGTGGCTGGTATAAGGACAGCGTCACGGTCTCCTTCGAAGCGCACGGCGACCCGGTGCTCAAAGACGGCAGCTCTCCGTCGGGCGTCGAACCCTCGACGTTGACCGCGCCGAAAACGTACAGCACAAGCGGCTCGCACGAAGCCTGCGGGGAAGTGGAAGACAAAGTCAAAAACCTGTCGGCCAAAGGCTGCCTGACCGTACAGGTCGACGCAACGCCGCCGACCCTCGAAATCAGCTGTCCTGCTACCGCGGTCCAGGGTGAAAGCGTGGCCGCGACCGTGACCGCCGAAGACGCACAGTCGGGCTTGGCCAGCGACCCGAGCGGCAGTGTGCCGATTCCCACCGCCATGACGGGCCCATACACCGTCACGCGCACGGCGATTGACAACGTGGGCCACGAAACGACGACGTCCTGCACTACGGAAGTCGTCTATCCGACGCCCGGCGCGCCGGCGATCACCTCGGGCGGAAACCCGAACAACGGGCACTTCACCCTGGGCTGGACGGGCGCGAACCCCGGCTCCAATGTCGGGCTCACCTACACGCTGCAGCACCGCCCCATCAGCAGTGGGACGTGGTCGACCGTGGCCAGCGGCCTGGAATCGCTCACCTACGAATTCCCGAAATCGGCCAAGGAGGCCGAAGGCACATGGCTGTACCGTGTCCAGGGCGTGGACTCGGTGAACCTCAAACAGACCGCATTCTCGAACGAATCGCCGGCCGTCGTGGTGGGCCTGCCGCCGGAACTCGGGCATTGCGTGGCGGCGGGCACCGAAGTCTACAAAGGCAAAATCGTCGGCTCGGGTGCCTTCACGAAGAACACCTGCTCGGCCCTGAACAGGACGCACCATGGCGGCTACAACTGGGAAGGCGGGGTGACGAAAGGCCACTTCACCAGCCTCAAGAGCATCGCGGTGGCGCTCGACACGTCAAACCGGGCGTTCAACGTGACATGCGGAACCGAGAACGCGTCGGGCCAGTTCGTCAGCGCGAGGCGCGCTGAAGGCGTCTCGTTCAAATTCGGGAACTGCGTCATGGGTGCGACCGGAAAATGCACGAGCCCCGGCGCGGCGGAAGGGGTCATCAACACCAAGACGCTCGAAGGCGTTTTCGGCGTGTACAAACTCGGTGGCAAAGCGGCGGGCAACAAAGCCGGCCTGGAACTGTTCCCCGTGCACAGGAGCGGCCCGTTCGCCGAATACAGCTGCGGCGGCAAAGCGGTGTCGATTCGGGGAGCGGTGATCCTGATGACGAAAGCGAACAAGGTGCTGCCGACCCTCATGATGAGCGCGAAAGCGTCAAAGGGGGTCGAGAAACCCGCCGGAGGGTTCGTCGAAGAACCGACCGCGAACCTCGAAGCGTCGATCGCGGGAGAACCGTACACGCCGATCGGGCTGACGGTGGCGGAACTCCCCTTCGAAACAGAAGAACCGCTCGAGCTGAACACCGTCGCCTGAGCGTGGAGGTGCCGGACTGGGTCGAACGGCCCGGTCCGGAGGCGGCGTCCCATCCGGAAGCCCTCGCGTGAGGGCAAGAGAAAGGGGGCCCCGAACGGGCCCCCCTCTCTGGATGCCTTCCGGGGTGAACGCCCCCCGGCTCGATCGGGTGCGCGCGGCTACTGCGGAATCCCTTCCGGAGCCTTGGCCAGCTGGTAGACCACGATCACCGACAGCGCGAACACGCAGATCGACCAGAAGGGCAGGACGCGGATGTTCAGCAGCGAGTCGATCGCCACCAGCGACGCCGCGAAGATCCCGAACCATCGCCCGAAGCCGCCCCCCGAGAACAGGGACATGGCAGCGAGAATCTCGAGCACGCCGAGGATCAGCGCGACCCAGCCCCACGTGTTGAGGTTGCTGAACACATAGGTCGCCCCATTGACCGTCATGAAGTGCGATTCCGAGATCGCGCCGATGCCCCAGATGATGTTGAGCACGCCGCTGATGCTGAGCATGATCGCGGCGAAGATCCACCAACCGGTGACCCTTTCGAAGTTGTCCACAACGCCTCCTGACTTGTTGGCGCCCCACGTGGGCGAGCGAGGCGGGATTCTAGACCCACGCGCCAACGGCACCATCCCGCGGGCGCGACCTTGCACCGGCCCCGCGGGGCCGGTGGGGCTACGCGCCGCGCAGGGTTCGACGCGCTGGGCGTCGCGGACGGCAAGCGGGTGAAGCCGCTTTGTGCCTAGCTCAGCGCCGCGAAGCGCGGCTCGCGCCGCTCGACGAAGCTGAGCACGCCCTCCGCGAAGTCGGGTGCCGTGAACGATTCGAGCATCAGCCGGTCGGCCTTCGAGATCGCCTCGTCGATGCCGCCGTCGAGGTCGGCGTAGACCTGGCGCTTCATCGTGGCCATGCTCGCGGGGGAGCAGTTGACCGCCAGGTCGCGAGCGTACGCGAGCGTCTCCTCCATCAGCGACTCGGGGTCCATCACCCGGTTGACGAGACCCAGCTCGCGAGCCTCCTCGGCGAGCACCACCCGTCCCGAGAGCAGCAGGTCTAGCGCCGTCGAGGGCCCCACCAGCCGCGGCAGGATCCACGAGATTCCGTGCTCGGCCACCAGACCCCGGCGGGCGAACGCGGTCGTGAACTTCACGCCCGCCGCGGCGAAGCGCAGGTCGCACATCAGCGCCTGCACCAGCCCGATGCCGGCGCAAGGCCCGTTGATCGCGGCGATGACAGGCTTGGGGATCGTGTGGGCGTGGTCCTGAGGCGTCCGCTCGTCGATCTCGTGGACCCGTCCGTTGACGTCTCCGCCGCCCGCTCCAAGGTCCTGCAAGTCCTTCATGTCGGCTCCCGCACAGAACCCCCGCCCGGCCCCCGTCACGACGATAACCCGCACCTCGTCCGAGGCGGCGCACTCATCCAGGAGGGCGAAGTAGCGCTCCTCCAGCTCACGGGTCCATGCGTTCAGGCGGTCCGGCCTGTTCAGCGTAAGAACAGCGATGCCCCCGTCCACATCCTTCAACACCACGTCGCTCATGTCGGCCTCCCCGATCGTTGGGGGGCCAGGCTAACGGCTCGCAGCGCCGCGCGTCCAACGGCCTGCTGCGGCCGCGGGTGCCGCGCGCCCGACGGCCTGCGGCCGCGGGGGCCGCAGACGCCGCGAACGCCGCCGACCTAGAGCGTGGCGCGACGGAGCTCGTTGCGTACGGCGCCGTAGATGCGAGCCTCGCTCGGGGGAACCCATCCCCGCATCGCGTCCCACGCCGCTCCCGGGTTGCGGGCGAGCTGGTCTTTGAGCCGCTCGGCCTCACGTTCGGATTCCCGCTTGCGCAGCCAAGCCGCGTAGGGGTCGCGCGGGACGACCCGGCCGGTGCGCATCGGGGCGACGCGTGCGCCGTCGGCCAGCTCGGCCGGCTCGCAGGTGGCCGTCTCACGGCCTCGCGCCAGGTGGTGGGTGGTGGCGAAGGAGCGACTCGCCGGTCGATTTCTGTGAAGCATCCGCATGTGGGACTCCTTGAATGGTGTTTGCCGTCCGCCCGACGCTGTCGCCCCCGGCCCCTCTCCAGTTCGAGAGAGCAGCCGCTCCGTGTTCGGTCCGCGACCAGCATGGCGCGGAGCGGGGGCGCCCACGCCAAGGTTCGACGTACGGTCCACGAAATGCACGGGGGGGACGGCCGCTGGTCGGCCCGCCGGGGCGACGGCGGTGCCCGAAGCGGGGCAGCAGTGCCCGAAGCGGGCAGCCCTCAGGCGTGCCCGGAGCGGCCACCGGCGATGGGTGAGGCGGCGCTTCCCCTCTTTCCCTCAGCGCGCCCCACCCACGACCAGGCGGCTCCGTCGCGGACTGGGGTCCGCGACGAGCTGCGACACTCCGCCCGTTGCCGGCGGGGTGCCTGCCCCCAACCAAGTCGAGATCGAGCCCACCGCGTATAACGGGCTCCTTCCGACTCGACCCGGTCGGATCTGCCGATGTAGATCACCTGCTCTGCCTCTGGTGGTGCCGTCTGCCGCTCGCGCACCGCCTCCGTGGCGTGCATAGGCAGCCCGAGCGGGCGCCCACCCTCGCTTCGGAGGACAGCCTCCGCGGGCGGGGCGCCGCGATCACCCGGCGCTCCCCGCACCCGGGCCCCGGGGTCTCGGACGCGCCGGACGCCGAGCTCATGCATGGACCGAAGAGCTCCCCTCCGCGACGACCCCAATGTCTCCCCGGTATCCCACCTCCCATGGGGCGCACCCTATACCGGGGTAAACCCCTAGTCAACCCCTAATTTAGATCTGTCGGGAGGAACTACGGGTCCTACGGCGAACTCGCGTCGATCCGACGGCGCAGAGCCGATTTGCATTGACGTACCCCCCGGTATGGTCTTATGCTTGCAGGCAGGGTGCAATCACGTCGCCAGCCAGAGGAGTGGCGCGCGCGAGATCCCTCGACGGATTGGGGTAAACCCCGAGAGTGGAGTTCAGGGGTAGCAGGGGTCAGGCGCGCATGTGGGGGTCGGAGCCGTTGGCCGAAGCCGCGCTCCTGAGCGTTCGCCGGCGCGAGCTGGCCGAGATCGACCGCCTGCTCGGCCGCGGAGACTCCGCGCAACCGAACGTGATCCAGATCACCGGCGAGACCGGGATCGGCAAGACCGAGCTGCTGACCCACGTGCTGCGGACCGCCACCGAGCGGGGCCGGCTGACGGTGTTCGGGCGGGCGGCCGAGTTCGAGGCGGACGAGCCGTTCGGCGTGTTCCTCAGGTCGCTCGAAGCGATCTCCTCCGAACTCCCCGACGAAGAGCTCGCCGGCCTGCGTGCGGACGACCGGTTGGAGCTGACCAGCCTGCTGCCGGGCTTCGCCGACCGTGTACCGGACGCCGAGTGGGGCCCCCCGCCAACTCCCAGCGGGGCGGGCACCGAGCGCTACCGCCTGCACAGGGCCATCTGCGCGCTGCTGGCCGCTCGCGCTGCCGGCCGCCGGATCCTGCTCGCGGTCGACGACCTCCATTGGGCGGACCCGGCATCGGTCGAGTTGCTCCTGTACCTGGTGCGGCGGCCTCCCCTATCGCACCTCGACGTGGTCGCGAGCTTCCGTCCGGGGCAGCTCGAGCCCGCCACCGCGGCCGCTCTGCAGCAGCTCCAGCGCGACGGCCAGGGCGAGCTGATCGAGCTCACGCCGCTGGACCGCGAGGAAGCGTCGGCCTTCTACCCGCCGGATATGCCGAGCCCGGTGGCCGAGCGCATCTTCAGCGAGAGCGGAGGCAACCCCTTCTACCTCGAGGAGCTGATCCGCTCCGCCGGAGACAGCTCCCAACCGGTCGGCTCGCCGCTGGACAACGACGGCGCACGGCTCCCCTCGCGGATCACCGCGTTCATCGCCGCCGAACTGGAGCGGCTGACGCCCAGGGCCCGCGAGCTGATCCAGGCGGCCTCGATGGTCGGCGACCCGTTCGAGCCCGAGCTGGCCGGGGAGATCATCGGCATGGACGCGGGCCAGACGCTCGCGGCCCTCGACGAGCTCGTGGACCGGGAGCTGGTCGAGTCGGCAACCCTTCCGGGGCGCTTCAGCTTCCGCCACCCGATCGTCCGCCGCGCGGTCTACGAGTCGGCGAAAGACGGCTGGCGGCGAAGCGCCCACGCGCGGGCCGCGAGTGTGCTGAGCGGGCGCGGCGCCTCGGCCGGCACGAGGGCCCGCCACATCGAGCGCTCGGCGCGGGTGGGCGACCCCGAGGCGATCGCCACCCTGCGCGAGGCCGGCTATGAAGCCAGCGCCCGGGCGCCCGCCGCGGCCGCGAGGTGGTTCCGCGCCGCCCTGCACCTGCTTCCCGAGGGGACCCCCCCGCAGGAGCGCCTGGAGCTGGTGCTCGCGCTCGCCGTCGCTCTCGGCTCGGCCGGCCACCTGCAGGAAAGCCGCCAGGCCTTCCACGAGGCGCTCGCACTGCTCCCCGGCGACTCGCCGGCGAGGGTCGCCGCTCAGGAAGGCGCCGCCATGATCGACCACCTCCTCGGCCAGCACGACCAGGCCCAGAGCCTGCTGGTCGAGAGCCTCACCGGGCTCGACGACCGCTCCGAGGAGGCCGCCGGGGTGAAGATCGCGATCGCCGGGGGCTGCTTCTTCAGCGCCGACTGGACCGGAATGCGCTACTGGGCCGAGGCGGCGCTCGACGTACCCGAACCGAGCGCCGAGCTGTCGGCGTACGGTGCCGCGCTCCTGGCGCTGGCCCACTACGGGCTCACCGAAATCGAGCCGGCGGCCGAGCAGGCCTCGAAGGCGGCTGCGATCGCCGACGAGCTGTCAGACGAGGAGTGGGCCGGCAAGCTGCAGGCCGTGTGCTCGCTGGGGTGGGCCGAGTACTGCCTGGGACGCGTGCAGCTCGCCGAGAAGCACATGAAACGCGCCCATCGGGTCGCCAACGCGACCGGCCAGCAGCACCTGTCGGGCGCGATCCTCACGATCCAGGCCAACAGCAACCTCGCGCTGGGGCGCCTGGCGCTCGCCACCGAGCAGGCCGAGAACGCAATCGACAGCTCGCTGCTGTCGGCCAACAACCTGTTCCTGACGGTGGCGCTGACGATGCGCTGCATGGTGGAGATCGAGCGCGGCAGCCCCGCCGCCGCGGTGCGCTACGGCATGCGTGCGCTGGAGGCGGGCATCAAGAGCCGCAGCCCGTGGTCCAACGTGGCCAGCCTGTACCTGGCCGAAGCGCGGCTCGAGGCGGGCGAACCCGAGCAGTTCCGCCGACAGCTGCTCGCCGGGCAGAGCACCCCGCGGCTGCCCCCCTTCGCCTTCTACGGGGTCCACGCCTACGAACTGCTGACGCGGGCCGAACTGGACCTCGGGCTTCCCGACGCCGCCGGCCGCTGGGCCAGCCAGGCGAAGGAGCTCGCCGAGCTGATCGGCCTGCCGACGCCGATTGCCGAGGCACGACGCGCCGAGGCGATGCTGCTGCTGAGCCGTGGCGAGTACGCGCAGGCTGCGGCCGCCGCGAGCGCCTCGGCGGAGCAGGCCGAGCTCGGCGAACAGCCCCTTCAGGTGGCCCGCTCGCTGCTGCTCGAGGGGATCGCGCTGAGCCGCGACTCCGACAGGTCGGCCGCCGTCACCCAGCTGCGTCGCGCACAGGAGACGTTCGCCTCCCACGGGGCCACCCGCTACCGCGACCGCGCCGCCCAGGAGCTGCGCGGGCTCGGGGTCCACGGCGTGGAAGCCCGCCGCTCGCCCCGCACCGAGACGAGCGTGGGTTCGCTCAGCAAGCGCGAGCTGACGATCGCCCAGCTCGTCCACGAGGGCCTCTCCAACCGCCAGATCGCCGAGCAGCTCTCGATCAGCGTCAAGACGGTGGAGAACCACCTCACCAACATCTTCCGCCGGCTCGAGATCTCCTCGCGGGCCCAGCTGGCGACTCTCGTCGAGCGCTCCCGCGGCGCCGCCGCCTAGTTCGGAACTACACCTACTCGCGCTAGACCTGCTCGCTGGTGGTCACGGCCGGCTCCTCCTCCGCCGGGCTCGCAACGGACTCGTCCGCCGGCGTCCGCGTCCAGATGCTGCGGCCGATACGCCCCCCGACGGCGCCGAGCAGCATCCCGATGATCGCCGAGACGATGATCAGGAAGGGCGGGAAGCTCCCCAGCGAGACCTTCGCGTGGAGCCCGCTGATGTAGTGCGCCAGCAGCAGGCCGAGGGCGTAGACCGCCCCGCCTACCAGTCCCCTGTCGGCTCCTCCCCAGCCGTCGGGGTGTTCGAAGCCCGCGAGCACCGCTCCGAGCCCCGCCAGCCCGGCGAGCACCCAGTAGTCGGTGGCCGACACGCCCAGCACCAGGCCCACGACGACGCCGAACACGAACGGGACCACGCCCCCGAGGACGATCTGCTGACCCTGTGGCCGATCTCGAAAAAGTTGCGGTGGCTCCCGCACGTGACCTCCCCGTCGGGCCGGGGACGCCCGAACCGCTCATGGCCGGACCCGTCCCTTCGAGCCCGATGTGAGCGTACCTGTTTCCCGCCGGGCGCGCGCGCCCTCACAGCACCACGGGCCGCGAGCGGCGGTCCACGCCGATCTCGGTGACGCCCGCCGAGGTGATCTTGATGCGGACGGGCACGCTGTGATGGGCGAGCAGCTTCAACAACACCGATTCACCCTTCGACTCGATCGCCGAGCGCAACGGCTCCTGTGACTCCTCCGGTTGCAGCGTGTCGGCGATCTGCACATACACGTGCTGCTCCGCGGTCCCGTTCTGCACCTTCCAGCGGTAGATCGACCCTGGCACCTGCAGGACGTGGATGGGGGTCGGTCCCCCTACGATCTCCAGCTCACCGATCATCGTCATACAGGGTCGTCGCGGGCGCCGGCTCGGGCAACGGCCGCGTGGCCAGAAAGCGCTCATCGCGGTTGGACACGTGCACAGCAGCGAGCGGGCGCCAGGCGGGCGGCGATGGCGGGCGGCTACCTGGCGGCAGGCGGGCCGCGACCGGGCGGCGGGTCGGCGGCGGGTCGGCGGCGGGCCATACGATCTGCCCGGTGACGGCCTCGAGCGAGTCGGCGCTGGCCCTGTTCGCGCGCAGGATCGCGCTGCTGGGAGTGATCGTGGTGGGGCTGCTGGCGGTGGCCGCGATCGGGCTCGCGCTGTTCGAGGACGTCGGACCGTGGTACGCGTTCCGCTGGTCGCTCGACACCGCCGCCACCGTCGGGGGCTTCCCCCAGCCACGTACGACCGGTGGGCAGATCATCCACGTCGCGCTGATCGTGGTGGGCGTGGGTACGCTCTTCTACGCGCTTGCGATCGTGGCGGAGTTCTTCGCCGCGGGCCACCTCGGCGAGGTGCTGGCGGGCAGGCGAACGCAGAGGATGATCGACTCGCTCGAGAATCACCACATCGTGTGCGCCTACGGGAGGGTCGGCCGCCAGGTCGTGCGCGACCTGCGCGCGGCGCGCTCGAGCTTCGTGGTGATCGACCCGCTGCCCGAGAACCGGCAGCTCGCCGAACGCGAGGGCATGCTGTTCATCGAGGGCGACGCCACCGAGGACGCGGTGCTGCTGGCCGCGGGGATCGACCGGGCCCGCTCGATCATCGTGTGCGCCGACTCCGACGCTGACAACGTGTTCATCACCCTCACCGCCCGGGAGCTGCGGGCCGACATCGCGATCGTGGCCCGCGCCGCGGCGGAGGACACCGAGAAGAAGCTCACACGCGCCGGGGCCGACCGGGTGATCTCCCCATACAAGGCCAGCGGTACCGAGATGGCGCGGCTCGCCCTGCATCCGCAGCTGAGCGGTGTCGTCGAGTTCGACGTCGAGTACCGCCTGGAGGATCTCGTGGCGGGGAAGGGGTGCGACGCGATCGGGCAGACGATCGGCGACATCCGCGGCGGCTCGATGATCGTGGGCCTGCGCCGGCCGGACGGGTTCCATCCCCAGCCGACCGCCGACACGACGATCAGGCCCGGCGACACCCTGGTCGCAATCGGCACGCCCGCCACGCTGCGGCGTCTCGAGACGCTGTTCGCCTCGCCCGCCTGAGCCGCGCCGCACGCCGCCGTCGCCTTGCGGGGCGACCACGCGGCTACGCGCGGTCGCCCATCCTGCGCAGATACGCCTCCGCGCTGCGGCGCGACTCGGGGTCCGACAGCGCGGTCATGAGCGTGTCGGCATCGCTCCAGGCGGAGGTGGTGGAGAGCATCTGCTCGCTCGCGGCTCGCACCGCCCGCTTGGTGGCCGCGAGCGTGAGAGCGGACTTCTGCAGCAGCTGGGTGACGAGCTCGTCGGTCTCGTCCAGGAGCTGCTGCTCGGGGACGACACGGTTCACGAGACCCAGCTCGCGCGCCTCCGTCGCAGAGAAACGCCGGCAGGTGAGCACGAGCTCCCTGGTCATCGCGGGGCCGATCTCCCGCACCAGGCGCGGGATGCCGCCCCATGCGAGCGGGATCCCGAGGTCGACCTCCGGGATCGAGAGGACCGCCGAGTCGGCCGCCACGCGCAGGTCGCACGCCGCCGCGAGCACCACCGCGCCGCCGATGCAGTACCCGTGGATGCGGGCCACCGTGACGGCATCCATCGCCTCGATCGCCTCCGCCATCAGGCGCCCCGCGTCGGCCCTCGCGTGCACCTGCTCGGGCGGGGGTGCTTCGGTGGCGAAGCCGGACACGTCGGCACCGGCGCTGAAGGAGCTCCCGTTGCCGCTCACGACCACCACCTTCACCTCCGGCTGGCGATCGAACCAGCGGGCGGCGTCGGCGAGCTCGACCAGGGCCTGGTGATCGAGCGCGTTCAGCTTGTCGGGGCGGTTCAGTACGAGCTCTCCGCGAGCCCCTCCGGCGCGCGCCTCGATCGTCGCGAATCGCATGCGGCACCTTAGCGCTGCACGCCGGGATTGCGTGGGTGGCATGCGGTCGTGGAGGTGCTAATCTCGCCGCAGTCGGGAGAGGGGACGCAAGCCAACGTTGGTGTGCGCGGGAAGGTCCGAGGGAGGCCGCCGGCGCGCCGGGTCGAGGTGTCGTCAGCGGCGGCAGAAGGAGAGCTTTGTGATTGATCAGTCACTCGTGCGCCGCGGCCTGCGACGGTCTCCAACGGCAGCGCTCCTGCTCGTGGCGCTGACGGCGACGCTGCTGATCGCGGGCGCCTCGGCGGCTTCGGCTCGTTCGGCCGCCCGACCGGCCCACGCTCTGGCGGCGCTCGGGCGCACGAAGGCGAACGCCGCGGTTCCGGCAACCCGCACCGCGGGCAAAGCCCACTGGGCGTGTCCCCAGGGCGCGTGTGAAGCGATCGTCGAGCCGCGCCCGGCAGCGGACGCGGCGCGCGGCACCTCCCCGGGGGGCGGCCTCTCTCAAGGCTCGGGCGAACTCGGCGGCTTCAGCCCCCAGGACCTCGAGTCGGCGTACAAGATCCCGACTAGGGGCGGGGAAACCCAGACGGTCGCCGTCGTGGACGCGTTCGGGTATCCGCAGGCCGAAAACGACCTCGCCGAATACCGGGCCCGCTACGGGCTGCCGCCCTGCACGAAAGCCAACGGGTGCTTCAAGAAGCTCAACCAGGATGGACACGAATTCAACTTCCCCCCCGAAGAACCGGGGTGGGACGTGGAGCAGGCGCTGGACCTCGACATGGTGTCGGCCGCCTGCCCTTCCTGTCACGTGTTGCTGGTGGAGGCGGACAACGAAGACCCGTACCCCAACGACCTCGCGGAATCGGTCAACACGGCGGTCAAAGCCGGGGCCACCGAGGTGTCGAACAGCTACGGGCTGCCCGACGAATACTGCGTGAGCGACCTCGAATGTGAACGCTTCGCGGCCGACTACTCCCACCCGGGCGTGTTCATCACCGCGGCCTCGGGCGACCACGGCTACGACAACTTCTACTCGCCCTTCTTCGGCGGATCGCCGCTGTATCCCGCCGACCTGCCGACGCTGTCGGCGATCGGCGGCACGAGCCTGTTCAAGGCCGATAACGCCCGCGGCTGGTCCGAGCGCGTGTGGAACGAACCCGGACGCTCGATCGGAACCGGCAGCGGCTGCAGCACGGTGGCGTTCGCCACCAAGCCCAGCTGGCAGAGCGACAAAGGCTGCCCAGGCCGGATCGACAGCGACGTGTCCGCAGTGGCTGCGGTGGAAACGCCCGTCTCGGTCTACGCAAGCGCCGAAGGCGGCTGGGTGAACGTGGGGGGCACCAGCGCCGGCTCCCCGCTGATCGCCGGGATTGTCGCCCACGAGAGCGAATCGCTGCGGTCGCTGGGCGCACAGGGCTTCTACGAAGGGCTCGTGCCGCTGTACGACGTCACCGAAGGGAGCAACGGCACGTGCACCCCGCCGGCCACCCACGCGTACTTCTGCACCGGCGAGGTCGGCTATGACGGGCCCACCGGCCTGGGGACCCCGAATGCGGGCGCGACGCCGCCGACGGTCACGAAGGTGGAACCGTCCACGGGTCCCGCCACCGGCGGCACGGTGGTCACCATCACGGGGACCCGCATGAGCGGAGCCACCGCGGTGACGTTCGGCGAAACGCCGGCCAAAAGCTTCACGGTCGAATCGGAAACCTCGATCACCGCGGAAGCCCCGGTGGGCTCCGGGACGGTGGACGTCGTGGTGACGACTCCCGAAGGCCCGAGTGACACCAGCAAAGCCGACCAGTTCTCGTACACGCCCGTGGGGCCGGCTCCGACAATCAAGCGCATCAAGCCGCGCAAGGGTCCCGAAGAAGGAGGGACCCTGGTGACCATCACCGGCACGAACTTCACGGGCGCGCTGTCGGTCAAGTTCGGAGAATTCCGCGTGAAATCCTTCGAAGTCGGCCTCACAGGGACCACGATCACCACGACGACCCCTCCGGGGTTCCTGCTGGTGGACGTGACCGTGACCACCCTCGGCGGCAGCACCGTGATCTCGAAAAAGGATCATTACCGCTACCAGCGGCCCAAAAAACACCGCTAGCCCGCCGCCGGCGCTGCAGGTACGCCGCCGCGCGTCGCCGGAGCCGCGGGCATGCCGCCGCGCGGTGCGATCACGCGCTTCACAATCACTCCTCGCATGAGCCCGAGCCGGCGTGCAGTGGTTGTGGCCCGCCTTCGCTGGTTCGTGCGCTCGGTGGAAGAGGGGGACGAGTCGATGGTGGAGGAGGTGCTGCGGCTGAGCTCGCGGCGCCGGTTGTTCGCGCCGCTGGCATACCTCGTGGGGGCGTTCGCGATGATGCTGGAGGGGCTGCGGCGTCTGCTGCACGACTGGCGCCTGGTCCCGATCGAGCTGCTGCCGGCGGTGTGGCTGTGGCTGGCGATGTATGACGTGCGCCTGCACGTGCTGCGGGGGAGCTCGTTCCACTCGGCCCACGAGGGGGACCTCGTGGCTGTGGTGCTGCTGATCGTGGGGGTGACGGTGGCCGCCCTGTTCCTGAACGTCGTGTTCGCCTTCGCCGTGGCGGGCGACACGTCGCAGACGCTCGGCGACTCGCTGCGCGCGGCCGCCGCGCGCCGTCGCACGATCGCGATCGTGGGCGTGGCGGTGGGGTGTCTGCTCGCCGCCGGCGTGACCGGGGGGGCGCAGCTGTCGCGGCCGTGGTCCACGGTGTCGCTCGGCGTGGCGGTCGCGCTGCTGATGGTCGTGTACCTTTCGCTGCCCTCGCGCCTGCTCGGGGTGGACGTCCGTGCGTCCCGCCGCGACCGCCTGGCGGCGAGCGCGATCGGGGCCACGCTGTCGGCGCTCGTGACGGCGCCCTTCTATCTGATCAGCCGCGTGGGACTGCTGATGCTCGGCACCGGCGTGCTAGCCGTTCCCGGGTACCTGCTGCTCACACTCGGGGTGCTGTTGCAAGCCGGGGGCGTCGGCGCGGTGAGGGCGATCCGGATGAGCAGCGCGCTGGTGGACGTGCGCCGACACGGGTGATGGTGGCGCCGCTGCTGAGCCGATTCGGGCGCACCGTCGCGGTGGCGGCGATCGCCGGGGTGGCGGTGAGCGCGTGCGGCGTCTCCCACGTAATGGGTTCGGGCGCCCAGACCTGCAACGGGTCGGCGGCGCTGTGCTCGCGGCCGCTTGACGAGGTGGTGTTCCCCGGCACCCACAACTCCTTCACCGCCTCCAGCGTGCCCGGGTGGTACTTCGCCAGCCAGACCTACCCGATCCCCCGCCAGCTCCGTGACGGGATCCGGGCGCTGCTGGTCGACGTCCACTACGGCGTGCGCGACCCCGCCAACGGCCGCGTGCGCACGGACCTCGGGGCCGAGGGATCGGACCGCAACAAGGTGGCCGAACAGCTGCCGGCGAGCGCACTGCAGGTCGCCGACAGGATCGCCGGGGGCGTCGGCCTCGGGAATCTGAAGGGGACACCCGAGCCGTACCTGTGCCACACGCTCTGCGAGCTCGGCGCGGATCCACTGGAGCGCGAACTGAAGGCCGTGGCGAGCTTCCTGAAGGACAACCCCCGCCAGGTCGTGATCGTGATCGTCGAGGACTACGTGCCGCCCAAGACGATCGAGCGGTCCTTCGACGCCGCCGGGCTCACCCGCTACGCGGAGACGCTGCCGGTGCACTCCCCGCTGCCCACACTCGGACAGCTGATCGACAGCGACCGCCGGCTGCTGGTGTTCGCTGAGGTGAAGGGGGGAACCCCGGGGTGGTACATGCCCGCATTCGAGTTCATCCAGGACACGCCGCTCGGAGCCCTGCACCCCGCCCAGCTGAGCTGCGACCGCTACCGCGGTACGAGCGCCGGCCCGCTGCTGCTGATCAACCACTGGATCCCGCCGTTCCCGCCGAGCCCGGCCATCAACGCCCAGATCGGTCGCGGGGCGTTCCTGCGCGCGCGGATCGGGCGCTGCACGCGCGAGCGGGGGATCCACGGTGCGATCGTGGCAGTCGACTTCTACGAGCGCACGGACGTCGTCGAAGTGGCCCGGGAGCTGAATGGCGGCGGGGACCCCCGTCGATAGGGTCCAATCGTGTCTGCTGCGGCCCGACCGGCGCACGGAAGAGCTGAGGCCGAGGCGACTCCACGGAGCGCCGCCGCCAACACGGGGATGGCGGCCCTGGCGCTGGGCGCGCTCGGCGTGGTGTTCGGCGACATCGGCACGAGCCCCCTGTACGCGGTCCAGGCCGTGTTCGCGACCGACGACCACGCCGTTCACACCACGCAGGGCGAGGTGTACGGGGTGCTGTCGCTGATCTTCTGGGCGATCACGATGATCGTCTCGGTGGGCTACCTGACGTTCATCATGCGCGCCGACGACAAGGGCGAGGGCGGCATCATGGCGCTCACAGGGCTGCTGCAGGGCGCCAAGAAGCGGACCAGCCTGACCGTCGGCCTGATCACGCTCGGGGTGCTCGGCGCGTCGCTGTTCTTCGGCGACAGCATGATCACCCCGGCGATCTCCGTGCTGTCGGCGGTCGAAGGGCTGAAGGTGGCCGTGCCGAGCCTGTCGTCGGTGGTGCTGCCGATCGCGATCGCGGTGCTGACGGCGCTGTTCGCGATCCAGCACTTCGGGACCGGGGTCGTGGGCAAGCTGTTCGGGCCCGTGATGCTGGTGTGGTTCACCGTCCTGGCGGTCGCGGGCCTCCCTGAGATCGTGCGCCACCCGGCGGTGCTGCGCGCGCTGTCGCCGACGTATGCCGCGGAGTTCTTCATCAACCACGGCGCGGTCGCGTTCGTGGCGCTCGCGGGGGTGGTGCTGGTCGTGACCGGAGCCGAGGCGCTGTACGCGGACATGGGCCACTTCGGCCGCTCTCCCATCCGCCGCGCCTGGTTCTTCCTCGTGTTCCCGGCGCTGACGATCAACTACCTGGCCCAGGGAGCATTGATCCTGCGCTCCCCGAGCGCGATCTCCAATCCGTTCTTCCTCCTGATGCCGGGCTGGGCGCAGATCCCGGCCGTGTTCCTCGCCACCGTGGCCACCGTGATCGCCTCCCAGGCGGTGATCTCGGGGGCCTTCAGCGTCACCCAGCAGGCGGTCCAGATCGGGTTCCTGCCCCGCATGACGATCCGCCATACCTCGGCGAGCCACATCGGGCAGATCTACACCCCGGCGATCAACGCGCTGCTGTTCGTTGCGGTGCTCGTGATCACGATCGGCTTCGGCTCCTCGACGGGCCTCGCGTCGGCCTACGGGGTGGCCGTGACGGGCACGTTCATCCTCAGCACCATCCTGTTCCTGGCGGTCGCGAGGCTGCTGTGGAACCGACCCCGCAGCCTGGTGGTCCTCGGCGGCTCGGTGTTCCTCACGATCGAGGTAGCGTTCTTCTCGGCCAACCTCACCAAGGTCGCCCACGGGGGGTGGCTGCCGCTCATCGTTGCCGCAATCCTGTTCTTTGTGATGACCACCTGGCACCGGGGCCGCGACATCGTCACCGCAAACCGCCGGCGCATGGAAGGCTCGCTGCACGACTTCGTCGAGGGACTGTGCGCGGAGGAGTTCCGTGTACGAAGGGTGCCCGGCGTGGGGGTGTTCATGAACCCAAACCTGAAGACCACGCCGTTTGCCCTGCGTGCCAACGTAGAACGCAACCAGATCCTCCAGGACTCGGTGATCGTCGTCGCGGTCGAGACCGTACGCGTGCCACACATACCGCAGTCGCGACGGTTCAGCACGAAGATGCGGATCATGTACAGCGGCGCCACCGGAGATCCGCTCGGGCTCGGCAGCGACATCGCGTTCGTGTCACTCCGTTTCGGCTTCCTGGACGAGCCGGACGTGCCCGCGGCGCTGCGCTACGCCTCCGAGCGTGATCTGATCGAGGGTGACGTCGTGAACGCGACCTACTTCCTGTCGACGATCGCAATCGAACCGACCGACGACCCCGGCATGGCCCGCTGGCGACAGAAGGTGTTCGTCGCGCTCGCCCGCAACGCCGCCAATCCCGCCGCCTACTTCCGCCTACCGGCCGACCGCACGATCTCGATCGGCGCGCGGGTCCAGCTGTAGAGGGATCGAGGTCGGGCGGTGTCCAAGCAGAACGTCGAGCTGGTGAGCCGCGCGATCGAGGCATTCAGCGACGGCGACGTGGAGGCCTTCTCCCGGCTGACCACGCCTGACGTCGAATGGAAGGTGGGGCTGGCCGCCGTCGAGGGCGAGGTGTTCCGGGGACACGAGGGCGTGGCGAGGTACTTCGAGCGTCTCCGGGGCGCGTGGAGCGAGTTCCTGTTCCTCGCCGACGAGTACCGGGACCTCGGGGACACGGTGGTGGTGCTCGGACGCCTGCGCGGCTTCGGCCGCGGCGGCGGCGTGCCGGTCGAGTCGCCCGTGGGCGCGGTGTGGGAGCTCCGCGAGGGGAGGATCTGGCGTCTGCGGGCGTACCTGACCCACGCGGAGGCGCTCGCGGCGGCAGGCCCTGAGGCCTGAGAACGGGGCCCGCGGACGGCGCGACCGGAAGAGCTTGACCTCGCGGCGGTGCTCGCTGGGCATCTGTGCGAGAAAAACGCCCGCAACGGCGAGCGCGTGAGATGGTCTGTCGGGTTCTTGAGGCCGTTTTGAGGCGCGGCTCCTTGTCCAGTGAGCCGTATCCTTCGGCCATGAGGCTCGCCCTGGCGCACGCACAAGGTCAGAAATCAAGTGAGGGTCCCGGCTGGCTCTGTTCACTGCCCTCGTCCGGGCGGGTTGCGGAGTCTCGAGACACACGGCCACATCACGGGATTTCCGTGGGCCTGACGGCAATCCCATGACGGTGGCCGAAGCTGCCCGCATCGTTCGTCACCTCGAAGCCGAATGTCGCGGCGAACACAAACCGTGCAACGCCCTCGGCGACGTTGAGCTAACGACCAAGAAGTGACGAGCTTCGCTGTTAGTCCTACGACCGCCGCCCGCGTTGCCACCGAAAAGCTCGCCGCGGAACGGGGGTAGGCGATGTCGCGAGAGAACCTGGAGCTCGTGCGGTCGATCTACGCGGACTGGGAACGTGGCGACTTCAGCAGGATCGACTGGGCGGCGCCCGACATCCAGTTCGTGATCCCCGATGGACCCGAACCGGGCAGTTGGACGGGACTTGCCGCCGTCGGCAAGGGTTGGGCGGAGTTCATGCGCGGACTGATCGAGGTCTACACCGTCGCCGACGATTACCGCGAGTTGGACGACGAGCGCGTTCTCGTGCAGGCGGTGTACGGAGGTCGCGGGAGGACGAGT
>Ga0335083_10001427_pt1 | contig 33016 bp, 25 predicted proteins | sample Lox_Sample_42_FD_206716 | JGI IMG/M metagenome (GOLD analysis project Ga0335083, IMG submission 206716) | Soil microbial communities from Loxahatchee National Wildlife Refuge, Florida, United States - Lox_Sample_4.2 | ecosystem: Environmental > Terrestrial > Soil > Wetlands | place: USA...
AACGGCTGCTGGATTTCGCTTCCGACAACTTGTTGTAGAGGCGGGAGCTGGTCCGGAGCACGGGGACGATCTTTCGGCGATCAAGGCGCAGGATCAGGCGATGGCCATGAGCCCAGCGTGTGCCAACACTGGGTGCTCGCTCGGCAAGCGCCTCGCTTGCTGCGAGACGGCAGGCGCGGTGAGCGGTGTCACCTACGACCAGATCCGCTTCAGTGGCGACCCCCGCGTCTGGTTCGTGCGCGTGACCTCTGACCGGCGGTGCTCCTCGCTGACCCTGCCCGATGCGCGCTTCACCGGGGACTCCTTCTCGTTCCCCGAGCAGTGGCCCCTCGCCGGTGCCACGACGCAGGACGGCGCGTGCGACAATTTCGATCGAGCTCCCGACCGACCGGCGCTCGGTGCGGTCGGTGCGCTCGGTGCGCTGGCCCCGCGCGGGGCCGTGTACTCTCCACTACAAAAGGCTTCCGTCGCTTTTCGCCAGCTCAAACGCGTACCACACGGTGCTACCGGAGAGGATGCCGTTCAGGACTACCAACGCGTTGCCGTTCGACTTCACCGCGATACCGCCCCCCGTAGTAACAGGCGTCATCGAACTGAGGTCTCCTGTCGTGCCCTCGAACAAGAACTCCTTGAACCAGAGCTGATTGCCCTGCGAGTCATAGCGGCCGACGTAGGTAGCGACTACGGGCGCTTGAGATGGCTTCAGATTCGGGTAGACGTTATCGTACGGTCCCGTCAAGTACAGGCCCTCACCCCCAACGGCCAGCGCATGCACTCCGGCGAAACCGCCGCTCCATGTTCCCCCCTGGGTGTCGATATCCGCCATCTGTGACTCGTATTTGCGCCACCAGAGGACGCTGCCGTTGAGCGCAAGATCGAAGAGGTCCCCGGTGGTCGTGTAAAGAGAGTTGCCGCTACCGTCCAAGCTCAGGAGACCGAGAAAGAGCGGCGACCCCGTCGAATCGGCGACCATCGTATCAGACACCAATTCTCCTGATGGTCCGATGGTCCGCAATATGTTTCGATAACCCTGATACAATGTCCCCGTGCCGTCAACGACGAGGTTCGAGTTGTTATTCCCCGCGACACCAAAGTTGCGAGGTGTGGGCTGTTTCAGCCACGTCAGTGCGCCGTCGTTTTCGTAGCGCGCCGCGAAAGGAGCACCCGCGGCGGCTTGCGCGTCGTTGGGAATCGAGCCGCCGGCCGTGCCCGTCGCGAACACCGAACCGTCCGCTGCACCGACCAGATATTCGGTGGAATCGTCTCTGTCAGAACCCCACTGGTGCATCCAAACGTGCTTGTCATCGGCATCGAGCTTGCCCACGAATGCGTCCGTGCCGCCAAGAGACGCCTCACCCGGCAAGGCCCCTGTGACGTTGCCGCCGACGAAAGTCTCTCCGCGTGCACTGACCGCTACCGTGCGCACCGCTGCAGTGCTGGGCGCTAGGCTCGAATCGCTCCATTGTTGTGCCAAACTCGAATCGTATTTGACGACCGAGGTCAGTTGATTGGGGAGGATGCCTTCGGCAACGAACAGATCGTCGTGGGAGTCGACGAACATCTGTTGAGCGGCACCTTGGCCCATGAGGTGGGTTCGATCGAGGAGAATCGGCTGCTCGTCGGGGCTTGTCGCGCCCGGGATGCCTGTGAGCTCGCCGAGGACCGTCTCTGAGCTCCCTGTCTTGCCACCCGCGCCTCCCTGTGCCGAGCCGCCAGTTGCGGACTGAATCGCATTTGCCCCCGCAGCAGGCATGCCCGCCGTATCCGCGTCGTTCGAGCCCGCGTCTGCGCCCCCCCGCTCGGCTTGGCCGCCCGTGATACTCCCGCCTACCGCGGCGGTCTCATCACTCTGGTTGGCGCCCTGGCCACCGCCGCCGGAGCTCGGGCTGCCTGCAACACCTGCGACAGAAGAGCCGCTCGAGCCGCCGCTGCAGGCCTGGGTCGTGGCCGCGACACCCAGTAGAAACAGTAACAGCGAGCCGTTGCGATGGTTCATCGTCCGTTCTGCCGACATGGGCGGATGATACTCGAAGCCCTCCCACAACTCTTCCCGCGCGCCTCACGTTGCGGAGCCTACCCGTTGGGCCGACGAGAGCGCGAGCATCGGCACGCGTCAGCGGTTGTGAAGCCTGGCCCACCCTCTCGGGATTGGGTGGGCCATCCTGCATCGTCCTGCCGTCTGGCCACCGGCCGGAGCCGTTTCGATGCCGTCTTGCACCTTCCTGCGCGCTCCTGCACTCCTGGCAGTCATGAGGTCAGGGGTTCGATCCCCCTCGGCTCCACAAGTAAGATCGACGACTTCTGAAGGGGCCGCGATCGCTCGCGCGAGGCCTGGCCCACCCTCCGGCGTTCCCGGGTCGTTTTCAGCGGGTTCGACATCGTTGCCCGGCGCCGTGGAAAGCGTGCGGCGGATTGCATCGAGCTCCGGGAGCGCATCGATGAGCGGCGTGACATCGCCGAGTTCGAGCTCTTCATGACCCCGGGGCGCGGAGGCTCTCGAAATCAAAACTCCGATGCGCGGGCATGAATTGAAAGTGTGGTGGCCGAGCGGACGGGCTCGGACGTGGAGGTCTCAATGCGACATTCGTGGACGGCCATGCTGCTCCTCTGCGGTAGCTTCGCGCTCGCGTACGGCTGCGGCGGTGACGACACCAATCCGCCCACTGGAAACGCGGGCAAAGGCGGCCAAGCGGGTACGGCTGGGCACGGGGGCACGAGCGCGGGCCACGCCGGCACGGGCGGCACGGGCGGTGGCAAAGCCGGCTCCGGCGGCACGGGCGGGACCGCGGGTGGTTTTGGTGGCGGTGGTGGGCGCGGCGGCGCCGGCGGAAAGGGCGGCGTGGGCGGCACGGCTGGCTCCGCCGCGGGCAGTGCGGGCGGCGGCGCCGGAGGCGAAGCGGGACTCTGCGCGGACGAGGTGAGTCGGCACAAGCTCGCTCAGTGCGCCTCGGTTTCGACCGCGGACGGTCCGCTCGACACGATTCAAACGACCTGTTCGTTCGCGGCGACGTGTGACGCGCTCAAGTGCGGCGAGGTGTCGTCGCCGTTCGACGCGAGCGGCTGCCGCCGGCAAGACTGCACGTCCTCCGCGAGCTGCGGCGCGAACGAACGCTGTTTTGCGCCGCCTCTGGCCGGTGTTTTCGGCTGCTTCCAGACTGCGGTCGAAGGCTGCGCCGTCGCGGACGGCTGCACGTGCAGCTGCAGCGCCGTGGAGACGTGCGATCCCGCGGCATATTGCCTCCCCGCGAGCGAGCACCCGACGAGCGCGGACTGCCCGCTCGCCTCGGTCGCTTGCGGCGACCTCGGCTACTTCATGGAGACAATCCAGCGCTACGACTTGACCGGCGCCGCCGGAGAGGGTCCAGGCGATCTCGGCACCGCGCTCGCCGATTGCCTCGAGCGCGCTCAAGCGAAGCAGGTGACCTGCAACGGCGCGGGCGGTGCCGGCGGTGAGGGCGGACAGGCGGGGCACGGCGGGCAAGCCGGCGGCGGCGGCCAGAGCGGCGCGGGACACAACTGAACCCAGGCTAACCCGCGACGATCGACGGCTCGACCTCGTGCGTGTGGTTCGCGAGCGCGGGCGTCCGCCACGCGATGAGGAGCACGGTGAGCACGCAGCCGATGCCGCCCGACGCGACGGAAAACACGGGACCGAACGCCTGGGCCAGCGGCCGCTGCCCGCCCGCTGGATCGCATAAGACTCGATCGGTCAACTGCGCCAACACGACCGCACTACGGAACAAATCGCTTTGGGTTTCCTATCCGCCAGCCGCTCGTCAAGTGGTCCGCAGCACCGCTAACGACCCCGATTCTTCTTACGTTCGGTGCCCTTCGGCCTCACCGCACGCAACTTCACCACGAGCCGCAGCGCCTCGACCGTACTTTCCGTATCCGGAAATTCTCGAGCCACGTCGTCCGGCAGCACGCGAACGTTCTCCGTCGCGTCCGCCCACCATCGAAGCAGCTCCGCGCGTCCCCGGACGCCAATCCGAGCGGCATAGGGATTCGGGCGACCGTGCTTGAGCTCGTATTCTTCACGCATCGGCTTCATACTCGGCGCGCTCGCGCGGTGTGGGCCGGCGGGCGCTGATGATGCGAATTGTATCGCCTTTCTCGGCGTGCACCACCAGGAGCAGGCGATCGGCGAGTGAATGGCCCACCAGAATGAATCGCGCCTCGGCCTCTGAATGGTCGGGGTCGTCGTACACGCGGCCCAGCGGGTCGACGAATGCAGTTGCCGCCTCCTCGAATCGCACCCCGTGACGCCGAGCGTTCTGCGCCGCCTTGCGCTCGTCCCACGAAAATTCGAGTTCACCAAACCGGTAGCGCCTCACCCCGCGGAGCCTACCCGTTGGGTCAACGAGAGCGCGAGCATCGGCACGCGTCAGCAGTCGTGAAGCCTGGCCCACCCCCTCCGGATTGGGTGGGCCATCCTGCATCGTCCTGCCGTCTGGCGCGCCGGCCGGAGCCGTTTTGATGCGTTCCTGCACCGTCGTGCACGCTCCTGTCGGACTGGCAGTCATGAGGTCAGGGGTTCGATCCCCCTCGGCTCCACAATCCAGACAGCAGAAGAACTCCGCGCTTCGTAATCGGGGCGGTTCCATTTGCCGCTGAAGTGCCGCGAGCCCCGTCATCGACGACCGGCGAAGCGAGGCGCTTCCGGGAGAGCGGGAACGGAGCGGTCGTGCGCTTGCATCAGCTCAGCGCGGGCTTTGCGCTCGAGTTTCTCCGCGGCACGCGGTGTCCGCATCGGCGCTATCTCGCATACGCGACGCAGCCGTCGGGCCTTGCCAACGCCCTGAACGTCGATCATCCAGCCTTCGTGCTGCGCGCCAGACGAGTCGCGCCACTTTTCGACGCCGGACGCTGATTGGCGTCCTCGCGCACCGGACTTGGCAGGAGCGAACGAAAATCGGATTTATCATCACGGACACGCCCCAGGGAATGGCGAGTTCTGCACGAAGCCGCCCGCCGGTCAGCGATCTCCGAGCATGTGCTCGTTCCACGCGCTCCGAGGCTAGGGCGTCCAAAGCGACTGCACCGTCGAGCGGCGACGATGCCGGGTGACGTAAGGCGGGGTTATGCGATACCGCCAGTGGGCCGGGCCGCTGACCCGAGCCCGCACGGCCTGCTTCGCGGTCTCTACGAGGCGTGCTTCGAGCCAGCGCGCGTGTGCTTTGTTGAGGTTGTCATCCTTGCTCGTGAACAACACGACCGTGTGCCAGAAGTCGCGCGTCGAATCGTGCCGGACGATGCGGTCGATGACCCAGTCTCCCTCGCCAACGTAGATGGCAACTCCCCCTGAAGCGGTGTCGTCGTCGCCAAGAAGAAGATACACGCCCGTTCGGTCGGCTTCTTCGCGTGCGCGGAGGCGCTCAAGTGCAGCTCGTGGAGCAATCAGCGCCTTCAGAGTTGACAGACCGACCTCTACCGTACGGAGCCCGGCCGGATCACCGTCGACGAAAAAAAATCTTTATCGAACGCCCACTCATGTTCGGGACTGTGCCATCGGGCAGGAGGCTAAGGCATCCAAAGCGACTACGCCGTCGAGCGGCGACGACGCCTGGTTGACGTAAGCCGAGCTTATGCGATCCCGCCAGTGGGCCGGGCCGCTGGCTGCCGTTACAGGCGCGTCGCGAAGTCGGCGACGTTGGCGAGGCTCAAGCGCACGAGGCCGTCGAAGTCCGGCGTTCCGATCACCGTGGGGCTCGAATCGGCCAGGAAGAGCTCATCCGCGGACAGGCCGATCACGTCGAGCGTGTGCCCCGCGTGCGCGGGATTCACGCGGTAGAGCGCGTCGTCGGCCCACGAGTAGAGGTACACCGTGCAGCCGCTCGCGACGCAGCCGTTCAGCGTGATGAAGCGGCCCTCGGTCGCAAGCACGCCGCTCGAGGTCGTGATCGGAAGATCCGGCCCCTTTTGCACCTGGCACGTGCCGCCGAGCTCCGGGCGCGCACAAGAATAAAGAGCAGCGCTGTCGTAGAGCCCGTCGTTCACTCGCGCCCCCGTGGCGCCGAGCCAAGCGACGCGCTCCGACGACAAGCCGAGGCGCACCGGCGTCCAGCTGCCGCTCGCGATGGGCCACGCCGACTGATTCGGCGCCCAACCCAAAATCCGCCCGGAGCTCGCCGTTTCCGTCACCGCGACGAGGCCCGAGTTGCTGGTCGGATAGAACAGGAGGCCCGAGCTCGTGTAGACCGAGGAGAGAGTCGTATTCGTCGGATCGGCCGCGACCAGCAGGTCAGTGAACGCTTGCACGCCGCCCCAGCCGCCCTCGAAGTCGAAGGCATCCACCATGGTCGTGAGCGGTGGTGAGAGCCAGGCGAGCGAGCGCGTCGAAAAGTCGAGCTCGCCGACGCGATATTGGAAGTCGCCCTGGCGCGGCAGGATGCGGAGCGTGCCGGGGGCGCCTCTGCCGGCCAGCTGCGCAATGCACGATCCTTCTTCCCTCACGAGCGCATCGGCGCTGCCGTCCCCGTACGAAAACGATCCGAGCACGTAACGCGTGAGATCGCCCTCCGTGCGCATCGAGAGCGAGACGTGCAGCACCCCGTTTACCACGCGGGCGCCGGTACCGAGCGTGGCGGCGAGAGACGCGGCGTCGACCGGCAAGAGCTTCGACTCCCGACAGCCGGCGCCGCAGTCGCTCCACGCCAAGCCCGGCCACGTACTTTTCGGATCGCGCGCGACCAGGGTGGAACAACCGGCCAGCGTGTCGACGGGTGCCCATGCGTCCGGATCCGAGCGAAAATCACCGCTCGGTTTCGACGACGCGCCCGCGTCCTCCGCGCCGCTCGCTGCGACCAGCGTCCCTCCCGCGGCACCGCTCGGACCGGCGGCTCCGAACCCGTCGCCGCCATAGCCGGCCGTGCCGCCTTGGCTGACGCCTCCGCTACCCGAGCCGCTCGACGTCTTGTGATGGCAAGCTGGATCGAGAGCGCCGAGCGCGACGAGCAACGCGAGCGTGAGCGCCCGGTCGACGCGTTTCGGTTCCGAGCTCCCGATCGTCATGCGCCGACGGCGTCCGCCGTGACCGTCGAGCGGCCGTCATTGTCCGGGCAGCCATGGGAAACCGAACGGCACGTAGTTGACCGTGGCTCCTGCCTGAACCTCGATTTCCTTCGCATAAAACGCACCGTTGTGAACGACCGAAGGCAGCAGCAGCTTCGAGTTCGGAGCCACGACCGTACCATCGATGCCTGAATCGATCGACGCCTGCGTGGTACCCATGTAGCCGAGCAACACGCGCGGCGTACCGGCGCTCTGCCCGGTGAAAGCACCGCGGAAGGTGAGACTGTTCTTCGAGAAGATGCGCACGGGGCCGCTCCTCGAATTGATCACCACGGTCGCCTTTGGTTCCACGAAGAACGACTGGAAGTAGTAGGCGCCGGAGCTCAGAAAGAGCGTGCTGTTTCCGTAAATGTGCACGTCCCCGTACGACCCGGGTGCGAGTGTTTGGTTTTGATTCGGGCCGACCGGGACGGGTGCTCCGGGCGCGGGAAACGTGACAGTGAAGGAAGAGAGGGAGTCGATGCTCAGCGGGACGTTCGGCTTGGTCCCGCCCGCCGCGGTGGCGCCGTTGAGCAGCGAGATGCTTCCGCTACTCGTCACCGAGCCCGACGCCCGGGCGCGATCCTTCAGCGTGACGGCAGGCTTGCTCTCCAGCGTGCCGATTTGACCCGCGATGCCGATGGACGTCGGCTGCGTGCCCGCCGACACGAGCAACGAACCGGTGCTCGTCTTGACCTGGTCGTCGAGGGTAAGTCGGAACGAGGCGTAGAGCAGCGCGGCGTTCGCATCGGGGCAGCCTTGTTGGCTCGGATCGTACGTCTTCGGGCAGTCGTCCAGGGCATCGACGACGCCGTCGGCGTCCTGATCGCCGGCGCTCGACGCACCGATTTTCTGCCGCAGCGTGGCGCGCGTCAGTGTCACGAGGTGGTCGACGTTGCCGTTCAGAATCGGCAAGAAGACTTCACCGGGTGTGAACAGGTCGCCGTCGAGTTGACCCGTGAGCGCCGCATAGCCGTTCCAAGCGGGGCGTGCCTGCAGCGGATCGAGCTCGAAAACTTGGACGTTCTGAGCGTCTTTCTGCGTCGCCAGCACGAGCGTTTGATCGCGGGTGACACCGAGGCTCACGGCGGTCGAGGTGGCGAGCGTCGGCAGGTCGGCCAGCGTGCGCGCGACGCCCGATTGCGTGTTCACACTGGTGAGCCGCAACGCGGGTTTGGTGCCGAACGCGCTGATCGACTGGACGTTGGAGAGCACGTAGAGCTCGTGATTGCGCGTGTCGTAGGCGGTCGCCGCAACGGATTGGAGCGCCGCGCCGAGCACTTTCCCTTCACGACCGAGCGCCGTCCACGCGCCGCTCTCGAGGTCGTAGCGCCAGATGTCGGAGGTCGGCGCGGTCAGTCCGTTCCCGCTCGTCGGGACGCCGCCGACCAAGTAGACGGCGCGCTCGAGTGCCGACAGCACGACGTGCGCACCGCTTCGCGCAGCCGGCACGATGGAAGGAGTGGGCAGCGCCGGACGAAGAGTGAAGGCTCCGTCAGGAGTCGCGACGAACTCCCGGATGGCAACGTTGCCGGTCCACGGCGATTCGACGGACGCGAAAACGGTCGCGAGGTTCCGCTTCACGCGATCGTTCGTCGACTCCACTGGCGTCGCCCATTGGCGGTTCGGTTGCGTGAGCTCGTTCAGGAGGTCGCTCGTGAGGAGCTGTCCGAGATCGAGCGTGTCGTCGCCGCGCTGCGCCGCCACGCCGTCGGGCAGGGGTCGCAGGCGGGTCACCGCCCCCCACAAATCCGGCGGCCGCGCGATGATTTCGGGGCCCGGATCAGGGTCGATGCCGGTGAAGATCTGCCAGATGCCCGGATCGACCCAAGGCCCACACCCGGGAGCGCAGGTCAGGAGCGGGCTCCGCGGGATCTGGAAATGCTAGTACGGGCCGCCGACGGGCTCATACGTGTCCCGAAGCTCCTGCGAAGTCGCCGAGTCGCGCGCGGAGGCGTTCGCGCTGCCGAGCGCGTGCGACCAAAAAAAGCCGTTCACTTCCGTGATGTAGTCGCGGAACTTCGAGGCGACCTGCCCGCCCTGGCCGTTGATCGTGAGATCCTTCCAGAACGTCCAGAACAGTGATTCCGTGGCGCCGAGGCGCGGCAGCGTCTTGTCGGAGGGCAACACGGCCGCAAGATCCGACGTGAAGGTGCGACTGATTTCCGCGCCGCGCGCGAGATCCGCGCTGAGCGGCGGGTAATCACCGCCGGTCGTCGCGATGGTGACGCGCTTCCAATTCGTCTGCGTGTCGGACTTCGCGTACTCGTGCGGATCGACCGGACAACGGGTCGCGAAGCAAGTCTCTTGGCTGAGCGGTCCGTCATCCGTGTCACAGTCGCAATAGCGGAAACCGGCTTTCCCCGCGTAAGTGACGCGCGGTAGCGCCTCGGTCGCGACCGGCGCGCTGAGCCCGCTCGCGTCGTGTCCGAGCTGTGCGCTCGCTGCGAACGAAAGCGTGTTCGTGAAGGTACGCTCCGTCCCATTCGGGTTTGGGACGACGCCGGGAAGTGTGGTGTCGCTCAGGGGTGCAACGACGTAGAGCGGAACGGGGTCGCACACGTCCTGAAGTGCGGCCACGCCCTTTCGCGTCTCCGAGAGCGGGTTCGAGTTCCCGAGGCGATCCTTTTCGATCACGGTCGGACATTGATCACAGGGACCGCCGACTCCGTCACCGTCCTGATCGTCGAGCTGGCGCGAGCAAAGACCATTTTCGCGACAGAAGCCGCCGCCGCAATCGGCGTCGGAGCTGCAGGCGGCATAACCATTGCTCAGGCTGCAGTTGTCGCAGGAATTCCAGACGCCATCCCCGTCGCTGTCCGTGTTGTCCCCCTGCATTTCCGGGCAGCCGTCACACGCGTCCCCGAAGAGATCCCCGTCGAAATTTGCCTGCGACGGATTCGGCGTCATGGGGCAGTTGTCACAGGCATCCCCGATGCCGTCGCCGTCACTGTCCAGCTGATCCTGATTGGCACAGGCGGTCACGTCGCGCGCGCACTTGGTGAGCAACGGGTTCGACGGATTGCAATTGTCGAGTGAATCGGTGACTTGATCGCCGTCCGCGTCGCTCAAGAAGCCGGCGATCCACGTGGCGTTACCGTCTCCGTTGTTTTGGAGCGGCGTGAACGTGTCGCGCTCGCTCTGCCCGGGCACGCTCGAAATTCCACGCGAGGTGAGTCCGATCTCGTACCAACTCTGATCCGAGTTTTTGAGAACGGCGAGCGGCCCGCCAGAGTCCCCATTATTGGTCGCGGCGCCCTCTCCGTCGTGGTTCGTGTAGATCCACCAAGAGCCGCTCGAGATCCCCAAGGCGAACCAGTTGTCGTCGTCCGTATGAATGTCGCCGCTGTACGTCGCGACCTTCAGCGGCGGCCCGAAATCCGGACCCTCGTCACCGCCGTACCCTGCGGTGGCCGCGACGAAAAAACCGGCCTTGAAGAGCGCGGAGAGATCACCCAAATAGGGTTTGATGAGCGGCGAGTTGACGGTCAGGTTGTCGACGTTGCCCGGCAAACGGATCATCGCCAGATCCTTGCTGGAATCGTCCTCGAACGTGCCTTCGCAATCATCGACGTAGGTGGCGAACGACGTGCTGTGGATCGCCGCGTTGGCGGCCATACCCGGGAAATTGATGCTGATATCGTTCAACACGGAGAACGGCGACTGGTTCGTGTCGCAAAGGCAGTGACCGGCCGTCAGCACGAGGTCACGGGCGATGAGCGTGCCGCTGCAGCCACCTCTTTGAGGCGTGCAAACGTACGTCGATGTACCGCTGGGGCAAGTGCCGCGCGCCGGCGGCGAACCGTTCGAGCATTGCTGGGTACACGTCTGATACGAGATGTTGATGACACCGACGCCGCCCCACGGTGACGCAGCCCCCGAAGTCCACGTTTGCGTATTCGTTCCCGATACCGGGTCCCGGGACGTGCCGAGATTTTCAGAGGGAGGCCGTGACTCCTGACAGCTCAAAGCCGTCACGCCGAATGCCAAGGCCCACAACCACCCACGCAAAAATAGGCCACCACCCATGTCGCGCACCTCGAGAGGCTCAGAACCTCATAGCGGGCTAGGGTCAATCCAAAAACCAATCCACGCCTTGAAGCGGTTACACCTTAATCGTATCGTCGGGATCGTGTCAGCCACTCGCGGCCGCGTGGGACGGGAACAGCGGTCGAGCGCTTTCGAGGCCTTGTCGGGACTCGCCATGCTCATTTCTGCGCTGAGCGTCACGTTGGTTGCCGAGCCAGCGCGAGCACAAGACTCGCAAAAGAGTGCACCGGCAACAGCCGTGCCCACAACGGTGCCAGAGGAGCTGGCAGTGCCGCCGGTGGTACCGTTGCCGGTCGCTCCACGTGAGGTCGAGTTCAAGACTCACTGGTATGGCTGGCAAATCATGCTGATCGACGCGGCAGCGCTCGGGGTCGTGGCGACCGACCTCGCGCTCGGAGAGCGCGCGTCGCCGGTGCCCGGAATCCTCGGATTAGGCGCTTACGCGTTGGGGGGGCCAATCGTGCATCTGGTCCATCAGCGCCCGCCGGCAGCGCTCGGCAGCCTCGGCTTGCGCCTGGCGCTGCCGGTCGTCGGCGCACTCATCGGAGCCACCGCCGAAAATTGCAACCGCCGTTGCACGGGCGGCGGACCAACCCTGGTCGGCGGCGTCGTCGGGGCCGTATTCGCCGTGGGCATCGACGCGACGCTCGCGCGCGAGCGCCCACCCGCTGGTGCCGCCCTCTCGTTTTCACTCTCCCGCCAGACGTCGCGTGTCACTTTCTCGGCGCGGTTCTGAACGTCAAGCGGAGAGTGAACGCTCCGGAGCACTAATGGTGCGCAGCGAGTGGCACCGTCGGAGGCTTAGGGCATCCAAAGCGACTGCACCGTCGAGCGGCGACGATGCCTGGTTGACGTAAGGCGGGCTTATGCAAGGAATGCCGGCCCGCGGCATCCCCGCCAGCAAATCCCCCGCTCGGAAAGGCAGACGGGCCTCTCGCCTGTGCTGTCCATCTTGCGCTAAGGCGCTCAACGCTTCTTGCGAGCAGCCACCTTCGGACTCACCGCGCGCAGCTTCACCACGAGCCGCAGCGCCTCGACCGTACTTTCCGTATCCGGAAATTCTCGAGCCACGTCGTCCGGCAGCACGCGAACGCTCGCCGTCGCGTCCGCCCACCATCGAAGCAACTCCGCGCGTCCCCGAACTCCGATCCGGGCGGCATAGGGGTTCGGGCGACCACGTTTGAGCTCGTAGTCTTCACGCATCGGCTTAGTACTCGGCGCGCTCGCGCGGCGTGGGCCGGCGGGCGCTGATCATCCGAAGTATCGCCTTTCTCGGGGCGACCGCCCAGGGAATGGCCAACCAGAATGAACCGCGCCTCGGTTTGAGTGGTCGGGGTCGTCGCGATTCGTCCCCGCCGCACAGCAAGCCCTCGAGTCTCACGCCGTTCGGAATGCCACCCACGAAGACGGGACACCCGAAACCCAAGCGCGAGTGTCCAGGGTGGACAGTCGACTGTCCGGCGTTGACGGTCGAACGCGTCGCACAGTGTGATCTTTCGCGGATTTCCGCCGTGAGGCAAACCGCGGCACATCCCGTGCAGAGCGGAGGGTCACGCGCGGACACGTCCGTGTCCGTCGGTCAATCAAGGAGACGAAGGATGCGAAAATTCATGTTCGGGTCAGCGCTCGGGTTGTCCATCGTGGCCGGCAGCATGGCCGTGGCAATGCCCGCGAGCGCCACCCTTTGGCGCAATTACGCGTCGAATGGGAAGACGCCGCTGTTCCTGACGATCCCCAACAACCTGAACAAGGGCCAACCCGCGACCCTCCAAGTCCAGAACAACCTGACGAGTCAGAGTTGGCAACTCGTTCTAGATAAAACGCGGCCCGGCGGCTTCAGTTTCATCAGCTTCCTGCATCCGCCGCCGCCGAACATCAACCTGATCCTCGGGGTGTCGGCCGGCATCATGAGCCCCGGGCGTCCCGTCATCGATTGGGTACCACAGCCGGATGCGAACCAATCGTGGACAGACACCGGCACGACGCTGTTCGACGACCACTCCGCGCCCTGCATCGCGTTCCTCAACGAGGCCACCCCACCCGGTCATAACTACGTGATGAGTGTGTCCGGCAGCGCCGTCCCCAACGCCCCGATCGTCATTCGGGACTTCGACGGCGGAGCCGATCAGTACTGGTGCCGATACGAGTCCATTTAGAGCACGCGCCTAGCGCGTTGGCCGAAGCCGACGTGAGGGCCGGCATCGGCAGCGACGGAAGCGCCGCGTCAGGGCTCGTCGTGCGCTGCCGATGCCGCCGAGCGCTGAAGCGAACCCTCGACGCATCGTGGAACCCGGTCGGCAACGACCTCTCGGTCACGTTGTAGCGCGGTCGGGCCTCTTTCAGTCGCCGCCGCAGAAGACCGCTTGCTCGTAGCGGACCTCCACTACGGCTGGGCCCGCCCCGGCGAGCAACGTGCAACTCTTGATGGCCAGGGTCGAGACGCGGTCGCGCGCGAGCACGCAGTCGCACGCGGGCCGGCAGGACCCGCCTGCAACGCAACCGGCGGCCGTCGCCGTGCAATCGAGGGAAGGCTCTGAGTCCGAAGCCGCCCCGGCGAGTCCACCGTCGCTCGGCGTCGCGTCGAGCAGGAAGACCTGATCGAGAGTGATTGGATCGGGACAGGTGCACGCGGCGATCGACACGAGCCCGCCGACGATCGCGAGCCGTGCTCCGCGCCTGACGACGCTCACGGCAGCCCCAAGGCGAGCGGCGTGACGGCGAGTGACGCCGTGTCCACGCGCAGGAGAAAGTGCCTGTCGTCGCAGCTTCCCGCGGAATCGAACTGCTCCCCCGCGACGAGGATGCCGCCGGCGGTCGGCGCCGTCGTCAGCTCGACGGCGCCGCCGCCCGTCGCGAAGGGACTGTAGTCGGCGGACGCGAGCTCGCTGCCCGTCGCGTCGAGGCGCGCGAGTCCGAGCGTCCCTTTGCTGACCGACAGCGACAGCAGGTTGCCGTCGGTGTCAGCCGCGATCGGATCCGCGGACGGCCGCGACCAGAGCAATTGCCCGGCGCCGTCGAAAGCGTCGGCGACGTACGACGACAAGTTCGGCCAGTAGCGCACCACGAGCATGGGCGCACCCGCGGTGTCCTTGCTGGCGACCGCCGGATGGGAGAAATCGTTACTCGTGCTCGTGCCGACTCCGGCTCCGATCACGTTGCCGCTGCCGTCGAAGTGCAGCACGAAGACGCCTCCGGACTCGCCCGCAGGCGGGCCGACAATCCAGGGCGCGACGTCGTGCTCGAACTCCCCGATCGCCCAATATCCGCTCTGGCCGTCGCCGAGGACTTGGACGAGGTCGTTGACGGTTTCGGGCAGAGGCTGCTCCCAAGCACTGGTTCCGTCGGCTTCCAAGAGCCGGACCGAGCCTTGGTCGGCGACGGCCAGACGATCGTCGGCGCCGAGCCCCGCCGAGACGCCCACGAACGCGCCGTAGCCGACGGTCCAGAGCAACGCGCCGCTCGCGTCGAACCGGCGCGCGGCGGCGCCGCCGTTCACGACGATCACGCCACCCGCGGCCGGGGCGAGCAGGGCGATCGGTGTGCCGTCGTCCTCCGATTGCAAGATCGCGTCGAGCGTGCCCGCTCGCTCGACGGAGTAGGCGTAGCCCGGGCTCTTCGCGACATCGTCCGCGACGTAGACGGGGCCGCCGGGATCCGCGTCGGCGGCGACCGCGACCAAGTGGTGCGCCGTCGGGCACCCTGGCAACGCCGCCTGGTTCTGGCAGCCCGCGGCGCCGAGTGACACGGCGATCAGCAGCGCGGTGCGCCGCGCTATGACATCAACGTCCGGCTGCTCCGCACTCGGTCGGCAGTGTCGCGGGAAAGGCCGCGGCGATCCGGCCACTTGACGTGCTAGCGGCATGCAGTGCGAACGGGCCAGCAATCAATGTACCAAAGCTGAAGCAGTCGGGTGATCGGCCCAACGCCCGTGCCGCCGAGCGCTCCGGAGCGCCTTGCATTGCGCTCAGCCGGCGCTGCCCTGACACGTTCCGCTGATGCACGTGGAGGGCGCGCAGCAGTCCGAATCGCCCGTGCACGTCTCGGACGATCCAGGTGGAATGCAGCAGAAATCATCGCAGCCACCGGAGCAGCATTCCTGCGCTTCGCCGCACGCCGCGCGGAGAGCCAAGCATTGGCCGCACGTCGGGACGGCCCCGGTCCCGGTCGAGATGCACCGCAGATCGCCGCAGCACGCCTTGCCGCCGGCGCACGACACGCCCTCGGGCGAGCAGCAGTGTCCGTTGGTGTTGCAGTCGTAAGGACTGCAACAATCGCTGTCGCCCGCGCACGTGTCGCCGGAGACCGAACTCGGACCCATGTTTTGTCCGCACGTCTGCCGGTGACAGATCCCGCCCCTGCACGTCTCCCAAGCGGGTGTGTTGGCACAACCGCTCCACGTGGACATGTCGTCCTGACGACAGGTGCAGTCACAGGAGCTCGAGCAAGAGTCGCCGAGCTGACCGGTGGGAACTCCCGAACACTGCGCGGCACCGCCCGAACCTGCGGACGCGCCGCTCACTCCACCGGCACCAGCGCCGCCCGCGCTCACGCCGCCGGAACCTGCACCGCTCACACCGCCCGCAACTCCACCCGTCGCCGAGGTCCCCGAACCGCCCTCGCCCGCAGCAGCTCCCGCTTCGCCGCCGTTACCGGCGCCGGCGCCGCCCTCACCCGCCCCGCCGGCGCCTCGCTCCTCTTGTCCAGCGGTTCCGCCGGCGTTCATCCGACCCGCGCTCGTCCCACCGCCGTGGTTCGCGCCGGTCCCGCCGTTCGCTTTGCCGCCGTTGTCGTCGCTGCTGCCGCCCGAACCACCGCCGTGGCCCGGCGTGCCACCGCGGCCGGCTTCGTCGCCACCACCCGCCGAGCCGCCACGCCCCGCATCGTGACCCTGACCCGCCGTGCCGCCGCTGCCCGCCGTGTTTTCGCCCCCGGACTTCCCTGCTGCCGATGTGCCGCCGTGGCCGGCGCTCCCGGGGACGCCACCCGACCCGCCGCATTGAAAGAGCGCGCTCGTTGCCGCAAGCACCACGCCGAACCCAAACCGCGAGTATCTCATGTGTGTCCCGTCCCGTTTGCCCGACCTCGTACCGGCGACCGTTCGCATCGATCGAGTACACCCGGGTCTATCCGCTTCGTGGCGCGAGCGAGGCTTTCCTTTCACGCGAGCCGTCGGAACACGCGGATCCCCGCCGAGGCGTGCCCCCAAGCAGGTCCGCCTTCACGCGCCGAGCGTCGCCTGCTGCCAGCGCCGTCCGACCCTCGCGCCTCACGTCGCCGCGCGTGCGACGGAACGGCGACGCACGAAATGCCACCCGAGCCCCACCATCAACAAGCCGAGCCCCGTCGCCCAGATGCGCGCTTCGACCCAAAAGGCGAGGCCGAGACACGAGCTCAAGCCGAGCCACGATTTCCAAACGGGGTACAGGCGTTGATCGGCCGGCAGGCGCAACGCCGCGAGGTTCGTGAGGGCGTAGTAGACGAGCACGGTGAAGGCGCTGAACGACCACGTGGTCTCGACGCTGCCGACGAAGACGAGGAGCCCGCTGAGCGCGCCGGTCGCGAGCACGGCGCGCCGCGGCGAGAGCTCGCTGCCGTCGAGGGTGCCGAGCCACGCCGGCACGTCGCCCCGGCGGGCCATGGCAAGCAACACGCGTGAAATGCCGAGCAGCAGGTTGAGCAAGACGCCGAGCATCGCGCTCACCGCGCCGAGCGTGACGAGCGGCGCGACTTCCGGCAGCGCGAAGCGGCGCGCCGCGACCACGAGCGGCGCCGCCACGGCCGCGGGCCCGACGCCGTCGGCGCTCATGCTGCCGAGCAACACGACGCCGACGCCGGCGTAAACGCACATGGTCGCGACGAGCGCGAGCACCACGGCTTTCGGAATGCTCCGGCGCGGCTCGCGGATTTCTTCGCCGAGCGTCGCGATACGGCCGTACCCCGTGTACGCCACGAACATGAGCGCCGTCGCGTAGAGCACCCCCTTCACGCCGATCGGATACGTCCACGCCACGGCCGCGTGCCCGAACGGGCGCACGCTCGCGAGCCCCACCGCGACGAAGAGCACGAGCACGCCCAGCGTGACCGCGACCATGCCGGCGTTCACGCGATTCGAGCGCCGCACGCCGCTCGCGACCACGAGCGTGAGCGCGACGACGACCGCGAGGCCGAGCGCCGTACTCCAGCGCGCCCCCGCACCGAGCGCGTTCACGACGTAACCGGCGACACCGAGCGCCGCGGTCGCCGCCGACGCCGTCTTCGCGCACACGAACATCCACCCCGCCGCAAAACCGAGCGACGGACTCGAATAGCGATAACCGTATTCGTACGTTCCGCCGCTCACCGGGTGGTTCGCCGCGAGCTCCGCGCTCGAAAGCCCGTTGAAAATCGCGACGACGCCCGCGAGCACGACGGCGACGAGCAAGAGCGGCCCCGAGGCACGCGCCGCGACACCGATACTCACGAACACCCCCGTACCCAAAATCGAACCGAGCCCCATCGCGACGGCACCGCGCACGCCGAGCACCCGTGGCAACGCGGCGCGGGGGTTCGTCACGCGGCGCAGTCTACGCAACGCCACGCAGAGTCGGAAGCGCAGCGGCGTCTCGGTAGCGTGACCGAACCGTCACGAGCGCGGCGTTCGTGGCTTCGGGTTCGCCTCCACGCGCGGTGCTTCGCCTGCTGCCAGCACCCGCACGGCGCGCGGGGTTTCGCGGCGCACGCCGCCGTCAGCGCGCCCGCGCGAGCTTCGCCGCGAGCTCGACCGCCGCGATCATTCCGCGCGCGTCGGCCTTGCCGCGCCACGCGATGTCGTACGCGGTGCCGTGATCGACGCTCGTGCGCGGAAACGAGAGACCCATCGTGACGTTCACCGCGTCGCCGAACGCGACGAGCTTCATCGGGATCGTCGCTTGATCGTGATACATGGCGACGACGCCGTCGTAGTGACCGGCGTAAGCGAGCCGATACGCCGTTTCCGCTCCGACCGGCCCTTCGAAGCGCGCACCGCGTTCGCGCTTCTTCGCGAGCGCGATGCCCGGCGCGATCGCTCGCGTCTCCTCCTTGCCGAACATCTCGTTCTCGCCGGCGTGCGGGTTCAGCGACGCGACCGCCACCCGCGGCCGCTTCTTCCCGAGCTCGGCGAGCAGGCGCGCGAGCCACACGGCGCCCTCGGCGACGCCGTGCGGAGTGAGGAGCGACGGCACCTTCGCGAGCGGCACGTGCGTCGTGACGACGCTCGTCGCGAGCTTCGGCGCGACGAAGCACATGACGCTCGTTTTCGCGCCGTCGAGATGCTGGAGCCACTCGGTGTGACCCGCGAACTTCGACGCGCCGCGCACTCCCGACGTCGCAATCGCGGCTTTGCTGACGGGCGCGGTCGCGAGCGCGCTCCCCGGGTGCTTCTTCACGAGTCGAAAGGCGAGCTCGATCGCGGCCAGTTGTGCGGCGCCCGCGGCGCGGCTCGGCTTGCCGGCGGCGCGATCTTTCGGCGTGAGCGCGGCTCCCGCCTGGACGATGCCGATCGTCCCTGGCCGCGGCGGCGTGCCGTCGAACGGCACGAGGTGCTGCTCGCCGACGTGAACGAGCGCCGCCGCTTCGAGCAGCGTGCCCACGTCACCGACGAGAACGATCGGCGTGTCGCGCAGGCGCGCGGCCGCGGCCACCGAAACCTCGGGCCCGATGCCCGCGGGGCAGCCGGCCGAAGCGAAGACGAGCGGAGCACGCCGAGCCATTCGGCGCGCGAGCGTAGCAAAAACCGCGAGCCGCGCGCGGAGCCGTCACTCCGCGCGGACGGCGCGGCTCATTCGCTCTCCGCGGCCTCTTCTTCTTCTTTGCCGGTGCGCGGGCTCGCGTCGTCCGTCTCGGGCGAGCGCAGCTTGTAACCCGAGCCGCGCAGCGTCTCGAGCGGGAGCGCCGGGCCGAGCTTCGCGCGCAGGCGGCGGACGTGAATGTCGACCGTGCGCGGGCCGCCTTCGTAGCGGTTGCCCCAGACGCGGGCGAGCAGGTGCTCGCGCGAGAGCACCTTGCCGCGGCGCTCGCACAGGTACGCGAGGAGCGCGAATTCCTTCGCGGTGAGCTGCACGGCGCGCCCGTCCACGTAGACCTCGTGACCGGCCTTGTCGACGACGATGCCGGCGACCTTGTGCCGCTCTTCCGTCGCGAACTCGCTCCGCCGCCACTCGAGCGCGCGGATTCGCCCGTAGAGCTCCTCGGGCACGTAGGGGTGCAGCACGAAGTCGTCGAAGCCGCTCGACGGTTCGATGCGGGCGATCTGCCCGACCGTCACGGCGATGACCGCGCCGACGTTGTCGAAGTAAGGCTCCTTGCGCACCGCCCGCAGGGCCGCGACCGCAAGGTCCGGACGATCGAGCGCCTCGAACACGAGCGCGCGCGGGCGCACCTCGAGCTCGTCGTCGTCGTCCGCAATCAAGTTCACCGGGTCGTCCCACAAGTCCAGCGTGCGCACGGTCGCGCCGAGCTGGCGCAGCGTCGTTGCCGCTCCCTCCTCGCGTTCGAGCATGGGCCCGTGCCCCACCACCGCGACGAAGCTTTTAGGCCTGCTGAGGGCCTTATCGAGAGATTTCGGTGCCACCAACGGTGATTCGCCCAATCTTGAGGGTTGGACAGCCGACGCCGACTGGAACGCTCTGTCCATCTTTGCCACAGGTCCAGATTCCATCGGAGAGCGCCACGTCCTTTCCGAGCATGGATACTTCTCTCAATGTTTCGGGACCGTTGCCGATAAGGTTCACGTTTTTCAGAGGCGCCGTTAGCTTACCGTTTTCGATCAGATAGCTCTCCGTCAAGGAGAAGACGAAGTCGCCGTTCGAGATGTCGACCTGACCGCCGCCGAACGCCTTCGCGTAGATCCCGCGCTCGACGCTCCGCACGATTTCTTCGGGGTCGTGGGGGCCGGCGAGGAGCACGGTGTTGGTCATCCGGGGCATCGGCGCCGCCGCAAAGCTTTCCCGCCGGCCGTTCCCGGTGGGCTGCACGCCGAAATGGCCCGCCGAGAGCCGATCCTGCATGTACCCGGCGAGGATGCCGTTCTCGATCAGCACGCTGCGCGTCGGTTCGACCCCTTCGTCGTCCACGTTGATCGAGCCGCGGCTCTGGAGGAGCGTCGGGTCGTCGACCACGGTGCAGAGCTCGCTCGCGACGACCTGGCCGACCCGGCCGGTGTAGTTGCTGGTGCCCTTACGGTTGAAGTCGGCTTCGAGACCGTGCCCGACCGCTTCATGCAGCAAAATCCCACTGTCGCCCGGTGCGAGCACGACGGGCATCTGCCCCGCCGGCGCCGGGCGGGCGCCGAGCAGCACGATGGCCTGGCGGGCCGCCTCGCGCCCGTGCCATTCAGGCGTCTTGTCGTCGAAGTAGCCGAGGGTCTTCCGGCCGCCGCCGCCGCTCCGCCCCGACTCACGCCGGCCTTCGTGCTCGGCGACGGCCGAGACGCCGAACCGCAGCAGCGGCTGCACGTCGTGCGCCATGCGCCCGTCGCTCGTCACGACCAGGATTTCGCGGACTTCCTCGGCGAACGTGACGCTCACCTTCACGATGCGCGGATCTGCCGCGTGCGCCGCCTTACTCGCGCGCTCGAGGAGCGACCGCTTTTCCAACCCCGACAGATCGATGCTCGGCGCGTCGAGCAGGTAGCGCTCGGGCAAAATCAGCGGCTCGATGCGCACGGGCGGCGGCGTCGCGCCGGAGCTCGCGATGCGCGCCGCCGTCTCGGCCGCGCGCCGCATCGACTCCCACTCGAGGTCCTCCACGTGCGCGTAGCCGGTCGCGTCGCCCTGGCGCACCCGCACGCCGAGCCCGAGCGACACGCCGCGCGAGGCGCTGCGCGTGATGCCCTCCTCGAACGTGAGCCCGCCGCCCGCTCGGTACTCGAAAAACAGGTCCGCGTAGTCGCCGCCGCGAGAGAGCGCGATGCCGAGCAAACGCGTCGCGAGGTCGGCGTCGATGGGCTGCGAGCCCCGTGGACCGAACGGCGCGAAGTAGCGAGCGCTCTCTGTCATGGCAAAAGGATAGTACGGCCCGGACGCGGCGAGCGTTTCGCGAACGCCGGCTCGACCCGACGCTCGGTTTACGGCCCGATTTGGCTGCGCGGCCGCAGGCGCTCCTTGGGGCGACGGACGCGTCAGCGCTCCGCGAGCTCCGCCGTGAGCGGCGGCGGCGGGGGAACTTCGGGCGTGCTCGCGACATTCAGGTTCTGTTCGAGCCAGTCGAGCCGCGGGCGCACGCGGTACCAGATGCTGCGGTCGGGCGTGCGAAACGCCTCGAACTGCCAGGTTTGCAGGAGCGGGCGCCCCGGATTGCCCGCGAGCGCGATGGGCATCCCCGTCACCGGATCGCTCTCGTAGACGAAGAACGAATGAAAATGCATCGGGCGCGGCTTCCACGGCTTGTCCCACGGGGCGTAACCGCGGATGAGCACCACGTCGCCGGGGCGGAACGCGGGCGCCGCGGCGACGAGGTAATCGGCGAGGCGCTTGCCGAACTTGAACGGCACGCGGTCGCTCTCCGGCACCGTGTACACGTCGAACCACTCGGGGTGCCGTTCGGCGTAATCGATGAAGCTCGTCGCGCGGCGCCGCTGCTCGTCGGGGAGCGTCGTGAAGTCGAGCTTGCCGACGACGCGCCCGCGCGGCTCGCCGCGCGGCCGCCACCAGGTGCCGCTCGCGCGCTCGAAGCTGTCGAAGATGAAATCGACGCACACCTCGGGCACGAGCGGCCGTCCCGTCGCGTTGAACACGTAATACTTGTCGGTTTGGAACTCGAAGTCGCTCTGACCGCCCTCGTACGCCGCGAGCCATTGAGCGCGGAGCCGCCCGTCTTGCTGGCCGTACTCGGTGAGCGGCTCGTCGAACGGCAGGCCCTCCTGCACGCCGGCGCGAATCGCGGCGCGGAGCGGCGCGAGCGCACGCTCCTGTCGCGCGTGCTCCGACCGCAGCCGCGCGAGCGCCGCGTCGCCGCCCGCCGGAACCTCTTCGCACACGCGACTCAAATGCGCGCCGTCGGCGGCGAGCAGCGTCGGCACCGCGAGCGCGCCGTAGCGCAAGTTCGCGACGACGTGCTCGGCGCCGAGGTGCTTCACGTCCACGGCGTCGAAGCCGAGCTCTTGCCGGAGCGCGCGGAAATCACGGTGCAGCGGCGCGGGCGGCGTCCCGGTGCCGATGCGATCGAACAAGAGGAGCTTCACGCGCTGGCCGCGCTCGGCGCCGTCGGTGAAGACGTAACGTCCGGCTTTCGTGCGTTCGGCGTGGAGCGTGCGCTCGCCGCGCTGAATCCACACGCTGCGATCGCTGAAGAGCATCTGCACCGTCACGAGGTCGACCAGCGCGAACGCGAGCTCGGGGCGGTCGGCGTAGAGGTAGCCGTCGCGCAAGAGCACGGCGCGCCCGAGCTCGGGGTTCAACGAGAACACGGGCCACAGCTTGTCGAGAATGCCCCACGGCGAGCTCGTGGTCCGCAGCATCGAGCGGTACGTGCGCGCCGCTTCGCTCCCCTTCTCGTTCGCGGCCGGCTCGCGCGTGAACACGACGGGCTCCGCCTTCGCGTAGAGCAGCACCACGTCGCGAGCCTTGTCGAGCCGCGGCGTGCCGGGCTCGGCGGGCTCGCTCTCGGCGCGCGCGATGAGCTCGGCGCAGCTCGCGTCGGGCTCGGATTCGGCAGTGGCATTGGGCGCTTCGTCCGGGCGAACGGCGGCGGCCGCGGGACGAACCTCCGCGTTCGCGCTGGCGGACCGAGCACGTTCGGCGTGGGCTGGGCTGCCGATTTCCCGCTGCGCGTCGCCGGGCGCGGGCGCGAGCGCCAGGAGCAACAAGGCGCTCGATCGGCGGAGCATGCGCGAAGTCGTCATGACGCGCTCGCGGGAGCGGAATGCACCCGACGTATGCAATGTGATGCTCGAATTCCGAGTCCGCTAGTCCTACATCGGAGCCACTCGACGCGTGGCGCGCGGTGGAACGGTGCGGGACTTTGATGCTCTGCGTCGTGCACCGGAGGTCGCCCCAAAATCCAAGGAGCAAGCCGACGAGCGGGGCGCTCACGGATCGTCGATTTGGAGCGTGAAGCGGCGCGTCAGTTCGGTGCGGAGCTCGGCGGCGTGGTCGTGGCCGCGCGTCTCGACGACGAGCTCGACGAGCGTCTGGCCGAGCTCGACGCCGGCGAACGCGCGGTCGTGCTGGATTTCGAGGATGTTGGCGCGGAGCTTCGCGACGACGGACGCGACCTCGGCGAGCGCACCCGCGACGTCGGGCAAAATCAGCCGAAAACGCACGATGCGACCGGTTTTCACCAGGCCGCGCTCGATGACGCGCGACATCAGGTTCACGTCGATGTTGCCGCCGCTCACGATGACGACGAGGTTCCGCGCCGACGCCGGGATGCGCTCGTGCACGACCGCCGCGACGCCGACGGCGCCCGCGCCCTCGGCCACGGTCTTGTCGGCTTCGAGCAAGAGCAGGATCGCTTCGGCGATCTCCTCTTCGTCGACGAGCACGACGCCGTCCGCCGTGCGCGCCACGATGCTGCGCGTGAGGGTGCCCACGCGGCGCACCGCGATGCCGTCGGCGATCGTTTTGCCGCCGAGGATCGACGGCGGCGACGACTGCTCGACGGCTTGCTTCATCCCCGGGAAGGTGCGCGACTCGACGCCGTACACGCGCACGTGCGGCGCGAGCGCTTTGACGGCGACGCCGACGCCGGCGAGGAGTCCGCCGCCGCCCGTGGGCACGACCACCGCGTCCACGTCCGGCACCTGCTCGAGGATCTCGAGCCCGAGCGTTCCCTGCCCCGCGATGACGCCCGGATCGTCGAACGGGTGAATCAGCGTGAAGCCCCGCTCGCGGACGAGCTCGAGGGCTCGCTCCGAGGCTTCGTCGTAGCTCTGGCCGTGGAGCACGACTTCGGCGCCGAGCCGCCGCGCGGTCGTCACTTTCACGAGCGGCGTCGTTTCGGGCATGACGACCGTCGCCGCGATGCCGAGCGCCGCCGCATGGCGGGCGACCGCCTGAGCGTGATTTCCCGCGCTCGCCGCAATCACGCCGCGCGCGCGCTCCGCCTCGGAGAGGAGCAACAGGCGATTGCACGCGCCGCGCTCTTTGAAACTACCCGTGGGTTGGAGCGATTCGAGCTTCAGGTAGACTGGATTTTCATGACGCTCGCTCAGCCGCATGCTCTTGCGGCACGGCGTCGAGAGCACTCGGCCGCTGAGCCGCGCACGCGCTTCCTGGATTTTTTCGAGCGTGACCGCGTCGTCACTCATCGTGGTGACACGAAGCTTGGCAAAGAACGGCCGCGGGGACCAAGCGCGCGGAGGTAGTGCCCGCTCGCACCTCCGCACAGGAGGGACGGCGGTGTGTTCCGCGCGGCGCACGTGCCGAGAGAAAACTCGACGAACGGCCTCCGGCTTGAGCCGCGCGCGGACGAGAGAACCGAGCGAGGTCGGGGGCCCCGCCCGCCGCGGATTTTGCGCTGAATTACGGGCGTAACCGGCCGAAGCTCGCGTTGACCGAGTGAGGCCCGTGCCCTATGCTTCTGTGCTTCCGGACGACTCTCTCTGCGCGGGCACGCGCGACGCGAGTCGTGCGGATAGAAGCTACCCCGTGTCCATCGACCGCGAGAAAGTCCTTCAGGCCGCCCAGAAGTACGTCGAGAAAAAGAAGTACGACCGGGCGATCGCCGAGTACCAGCGGGTCATTCAAGAAGACCCGAACGACGCTCGCACTCTCCTGAAGATCGGCGACCTGCAAGCGCGCCTGCAGGCGTATCCGGAAGCGATCGCGACCTACGATCGCGTCGGGCAGTACTACTCGTCGCAGGGGTTCGCGCTCAAGGCCATCGCCGTCTACAAACAGATCCGCGAGCTCATCAAGAAGCACGCGCCGGCGCTCGCGGACCGTTACGGCCACATCGTTCCGAAGCTCGCCGAGATTTACACGCAACTCGGGCTCACGAGCGACGCGCTCGCCGCCTACGACGAGGTCGCGACGCGGCTCCAGCGCGGCGGGCGCGACCGCGAGGCCATCGACGTCTTTCGCCGCATGGTCGAGCTCGATCCGTCGAATCCGCTGCCGCACCTGCGGCTCGCGGAGGCGTGCTGCCGCGTGCAGAGCCTCGACGAGGCCATCGAGCTTTTCTGGAAGGCGGGCGAGCTCCTGCTCGGCCTCGGGCGGCGCGAGGACGCGCTCAAGGTGGTCGAGCGCATCTTGCATTTTCGCGTCGATGCGCGCTTCGCGCGGGTCGCGGCGGAGCTCTACCTCGAGCGCGGCTCGCGCGAGGACGGCTTGCAGGCGCTCGCGAAGCTGCAGATTTGTTTTCAAACCGATCCGCGCGATCTCGACACGCTCGGACTGCTCGCGCGCGCGTTCGGCCTGATCGGGCAAGAGAACAAGGCGCTCGAGGTTTACAAAGAGATGGCGCGCCTCGCGCGCGAGCAGGGCAAGGGCGAGCTCTACAAGCAGCTGCTGAAGCACCTGCGCCAAATCGCGGGCGACGACGAGACGGTGCGCTCGCTCGAGAGCGTGCGCGCGCCGGCGCCGAGCTCCGCGCCGCCCGCGTCCAGCGTGCCGATCAGCGTCGACTCCGCCGTCGACGTGATCGAGGAGACGACGGGGTCGGGCAGATCGTCGACGAGCCTGCCGCCGGACATCGTCGTGGTCGACGAGCAGGCGGTCGTGATCGAGGAGACGGCGGAGCCGGCCTCGTCGTTCGACGCGCGCGCGCACGCGAAGAAGGCGATCGTCGACGCCGATTCCTTCCGCCGCCTGCGCCTGTATCCGAAGGCGATCGAGACGCTGCACATCGCGCTCGAGATCGAGCCGCGCTCGCTCGAGATTCGCGCGAAGCTCCGCGAGCTCTTGATCGAGTCGGGCGATCGCGAGGGGGCGATCACCGAAACGGTGAACCTCGCGGCGCTCCATCTCGATCGCACCGAGCACGGGGAGGCGGAAGCGCTGCTGCGCGAGGTGCTCGAGGTCGAACCGACGCACGCCGCGGCACTCGCCATGCTCGAGCAGGTGGCGCCCGCCGCGGCCGGGGCGAGCGAGAACACGGGCACCACGGCGGCGCGCGGGCGCGCCGTGCTCGACACCTTCGACCCCGACGCGCCGCTCCCCTCTTACGATCTCGAGGAGGTCGGCGCCGATCAGGCCCTTCACCGCGGCACGACGAACACCACGGGCCCGAAGCTCCTCATCGTCGACGAGCCGTTCGCGCCGGAAGAGGCGCGACCGCTCCCGAGCTACGCGCCGCCCGCCGGCGAGCGCGAGGAGATCGTCGAAGAGATCAGCGTGATCGAGGAGCCGCAGCCGCCCGCGCGCATCGCGCCGGAGATGGAAGCGCTCGAGGAAGCGCTCGACGAGGCGGAGTTTTTCGTGGCCCGCGGCCTGCACGAAGACGCCCGCACGATTTTGCAGGACCAGCTCGCGCGCACGCCGAACCACCCGCTCGTGCTCGAGCGGCTGCGCGAGGTGGAAGAAGCGCTCGCGGGCGCGGGCTCGAGCCAGACGATCGACCGCAGCCGGCTCGGCGCCGCCGCGAAGGCCCCCGCTGCGCCGGAGCTCGACGTGGCGGCTTCGCTCGGCGCGCTCGAGCCGCCCGCCGAGAGCGTGCAAAACTCCGAAGTCACGTCGAGCATGGTCGACGTCGACGTCGACCAGGTGTTCGCCAAGTTCAAAGCGGGCGTGCGCGCCCACGTGGTCGAGGCGGACAGCGCGACACACTACGATCTCGGCGTCGCGTACAAAGAGATGGGGCTCGTCGGCGAGGCCATCGCGGAGTTCGAGCAAGCCGCGCGCGACCCGCACCGCGAGTGCATGTGTTACGCGATGATCGGCCTGATTTACCTCGAGCAAAACCAGCTCGAGCGCTCCGCCGAGTCGTACGTCAAGGCGCTCGGCGCCCAGTCGAAGACAGTCGAGCAGGAGATGAATCTCTATTACGACCTCGGCACCGTCTACGAGATGAAGGGGCAGAAAGCCGACGCGCTCTACTATTTCCAGAAGATCGCGCGGCGCGACCCGGGTTATCGGGACGTGGCAGAACGCTTGAGCGTGCTCGATCCGAACGTGGCGCCGCCGAAGCCCGCGCCGAGCGCCCGCGCCGTGAACGACGACGACGACTTCGATCGCGCGTTCGACGACTTGTTCGAAGGCAAGCAGCGCTGAGCTCCGGCGCGGGCTAGACTCGGCCCCCTCATGTCCGAAGGCTCGGTGCCGCTTCGCATCGCGCGCGGCGCCCGCGCCGCGCTGCCCGTGTCCGCGTTCTTGCCGACCACGCGCGAAGAGATGCGCGCGCGCGGCTGGGACGAGCTCGACGTCCTCATCGTGACCGGCGACGCGTACGTCGATCATCCGGCGTTCGGTCCGATCTTGGTGGCGCGATTTCTCGAGGGTCGCGGCTATCGCGTGGGCGTCGTCGCGCAGCCCGATTGGCGGTCGCCGGACGCGTTGCTCGCCATGGGGCGGCCGCGCCTCTTCGTCGGCATCAGCGCCGGCAATCTCGATTCGATGCTGAACAAGCTGACGGCGCAAAAGAAGGTGCGCTCCGAGGATCAGTACTCGCCCGGCGGCCGGCCGAATCAGCGCCCGAACCGCGCGACCATCGTGTACGCGAACCTGTGCCGGCAGGCGTTCCCCGGGTTACCGGTGGTGCTCGGCGGCATCGAGGCGTCGCTCCGCCGCATCGCGCACTACGACTACTGGTCGGACTCGGTGCGGCGCTCGATCCTGCTCGACGCCAAGGCGGATCTCTTGGTGTTCGGCATGGGCGAGCGCGCGGCGTGGGAAATCGCGCGCCGGCTCGACGCGGGCGAGCCGCTCGCCGCGCTCGGCGACGTGCGCGGCACCGCGCACGTGAAGAACAACCCCGAGGAGTGGCGCGACATCGCGGCGAACCCGAGCCGTTTCGTGTCGGACGGGCGCGCGGTGCTGTTGCCTTCCTACGAGGAGGTCACGCGCGACCTCGCGGCGTTCGCGCGCATGACCCGCGAATTTCAGCTCGAAACGAACCCGCACAACGCGCGTCCGCTGCTCCAGGTGCACGGTGAACAGGCGATTTTCCTGAACCGCCCGGCCCTCCCGCTCGAGGAGTCGGAGATGGACGGGCTCTACGACTTGCCGTTCACGCGCCTGCCGCACCCGGGCTATCGCGGCGAGCGCATCCCCGCGTACGACACGGTGAAGGACTCGATCGTGACGATGCGCGGCTGCTTCGGCGGTTGCACGTTCTGCAGCATCACGGAGCACGAGGGGCGCATCATCCAGAGCCGCTCGCAGGCGAGCGTGCTCGGCGAGATTCGGAAGCTCTCGCGCATGGAGGGCTTCAGCGGCGTCTTGAGCGACGTCGGCGGGCCGACCGCGAACATGTACAAGCTCGCGTGTAAGGACGAGCGCATCGAGAGCGCGTGCCGGCGCCTCTCGTGCGTGCACCCGAAGGTGTGCGAGAACCTCGACACCGACCACGGCCCGCTGCTCGAGCTCCTGCGCGCCGTGCGGCAAGAGAAAGGCATCAAGCGCGCGTTCATCGCGTCCGGCGTGCGCTACGACCTGGCCGAGCGAAGCCCGGAGTTCATTCGCGAGCTCGCGCGCCACCACACGGGCGGGCAGGTGTCGGTCGCGCCGGAGCACAACGACCCGACGGTGCTCAAACGCATGAAGAAGCCGGGCATCGAGAGCTACGAGCGCTTCGCGAACGCGTTCTGCCAGGCGAGCGAAGCGGCCGGCAAGGAGCAGTACCTCGTGCCCTACTTCATCACCGGCCATCCGGGCTCGACGCTGTCGGACACCATCGCGCTCGCGCGCTACCTGAAGGCGAACGACCTACGGCCGCGTCAGGTGCAGGATTTCATTCCGACGCCGATGGCCGTCGCGACCGCGATGTATCACACGGGCATCGATCCGCTGAGCGGCGAACGGGTGCCCGTGGTGCGCGACCTCCGCGAGAAGCGGATGCTGAAGGCGCTGATTTATTGGTGGGACCCGGCGCAGTGGAAGCTCGCGCGCGAGGCCCTGAAGAAGGCCGGGCGGTCCGATCTCATCGGGCGGCGGCCGGATTGCCTGATCCCGCCCGAGTCCGCGGACGGCGCCGCCCGCTCACTTGGTTGGCGGGGTCGGGGGCGTGAGCGTCGGCGGAGTTAGCGGCTTCGGTCCGCCGCCGGTCTTGTCCGCGGGCGCGAGCTTGGTGTCGGCGCCGCTGTCGGCGGGGCCGCCCTGGTTGTACATCGTGATCACGCGGTCGGTCACGTCGAGGTCGCTGCGCGAGTACGGCACCGCCTGCTTGTCGACCACCACGTCGAAGCCTTCCTGCGTGGCGAGGCGGCGGATGATGCCCATCGCCTTCTGGAAGATGGGCTGCGTGAGCTCGCCCTGCTTCTTCTGGAGCTCCTTGTTGTATTCGACGAACACGGTCTGGAGCTGAACCATCTCGCGCTGCCACTTGTCGGCGCGCTTGGCGAACGCGGCCTTGCTCAGCACCTCGCGCTGCTTGTCGAGGTCGTCCTTTTCCTTCTGCAGATCCTCCTGCTTCTTGTCGAGCTCGCGCTGGCGGCTGTCGAAGAGCTTCTTCAGCGTGGCCTGCATGCGCAAGCCGTCCTCCGTCTCCATGACGGCGCGTTGCGTATCGACCACGCCGACCCGCATGCTCTGGGCGGAGGCGGGCAGCGCGACGGCAAGAAGGGCGAGAACGAGAGAGAGGACGCGAGGGAGCGCGGAAACGGACATGGCGCGGGGCGTAGCGTTTGGCCCGTGGGCCGTCAAGCGGAACCGGCCGCCCTCGGTCAGATGAGCACGCTGTCGTCGAGGTCGGCCGTTTCGAGCCGTTCGACACCGCTGGTTTCTTCGTCTCGGCGGCTCGCGAGCTCGTAAAGGTCAACGAAGACGCCCGGGTGCGCGCGGACGGCGTCGAGAAAGCGCTCGCGCGGCAAGAGCAGCGTCACCGTCGGATGGCTCGCGACCACGTCGGCGTTCGCCGGACGGCGCAGCACGAGCGCCACCTCGCCGAGCACCTCGCCCGGCCCGAGCCGCGCCATGACCGTCTTGTCCTTCGTCTCTTGATGCACGACGGTGACCTCGCCCGACGCGACGAGGAAGAGGCCGTCCGCCGGACGACCCTGCGTGATGAGCCGCTCGCCCGGTTCGAACGCGCGGATGACGAAGCGCTTCACGAGATCCGAGCGCTCCGCCGGATTCACGCTGTGTAGGATCGGACTCGTGCGAATGAGATTGTCGAGCATGCGGCGCCGGCAGTAGACGGCGAACTCACGCCCGAGCTCGGGGTTCTTCGTCACGGCGGCGTCGAGGTCGCGCTTGTTCGCGACGAGCAGGACGACGGGCGAGGCGGTGGTCACGGTGGCGGTGCGCGGCGCGCGCGAGAGCAGCGCCATTTCGCCGACGAGCGCGCCGCTGCCGAGGCGAGCGAGATGCACGGGGCCCGAGCTCCGGAGCGCGTGGCGGCTCACGTCGACCTCGCCGCGCGCGACGACGAACGCTTCGCCGCCCGGCGCGCCCTCCTCCACGATCTTCACGTTCGTGCCGAAGAGCTTCGGTTCGAAAATCTCGACGAAGGTGCGGAGCGCGGCGCGGTCGAGCGAGGAGAAGAGCGGAGCGGCCGGCAACGGCGCCTCGCCGCCCGGCAGCGTGAGCAGGTGCTCGGCGGACGCGCGGACGGCTTTCGCCGCGCGCGCGACGACCGCCGCCTTGTCGAGCGAGCTCGCGAGCGCTTTCGTGGTCGGGCCGGGCGTCGGGAGCGCGGGCGGCGCTTGGCGCTTGATGCGCGCCGAGTCACGCGCGTACGCCGCCGCGGCGGCATCGTAGAGCGCGCTCGCGTCGAGCTCGAGCTCGCGCGCGAAGCCGGCGATCGCGACGGCGAGCGGCAGGTTGCCGAGATCGACCGCGCGTTCGGCCGCCGCGCGCAAGCCGTCCGAGAACGCGGCCGCCTCACCGAGCTTGCCGCCGAGGTACGCGCTCAGGAAGAGAGCGAGCGGGTCGGCGGGGTGCGCTTCGAGGACCGCGACCGCGCCGCGAAGTCCCGCCAGGTGATCGCCTTTGGCCCACGCCTCGAGCGCTTGGTCGAGTGTGCCCGGCTCCTTGTCGCCCATTCGCTCATTTTTACCCGTCCGGGCGGCGCAGCGGAAGCCGCGCGCGGGCGACGCGGAAACCTCAGCCGTTCGGCTTGTTCGGGTCGCGCGGCTCGGTGCTCCGCGCGATGGCGGCGCTCATGGCCTCGGCCGCCGCCGCCACGAGCGGCACCACCACCGGGTAATCCATGCGCGTCGGGCCGATCACGCCCACGGCGCCGCCCGGTTCGCCCCGCTCTTGATAGCGCGCCGCGACGACGCTCACCGGGAAACCCATGCCGGAAGTCTCGTCGCCCAAAAACACCTGCACCCGATCGGACACGAGCGCGCGATCGAGGAGCCCCACCAAACGTTCGCGGTCGTCGAGCGCGCGCAAGAGCTCGCGCATGCGCTCGACGTTGCCGAACTCGGGGCGATCGAGCAAGAGCGTCTGCCCCTCGATCACGACGTCGGCGACGCGCGCGGCGCTCTCGGCCGTCGAGCGCACGAGCGAGTAGCCGAGCTCGTGAAGGACGCCGAGCTCCGCGCGCCGCACGCTCATGCTCTCGTGGATGGCGTCGCGGAGCGCGGGCAGCGTGCGGCCCGGCGCGACCTCTTCCAACATGCCGTGCAGTCGCTCGAGCTCCGAGTCCGCGATCGGCACTTCGAGCCGCAAGAACCGGTTCTCCACCGTGCCGTCGAGGAACACCGCGACCGCGAGCATCTCGCCCGGGCGCGTCGCGATGAACCTGAGCTTCAGGAGCGTGCGCGTTTCGGCCCGCGCGCGCAGGATGACCGCGGGCGCGCCGCTGAGGTCGGCGAGAAGCTTGCCGGTCTCGCGCGGAATGTCGGCGTCGGGACGGAGCTCGGCGAGCCACTCACTGATGCGACCCGCGTCGTCTTCGGGCAGCTTCTGCACCTGCATGAGCGCGTCGACGAAGAGCCGGAACGCGAGCTCGGTCGGGATGCGCCCCGCCGAGGTGTGCGGCTGTGCGAGGTAACCCTCGTCTTCGAGGTCGGCGAGGACGTTGCGTATCGTCGCGGCGGAGAGCGAAAAGCCGTACTTTTTGCTGAGGAGACGACTGCCGACCGGCTCGCCGGATGCGATGAACTCCGTCACGACCGCGTAGAGGACCGAGCGGGCTCGTTTAGAGAGGGGGTTCAAGTGCGTTCATTTTGGGCCGTCCTCCGGCCCGTGGTCAAACGCCACTCAAATAAGTGGGCGCGCTCGCGGCGAAATCCTTGACAGTGTTGGGGTGGACCCTGATGATCCCGCTCCGACCGCTAACTTCTTCTGGGAGCGCGCTTGACCACGACCCTGTTGGCCGTCGACGACAGCAAGACGATGAGGAAGGTGCTCGAAATCACCTTCTCGGGCGAGGAATTTCGGCTGCTCCTCTGCGGGAGCGCGGCCGAAGCCATGGGCAAGCTGTCGGAGAAGCCGAGCGTCGCCGTCGTGGACGCCGGGCTCGAAGGCACGAGCGGTTACGAGCTCTGCCGCCAGCTGAAGGCGGCTCAACCGGGGCTCGGCGTCGTCATTCTGTCGAGCAAACAGACGCCCTATGATCGCGCGCTCGGCGGACAGGTCGGCGCGGACGATTTCGCCGACAAACCCTTCGATACGCAGCAGCTCATCGACAAGGTGACGGCGCTCGCGAAAAAGTCGCCGTCGGCCGTCGCGGCCTCGCCCGCCCCCGTCGCCGCCGCCCCGCGTGCCACGACGCTCTCTTACGGTGCGAGTCCCGTCGCCCCCGCGGCGCCGCCCGCGCCCGTGCCCGCTCCGGTCGCCGCCGCCGCGCCTGCTCCCGGCCCCACGCGCCAAACGACGCCGGGCCTCGCCGCCGGCGGCGCGTTCACCTC
>Ga0335083_10001428_pt1 | contig 33014 bp, 32 predicted proteins | sample Lox_Sample_42_FD_206716 | JGI IMG/M metagenome (GOLD analysis project Ga0335083, IMG submission 206716) | Soil microbial communities from Loxahatchee National Wildlife Refuge, Florida, United States - Lox_Sample_4.2 | ecosystem: Environmental > Terrestrial > Soil > Wetlands | place: USA...
CTTCAGGCCCTGATCAATATCAGCGTAGTGCTGGGCATGATGCCGACCAAAGGCATCCCGCTCCCGCTGGTCTCCTACGGGGGATCTTCACTATTCGTAACGCTGGCTTGCGTGGGAGTGCTGCTGAACATGACCAAACAGGCAGAGTGAGAAGTTACTGATCGTCAGATTCTTTATTGAACTCCTGGCAGATCATTCCCGCGTAATGTGCGATCGTAGCCAAGCTGCCAGATTCGATTCCGACAGATCTCCCGCAGCGACGGATTCCGTGGTCGAGATGCACTCGACGTCGTCGGCATCGAGGATCCATCCATTAAGATTCAGAAACAATTCCATTACCACGAAGGCTGTGCGCTTGTTTCCATCAAAAAAGGGATGGTTGCGTGCCAAGCCAAACGCATAAGCAGCTGCGAGATCAGCGGCATCTGGACTTTCACCATAAACCGCCAGATTCTGGGGCCGAGCCATTGCCGATGAGAATAATCCCTGATCACGCAGGCCAGGAAGGCCGCTGTGTTCAGCCAGTTGAGCTTCATGGATGGCAAGCGCGACGCTTTCAAGCACCCATCTCCAGCGCATTGCAGTTATTTCGCCAGTGCGCGCAGGACGTTGCGCCGTTTCTTCATGATGCGCTCGGCCGCCTTCATCTGTTTTTCGAAAGCAGGGTCGTAAGGACTGAGGCGATAGCCGTCGGGAGATTCGGTCAAAAATACAACGTCGCCCTTTTCAACCTTCAGTCGTGACGCAGCCTCCTTGGGAAGGACAAAACCGACCGAGTTGCCGATCTGCATGAGCTTCAGAGAAATCATGACCAGCTCCAGTAATAACATATGTTATTACGTTGCCGGTTTGCCGTCAATGGTTCAGGCAAAAACGCTAAGGCAAAACGGAAAAGAGCTCATTTATAGTCACCACATGCGCGCTATTCTCGCGGGCGGAGGTACGGGTGGGCACGTGATCCCGGCTCTGGCTATCGCGAATCAACTCAAGAAAGCTTACGGCGCCGAGATTCTCTTCATCGGCACCGCTCGCGGAATCGAGAACCGGCTGGTGCCTGCCGCCGGGTATCCTCTACAACTTGTCCGCGTTGGTGCTCTTAAGAATGTCAGCCTCACCACACGCTTGAAGACCGCCTTCGATCTGCCCCACGCCATCTGGGACGCGGGGCATATGCTGAATGAGTTCGCGCCCGACGTGGTCATCGGGGTTGGCGGATATGCTTCAGGGCCGGCTATGTTATCGGCGGTGATGAAGCACATCCCAACGCTGGCCTTCGAACCGAACGTTGTCCCAGGATTCGCCAATCGCCTCGTCTCGCACTTTGTTTCGGGAGCGGCGGTCCATTTTGAAGAAACGGCGAAATACTTCCGCCATGGCGAAGTCACCGGTGTTCCGGTGCGCCACGCGTTCTTCGCGATTCCGCCAAAACGGGGTGGAACCCCCACGGTCCTGGTATTCGGCGGCAGCCAGGGAGCTCACGCCATCAACGAAGCTATGATTCGCTGCCTGCCTGTTTTGCTGCGGGAGGCACCCGGCATTCGAATCATCCATCAGACCGGCGAACGTGACTATAATGACGCGCTGGCTGCCTACAAATCGCTGGGAGATTCCGCCCAGGTGTTCAAGTTCATTGACGACATGCCGGCCGCATTCGCTGGTGCGGATCTGGTCGTTTGCCGGTCGGGTGCCAGCACGGTGGCGGAGATCGCCGCGGCAGGGAAGCCGGCGATATTCGTCCCCTTCCCGCGCGCGGCCGATGATCATCAACGCCGCAACGCCGAGGCCTTCGCCAAGCACGGAGCCGCAGTCGTGGTCGAAGAATCGAACCTGGAAGGAGTCTGGCTGGCAGAAACAATCGCCGCGTTGCTGCAGGATTCGCAACGCCTGCACAGAATGAGCCAAGCCGCGCGGGAACTGGCGCATCCCAACGCCGCGCGGGATATCGCAGCCATGGCCGTGCGTGTCGCCGGAATTGAAGACAGGGTAGCCATGGGTTAACAGGGATTCCGGGGATTCAGGTTGATCGGTGTTGATCCGCGTAAATCCGCGGCCAAGAAGTTAATCTTATGTTCGCAAAAATTCAACGCATTCATTTCGTAGGCATCGGCGGCATCGGTATGAGCGGCATTGCCGAGGTGCTGCTGAATCTGGGCTACAAGGTCTCGGGTTCCGATCTGAAGACCTCCGCGGTGACGCAGCGCCTCGCGAGCCTCGGAGCCATGACCTTTGAAGGCCACCGCGCCGAAAACATCCCCGGCGCTGAAGTGGTGGTCACCAGTTCCGCCATCGCGCACGACAATCCCGAAGTCACGGAAGCCCACAAGCTTCACATCCCCGTGATTCAGCGCGCTGAGATGCTGGCCGAACTCATGCGCTTGAAGTACGGCATCGCCATTGCCGGTATGCATGGCAAGACGACGACCACCTCCATGGTCGCCGCCGTCCTGGCATCTGGCGGATTGGATCCCACGGTTGTTGTCGGTGGCCGCGTCGATGCCATGGGCTCCAACGCCCGCCTCGGAAAATCGCATTATCTCGTCGCCGAAGCCGACGAGAGCGATCGCTCGTTCCTGAAACTCTCGCCGATTCTTTCCGTCGTCACCAACATCGACCGCGAGCACATGGACTGCTACCGCAACATGCGCGACGTGAAGAAGACCTTCCTGGAATTCATGGATCGTGTCCCCTTCTACGGCATGATCGTCGCCTGCAACGACGATCCGCTCCTGCGTAAACTGCTTCCTGAAGTGCAGCGCCGCACTGTGACGTATGGGACGAAGCGCGGCTCCGACTTCCTGATCAAGTCCGAAGAAACGAAGCGGGAAGGCAGCGGGGACTCAAGGCCGTACAGCCGCTTTCATGTGACGTATCAGAAGAAAGATCTGGGCGAATTCACGCTGCACGTGCCGGGCGCGCACAACGTGCTGAACGCTACCGCGGCGATTGCGGTCGGACTCGGCCTGGATGTGCCCGTCGAATACATTCGTACGGCACTTGATCAATTCCGCGGCGTGGACCGTCGTTTCCAGTTGCGGGGTTGCGTCGCTGGCGTCAGCGTCATCGACGACTACGGCCACCATCCCACGGAAATTAAAGCAACCTTGGCCGCCGCCCGCCAATGTGGCTTCGGCAAGATTCACGTCATCTTCCAGCCTCATCGTTACACCCGCACCCGAGATCTGATGGATGAATTCACGACGGCGTTCACCGATGCCGACTCCGTATTCGTGCTCGATATTTACGCCGCGAGCGAGAAGCCGATTGAAGGCGTGACCGCTGAAATCTTGTCTCAACGTATCCGGGACACAAGCGGCAAACGAGTGGAATACGTGAGCTCCGCCACCGATGCCACCCAGGCGGCTGCCTCCGCAGCGCAGGTGGGCGACATGATCCTGACACTGGGCGCCGGCAGCGTCTCACAATTGGGCCCGATGCTGTTAGACAGACTGAAAGAGCGGGAGACCGCACCCGTGTAGGGGCGGACGCAGCCTGCCCTGAGCGTACTCGAAGGGTCCGCCCTCGCCGAAAGCGATCGAGATATCCACTGATCTCGCACTCAGTCTGAACTAAACTATTGCTCCTATGAGCCACCGCTCGTTCATTCGCTTGCTCGTCCTTGCATTCACAGCACACGTCGGCCTTTGGGGACAGTCTGGCACCAATCCCACTCCCGCCGAGGCCGATTACATCGCCCACGACTTCCACTTCAAGTCCGGCGAAACTCTGCCTGAACTCCGCCTGCACTACACAACGTTCGGGAAGCCCACCCGCGATGCGGGTGGCAAGGTCACGAATGCTGTCCTGATTCTCCACGGCACCGGAGGTACCGGGCACCAATTCCTCGCGCCGCAATTTGCCGACGTGCTCTTCGGTCCTGGCCAGCTTCTCGACGCCACTAGCTACTTCATCATCCTTCCCGACAACGTCGGCCACGGGAAATCCAGCAAGCCGAGCGATGGCCTGTACGCCCACTTCCCGCAATACGACTACGACGACATGGTCGCCGCGCAGCACGAGCTATTGGAGAAGGGCTTGGGCGTCAGCCATCTCCGCCTCATCCTCGGTACGTCCATGGGATGCATGCACTCCTGGGTCTGGGGCGAGACCTACCCCGACTTCATGGATGCCCTCATGCCCTTGGCCTGCCTACCGGTACAGATTGCCGGACGTAACCGCCTGTGGCGCAAGATGGTGATCGACGGCATCCGCAACGATCGCGACTGGAAAAACGGAGACTACACGACGGAACCGCGCGCCGCGCTGGAAATCGCGACCGATTTCCTGCTGATCGCCGGCAGCGCACCGCTTCCCATGCAGAAGAATCTGGCGACGCGGGATGCCGCAGACAAGTACCTGGACGACTCGACGAAGCGCATCACTGCGACCCTCGACGCCAACGACATGCTCTACGCCGTGAACGCATCGCGCAACTACGACCCCTCACCGAAGCTGGAGGCGATCCAGGCACCAGTCATGTTTGTGAACTCCGCCGACGATTTCATCAACCCTCCAGAATTAGGCATTGCGGAACGCGAAATCAAGCGTGTGAGGAAAGGGAAGTTCGTGCTGATTCCGGCATCAGAGCAGACGCACGGCCACGGCACGCACACCTGGGCCGCGATCTGGCAGGAGTATCTGAAGGAGTTGCTGCAGGAAACGGGCCACTGAGTCCGACCATTGATGAGTAATCGCGATTACACTCACCCCCCCGCAGGTATTTCGAGTGCAATGGCGATAATACGTCAGCCCACAGTGGACGGGTTATTCCCGCGTTTTAGGAAACAGGTTGCAGTTGACCACGTTCGAGAACAAGCATGGGCAAGTGCGCGCGTGGAAGGGCTATGATTGGGATGTGCTGAATCGCCTGCACGAGAGCGGCTACATTGAGGACCCGGTCAGCAAGGCGAAATCGGTGATGCTGACGGACGAAGGTGCGGAGCGGTCCAAGCGCCTGTTTGAGCAGCATTTCATGAAACGGTAGGGTCGCTGGCCAGCCGTGGCCCTATCCTACGGGCAGCGTACCACCGCCAGCAGGGGTTTTGAGTGTAATGGCCTTCCATGAGAAGGCCGGTCGGAGTCAAGTAGATTCGTTTTTGTACTTCATGGGGATAGTTTTTCTCCTCGCCGAGTAGCCATTGTCGCCATGCTTCCATCCGCGCTCTCGAGGAGCGATTCGTTCGCTCGGTGCATGTTGGGCGTTCTCAATTCAGCCGGTGCTGCTATCTGTTTGGCGACCTGTGGTTTCACTTAAGAGTGAAACGCGGCCCAGGCCATTAACGCAGTCACCGGAACTCGGCTTTGGGCTTTTGTCTTTTCTCTTCCTGGAACGATTTTGACTTTGTTTTTTGCCGTTGCTTTTACGCAGCTGCCGCTACTGCCGTTCGCTTGCTGTTGTGCAAAGGCTGGTACACTTCTCCGCTCACCCACAGATGATGTAGCAGCACCGCCAACTTTCTCGCGGTTGCGACGATGGCTCTCTTCTTTCCGTTTCTCCCACCACGCTCGGCCAGCTTCAGACCCCAGCGCCTGAGATCACAGTCGACTCCAAACGGCCCCAAGACATGCTGCGCTCCCTGCACCAGCAGCGTGCGCAGATAGGGATCGCCCTCTTTGCTGATGTGCAGCTGCGGCTCGCTCTGTCCTGATTGCCTGCGTCCAGGCTGCAGTCCCAGATAGCCGCCCACGTCACGGCTCTTGCCGAAACGATGCGGATCTTCCAGCGTCAGCAGGAACGTCAGCGCGATCAGCGTACCCACGCCCTTGATCTGCTTCAGCAACTTCACCTGCGGATAGCTCGCTTCCGCCAACGCCTCGATGCGATCGTTGTACTCAACAATGCGTTCGCTCAGTTCTTCGATCGTCGCCAGCAACGGCTCTAGTGCCCGTTGTAGTTCTGGACTCAGCCCTTCTGCTTTCTCCGGATCCATGTCGCGCACGTTGCAGCCGCGCAAGCGCTCTCCGTACGACTTCGCCAGTCCGCGGGCCGCGTTGACCAGCCCCGTGCGCGCCCGCACCAGGCCGGCCCGCGCACGAATCATCATCAGATCCGCTTGCGCCTGCGCGCTGCGATGCTTCACCGGATACAGCAACTCGGGATCGATCCGGGCCAGCCGCGCCAAGGTCTGCGCATCCAGCCGATCATCCTTCTTGCGACTCTCCCCGATCAGTCGCACCTTGCGCGCGTTGGCCACAATCACCTCGTGTCCCAACTCGCTCAACAGACGACTGATCCAGGGCGAATGCGTCCCGATTTCCAGAGCGATCCGACTGCGTGGCATCGCTCCGAAGACTTCCTGCAACGCTTTCGCATTCGTGCGTACTCGCTGCTCCAGCTGTATCTGGCCTGCCTCGTCCACCACGCAGTACCAATCGTTGCGATCTCCCAGATCCAGCCCAACGGTTAACTTCTGCTGTGAGATTTTCTTGCTCGCCTTCGCCGTTCCAGTGCTAACCTTCTTCATTGCCGGTCTCCTTTGATCTGTGCCTTGAGCACGTCGATAACTTGGGAGCGTACACCGCATCCCGTCGGAGACCGGCCTTCTCATCCCATCTGATTACAGGAGTTACGTGCAGGTCCTTTGGATCATGGGAGACAATGGGTGAGGTAGCGCGAAGAGTGAATTGTCTATGAAGCTGTCACGATGGATGTTGGTGCCGCCACTGGCTCACTTATTGTTGGCTGTCTGTCTTTGGCTTTACATCCCCTTCGAGTTCAACCGTCAGATGATCTCCGGGCGGAGTTTTGGCCTGTCAGCGGAAACGATAGCACTGCACTTTCCACCACCCGCAGGCAGACTCCTTTATGCGACGAACTTTCCGGCCTACACTCTCTCCAATTGGGTTCAACATTTGATCCAATGGAGAACCACTCCGGCACTACAGTTCACGTGGGAAGATTCGACAACGCGATTGCCGATGGCGCTATACAACTTTGGACTACGAGAACTCACCTTCTTTCTGGGAGTCTGCGGGTTATGGTTGTGGGTCGGGGCAAGTATTGATCGATCTGCTCCGCGTTATGACACACATCCTAGGTGGAACCGATTGGCGGAAATGGCTGCGGTTCTCATCGTTGGGATGATTCTGTCATGGCAATGCATTGTCGGCCTGCGATCAGCAAACTCGCCCGTGCGTACGATAGCGACCTTCGGCTTGATCTGGCCACTGGTGCTCTTTATGAAGTTCTTCCTGAGCCTAAGACAGGAACTAGGTAGCCACCGACGATCAGTGGCGGCACTCTGATGCCCTCGGAGTCAACTGGCGTAACATCGCCATAGCACTCAAAATCCCCCAGCAGGGCGCCTGTCGCGGGGCGGTAAACCAACTGACGGATGCAGTCACGCCGTAAGCCACCACAAGCTGATGGGAGCGGCTGGCGGCACACTCAAGCCTGCCTTTCGCTTGAGTGGGGTAGTTCTGTGACCTGATGAGATGCTCCATAGGGGCTCACTTACGCGCATCCTAACTACCGCCTGCCTCGTCCTTTTCGCGCTCTTTCCCGAAGGCGTGGGCTTCCCCAAAACCGGGATTCTCCCACAACTTTTTTTCGAATTTTCTTCAATCCAGCTTCACTAACTCCGCCAACCACTTACAAGGTTTTCCACAGCCTGACCACTCCCCCTTGTGACATCCAACCTTTACTGAGAAATCTGCCTGCGCAACAGTGGGACCATGCCAGACCAAGGTCCCAAACCAGCCCCGGAATCTCAAGGCCAACCGAAGTCCCCCGCGGACCCCGGTAGCGACTCCGTCGCCCCCTGGATTCCCGAATCGAAACTCCCTCCACTTCCCCAGGGCTCCGTTAACTCCAGTATCCGCAATATTTTACTGACAACTCCTGAGTTTCCAAGATTTTACGCAGATCTCGTTCTGCACTACGCCCCGAACTCCCGTGATGCCAAGATTTTGCGGCCCCACTATCAAAAAATTTGCCAGAAGGTAAATCTCATGTCGAACCAAAATGGAACCTGCACTCATATCAAAGTCACCGGAGTCCGCTGCGGCTCCCCCGCTCTCAAAGGAGAGCCTTTCTGCTACTTCCACCAGAACGCGATCCGCAGCGTTCGCCGCCCCAAATATTCCCGCCTTCATCCCATCGCCCTGATCGAAGACGAAGAGTCCATCCAGTACGCCCTCATGGAAGTCATCAACGCGCTCATGAAGAACACCATCGACCTGAAGCGCGCGACACTAATTCTGCGCGCCCTCCACATCGCGGTAAAAAACGCCAGCCGCGTCAAGTTCAATCTCCACACCAAAGATATGGTGACGCAAGTCCCCGAATACGCCCCGCCCCCAGACAACGCCGACTTCGACGAGACCACAGAAATCGACTTGCCCTACAACGCCTGGGTACCCCAAAAAACCGAACGCCAGATCATGGAAGAAAAACACCGCGCCCAGAAACTGCAGGACTGGCAAGCCCAGCAAGCCCGGATCCGAGCCAACCTGGAACGCGCAAGAATCCCGATGCACCAGGAAACAACCCACGTAGCGACAAGCGCGAAGCCGAAGGCAAGCCCCAGTGTAGGGGCGGACGCCTTCGTCCACCCCGCGAGCGAAGCGAGCGTCCCCGATCCAATCAACCCTCCCCATGCTGCACCGCCCACCACAGTCCCTCCCCACAATTTCAAACAAACTCCCCCGGCCATCGCGAATCCAACCGGATCCCGCACCCAGACTCGCAAGCCCCCGCAGCCAACGCACCCAACTCCAAAGGAGCGAAGAAACAAAACTCGCGGTCTGCCGTGAACAAAAACCGAAAGACGCGCAAGAAATGCAAATACGGGCAAGGGCCTGCCGTATGACCTTGGCGCGGAGCAAAGCCAGAGGTGACCGGCATCACTGAAGCCATGGCTCGCGCCGCCAATAATGCAGACGTTGATCCCCTCTTGGCGGCGACGTCGCACGCAAGCAAGATGCAACACCATCTGTCCGGGAGATGCCCTATGCGCAAGACCGTCACGTTTCTGGCTGTCGTAACCTTTGTCGTCGCGTCAACATTCCCCTTGCTCGCCGCCACACTGGCGGGCGTCACCCTGCCCGACACAGCTCAGGTTGGGACCAGAACGCTCCTGCTAAACGGCTTGGGATTGCGAAAAAAGTTTGTAGTGAAGGTCTACGTGGCAGGACTCTACCTGGAACGGAAATCCTCCGATTCCGCCGCCATCCTCAACGCCGACGTCCCCAAGCGGATCGTGATGCATTTCGTACGTGGCGTGAGCAAGAGCCAGATCGCCGACGCATTTGACGAGTCGTTTGAAAACAACTCCCCCGATGCAAAGAATACACTGAAAAACGAGATCGACCAGTTCCTGGCTGCGCTCGAATCGGTCAACGACGGCGATCAGATGGTCCTAACCTACCTGCCAGCCACTGGCACCACTCTCGCCATCAATGACAAGGAGAAGCTGACCATCGCCGCTCCCGCTTTCGCCCAGGCACTCTTCTCAGTTTGGCTCGGCCCGAAGCCACCCAATGCGGATCTGAAAAACGGCCTGCTCGGTCAGTGACGTGCTGATTTCAGTGCCGAAGAAGATTCTTGTCGGGCTCGGAGACGCTGGCCGTTACAGCAGCCGTCTTGGCCTTCCGCCACACGCTCGCGACCGCCATCGTCCAGAAAGGCACGAGGTCCAGGCCGGGGACAAGTTTGGCAAAAAATGACGGCAGGAATTCCCAATGCCAGCCAAGAAGCTTGACCATCATCGCGGCGATGCCCAGATCCAGAAGATCATCGGCCGGCGAAAGCGCGCCTGCCACAAATGCGGGAAACACTACAAGTTGAAGCGCATCCGCAACGATGGCCAGCAGCATAGCCAGGCGAAACTGCGGTCCGGGAGAGATGGTGATGGAATCGTCGGCCATCGCGGAACTCGTGCCCCTATTGTAGCCGCAATGCCGGCGGGTGTGGCTTGCGATCCGGCCTTGAGAAAAAAGGGGCGGCTCGATGGCCGCCCCTTCCTTCTGCGTGGGGGTGGAACAACTCGATCAGTAACGGCCGTCGGTGACCCAGCGGAGAACCTCGTCTTCCACCGAGAACTTCTCGATCGAGGGCCGCTGGAGCTTCGACGACAGGGAAAACGCGTGTACTTCCAGGGGAACTGTAAAGTGCGTCCGGGTCTTCAGAAAGCCTTGCACCCAGAGCTCCACGTAGCGCTGCAGCCCAAGAACTTCCATTTGAACGGTGTGCACAAGGGCGTGGACCAAAGCTCTCTCCGACAACCGCTGGTTGAAGGCGATGACGTCGGTGAACGTGAGCGAGTCCATGTGGGCGATCTCGGGCGGTTCAAAACCGAGGCCGCGAATCTTGGCGAAAAAGTCCGGCACCCGGACCAGGGCTCCGCGAAGTTCGACGATGCGGACGCGGTCCAGCAGCGCGGCCGAGAAGTAAGGCCACAGCCGGGCTTTGCAATCGTTGGGAAGCGGGCTCGCCACCGGGGAGTAATATTCATGCTGCTCGCGAAGATAGCCCGTAATCCATCCGATTGCTTGCGCGATCTGCCCAGAGGTCGGCTGGCTCGCACCAGGAATCGAGTCAGCGTTGGGAATCTTGCTCTCGATCTTGGCGTAAAAGTCGCGGAGTGCGGTCGCAGCCTCGGCGGACTTGCGCAACACGTCACGCCGGCCGAAGCGTGCCAGATCGTCAGAAGAGTAGCGAAGGCGAAGCTGATGAACCGCGCAGTGGGCGCTGACCAGCTCGGTTTGAGCCTGCTCCAACTCGGAGTTCATCTGCAGGACAGCAATATGATCATGCGGACTCGAAAACGAAGACACCGCAAACTGCTCCTACCTCCAAAGTATCGTCTATTCGCAGGGGGGAGAGACTGGAGATCCTATTTTTTATACAGCGTTTCGTTTACAACGTCAACATAATTATTTTGGATCCTCAGGATTGATCCAGCGACTTTAATGTTTACCGAACAGTGTCACATCAACGCGGTGCATCTAATCCCTGCGAAGATAGTTGGCGGGGCGGGGAGGAACGATGCCACGGCATCCAGATCCGGGACTGGAAGAGCGCATTTTAAAAGCAGCAGATGGGCTGTGGAGACGAGGCGGGGAGCGCGCCCTGACGATGCGGGCGGTGGCGCGGGCGGCGGGCACAAACACGCCGGCGGTCTATCGACGGTTCAAGAACCGAGAGGATCTCATGCGCGGATTGCTGCTGCGCATTGCGAGCCGGATCGGGCAACACTTCCAGGTGGGTGAATCCATACATCAGATGACAGAGGCCTATGTCGAATATGCCCTGAAACAGCCCAATGAATATGATCTGTTCTACACCCACGCGCGTCTGATGTCGCCGCCGAAGGGGCGTGGGGCTCCGCGGCCGATACGCGAGTCCCGTCCGAACTTTGCACTCGCCGAGCGACTGCTGGCGAGGAACCTCGGAGGAATGCCGGAGGACCATACGCAAACGGCTCTTGCACTCTGGGCACTGCTGCATGGCACGGTCATGCTGTTTCTGACTAATTCGATTCCGGAAGGACATGAAGAGTCACTGCGGGAAGCCTGTCGAGCAGGAGTGAAAGCGATGCTCGCATCGGCTGGCAAGCACAGACAGAGTTAAGGCTGCCCCTTATGTGATACGCCTCTCTTCCGGCTGCGATCACCTCGGCGCCCTGGGAATCCGCGAGCGCGATGAGTCGGCCCGCGCTGTGCCCACTCGTCCTGGCCTGGTCCTGCCACGAGTTGAACAGAATCGCGCGGGTTTACAGACGTGCTTTCCTTTTCGGAACTCCTTTGGTGTGGCACTCAGCGCACTTCACCGTGTGGACGTTGTGCGGGCTTTTCGCGCTTTTGAAAGTCGTGTCCATGGTTTCCACGTTCAACCCGCAGTTCGAGAGTTGGGGATGACAGGTCGTGCAAGAGGCGCGGGTGGTCTGGCCATGTTTTTCGTGGCAGGCGTAGCAACTCAGGCCTTCGTGGACGCCGACAGGCGTGCGATCGTCGCCGGAGCCGACCTGAGCGGTGGCGTCGGGTGCGTGGCATTGATAGCACAGGGCCTGTCGCCGGTCGGGACTGATCTTCACGAGGCGTCTGCCTTCGTACATTTGCGGCAGCGAAAGGCGATCGAGCGAGATGTAGTCCTGCTGGCGACGATCGAATAGGGCGAGAGACGGGCGAGTGATCTCCTGTTGCGGACCGGAATCGTCGGGCTTCACATCAGGCGAGCGGTGGAGCGGGTCGCCATGGCGGTGCATTTGATGGCAAGTAAGACATGGAATCGCGGGTTGATCCGAGAGTCTCGCGTCCAGCAGTTGCCATGGCCCTTGCCTGTTGAGCGGTGTGACCAAATCTCGGATGCTGCCTTGAAAGTGCATCGCGTGGCAGCGGAGGCAGTCATCCATCAGGAGTGTTTGGCTGTTGTGGTCCTTGCTCAGCAAAATCTTCGCGTAGGTTGCGCTGTGAGGGCCTGAGGACCAACTCGCGTACTCTTCGCGATGGCACTTGGCGCAGCGCTTTTCGATCTGCAGAACGTCATCGGTCTTGAGACGAACTTGCTCGGGGATTTGCCCGCGAAGGTGAGCGGCCAGCTGGCGCAGGTTCTTCATGTGGTAGCCGGCGTCAAGAGTCATGACATCGCCGTGACATTCGGAGCAAGCGATATTGCGGTGCGCCGACTCGTGCCAGTCACGATAGGGCTGCCAGATCTCGTGGCATTTCGCGCAGGACTTTCCGCCGGAGTAGCTGTAGTACAGGCTGGCTCCGGGGAGCAACAAAATCGCGCAGATCACGAGCGACAGCGGGACGATCACTCGTGGACGCAAGAATTTGCGGTCGGGGGACGTCATGTGCGTTGCTCCGCGCGTTCCGAATTCCCAAATTCTTCACGACTGAACATGTGTTCCCTTCCACGTCTTCGCGAGATTGGCGGAGGCGTAGTACGCAATTGCCATGATCGTCAGGACCGGATTGAGCCCACCGTTGGTGACGTGGACGCTGCCGTCGATCACGTACACATTGTCGACGTCATGGACGCGGCAATATTTGTCGACAACCGAAGTCTTCGGATCATTTCCCATGCGGCAGGTTCCGGCCTGGTGCTGGCCGCCGCTCGGGCCTTCGCGTGCCACGGCACCGAAAGGAATGGTCGTTGTGGCACCGGCCTCTTTCAGCCACAACTCCGCTTTCGATGAAAGGAACTGCGTGCCCAGCAGGTCGTTGTCATGGCGATGGCCGGATAGGCGGGCGACGGGAATTCCCCAATGGTCTTTTACGTTCGGATCAACCTGAACGCGCGATTCGAAGACCGGCATCTCCTGGATCGGTCCCATGACGGAGATACTTCGCCGGTAGAAACGCCGCATGAAGTCTTTGTGTGCCGCGCCCCAGCGCGGAATTTCGCCGCCTCTGCGGGAGGCAAACTGATATGGAAGCCGGATGAATTCGTTCGCCAGAAGTCCTCCACCGACGAATCCCGGGTTGTTGTGGCTGAAGTCGCATATGGCGATCGAAGCGCCAGGGCCGAGGTCATCGTAGGTCTCCTGCTCGAACAGGCCCAGCGCCCCTGTGTAAGCGTGCCCCTGCAGATTTCTTCCGACCCAGTCATAGCGATTTCCGAGTCCGTTGGGAAACAGGCGGCTTTTGGAATTCAGCAGGAGGCGCGCGGATTCGATCGCGGCGCACGAAACGATGACGAGACCGGCGGATTGCTCCTGCAGCCGTCCGGCAGAATCGAAGTAGGCCACTCCGGTTGCACGGCCGCGATCGTCGGTGAGGATTTCCTTCGCGATGCAGTCGCAGCGCAACTCGCAGTTGCCGGTCTGGACTGCGGTCGGGATCACCGTGTTATGCGTGCCACATTTGGCATCGACTTCACAGGCGAAACCCACGCACCAACGGCAGCGCATGCACGCTCCCCGGCCGTTGTATGGAATCGAATTGCGCAGCATGGGAAGGTCGAACGGATGCAATCCCAGGCGCCGTGCCGCCGGTTTCAGGATTTCGTATTCGCGGTTCGGCGGCAGCGGCGGCATGGGGAGGGGGCGCGTGCGAGGCGCACGGAAGATATTGTTGGAGTCATCGCCGGAGACACCGATTTCCCATTCGGCTTTCTCGTAGTAAGGTTCGAGATCCGAGTAGCTGATCGGCCAGTCGTCGAGGGTGCTGCCCTCGACCGCGCCGTATTTCGAGCGGAGTCGGAAATCGTCTTCCATGAATCGCCAAGCCATGGCGCCATAGCTGAGAGTGCCTCCGCCGACACATGCCGCGTTGTTGCTGTAGGCGCCGTGGCGGGAATCGATGATGGATTCGTGGCCGGCGGAGTCGACATAGACGCGGGGATTTCGGTCGTCCGGGCCGAAGGCGTTGCCCAGGACGCAGGTGCGCTGGTTGCGGAGATCGTCTTTGCGGTCGTCAAAGGGTGTGTACCATCTACCGCGCTCGAGGAGAACCACGGAAAGTCCCGCGGTCGCGAGTTCCTTGGCGACGACGCCGCCTCCAGCACCGCTGCCTACGATCACCGCGTTGACGTGTTTCAGGGACATTGGCCTCAGGGGCTAAAGCCGCTTTTCCTAATCCGCCTTAAACGGCACGGCTAAAGCCGTGCCCTTCCCAATTCGTTTTCTTCTCGACCGGTGCTACCCGAGGAGGAGGCATCGACCTCACTTGGGTTTCGGCTGGTCGTAACGGAGTCTGCCGCGGACCGGGGGATAGGACAGGTTGAGCATCTTCCAGCTCACTGCTTCGCGGTTGCCGCCGTGGCGGGGGTCGCCATAAAAGCCTTGCATGGTGTGATCGACGACGGTGCCGAAGAACTCCGCGGACGACAATTGCTTCCAAGGCGAAGCCGGGGCTTTGCTGTCTTCAAAGCGATGAAGCAGGTCAATCTGCTGATGCGAGTCAAGATCGGCGAAGAGTTTGCCGTGGATCGATTGGCTGGTCTGATCGACGGCGGCGAGGCCGCGACGGTAGAGACTTTGGAGGTTCTCGAATGGTCCGCAGAGCTGGCGGTCGATATAGTTGACGACTCCGGCCCAGACCGCGCCCGCATCCTGATCGGGCGGAATGATCTGGTCAACGATGCCGGCCAGAGCCCTGGCTTCGTCAAGCGTGAAGAATTGCCAGGGACTGCGATTGGAGTGGCAGGCGACACCGGTTCCGGCGGCGGCTGCAGCGGTAAGTGCGGCCTGCAGAAAGGCGCGGCGGTTGAGTCTGAGGCTCGGCTGCATCTGGTTTACACACTTGGAATGTAAAGGGCGGGGTTTCGGGGATCAGTGACTGGCATCACGAAGGCACGTGACCTGCCCGCTATGGAAGTTTCCGATCCTGCGGTGGGGTATATTGCCATTCATGACAATTGATCCAGCGAAGGAGCGGGCCAGACTGTCTGAGTCTTATGCCAGCAAAACAGACGAGGAACTAGCCGACATCGCAATACACGCCCCGGAACTGACGGAGATTGCCGCGGACGTGCTGCGCGGCGAGATGGCCGATAGGCAGCTCGCTGTACAGGGCGATAATTCAGGCATCGGCGGTCAGGTGAATCTCGACTTCCGCGAACTGGTGACGATCCGCTCGTTTTGGGGATTGCTCGAAGCCGAGATGGCGAAGGGATTGCTGGATTCGGCTGGAATCGAGTCGTTTCTCTTCGACGACAATATGGTGAGGATGGATTGGTTCAACGCGAATGCGCTGGGGGGAGTCAAACTGCGGGTTGACGCTGAGAATGTGGACGCCGCGAATCGCGTTCTTCAGGAGGTTGCGGAACGGGCGAGTGCCGAAGGTGATGGGGAAAATGGGGAATCATCTAGCTAGCGTGTGAAATCCCTTTCGAATGACCTGTAATGTGTCTTCCGCCAAACTTAGTGCTGGGAGTTCTTCGCGCGTGAACCAGCGGACCTCGGCGGCATCGCTGGCTGCCCGGAGTTCGCCTCCGACTTTACGGCACAGGAAATCGATCAGAACGTAGTGGTACTGGACGCGATGTTCGTGGTCGCGGAGGATGCGATCGAAGACGCCTAGCAGTTCGCCGGGTTCCACGACCAGCCCGGTTTCTTCGCGGGCTTCGCGGACCGCGGCCTCGCGGACCATCTCGCCGACTTCGAGGACTCCGCCGGGGATGGACCAGTGTCCCTGGATGGGGGGATGGGCGCGTTTTACCAAGACGACGCGGTTTTCTTCGATGATGATGGAGCCTACGCCGATCAGCGGGTGTTCGGGGAATTCGCGATTCATTGGTTAGCTATGAGCTTCGAGCTACGAACAAGCATATCCGAGTTTGCACGAGGCTCGTGGCTCTGGGCCTGCAGCTTGTTACAATTTCGCGCGGGCCAAAAAGAGCAGACAACCCACGGGGACAAAGAGGGACACAGAGAGATATGGCTCTCGAGGAATATAAGCGGAAGCGGCGGTTTGAGGACACGCCGGAGCCTCCGCCAGAGGTGGCGAAGAAGAAGGGGAATCGCTTTGTAGTGCAGAAGCATGAGGCGACGCGGCTGCATTATGACCTCCGGCTGGAGATGGAAGGAGTGCTGAAATCATGGGCGGTGCCGAGGGGGCCATCGCTCGATCCAGCGGACAAGCGCCTGGCGATGCAGGTGGAGGATCACCCGGTTTCCTACTTTGACTTTGAGGGAAATATCCCAGAGGGCAATTACGGCGCGGGGAGCGTGATGGTGTGGGATGTGGGAACTTGGGCTCCACTATCGCCGGTGCCGGTCGATGGGAAATACGTTCCAGGAACTGAGGCAGAGGCGGCGGCGATGCTGGCCAAGGGGGATTTGAAATTCCGTTTGAATGGGCAGCGACTCAAGGGGGATTTCGCACTGGTCAAGATGAAAGGGCGGCGTCCGGGGAGCAAGGGCAACGAGTGGTTGATGATCAAGAAGCACGACCAGTACGTCGTGGAAGGATACGACGCCGGGGATATCGACGAGTCGGTGCTCAGCCAACGCAGCATGGATGAGATTGCGGGAGATGCCGGGTCGCGGGAGTGGACCAGCAGCCGTCCGGCGGGACGCGGACGGCTGAAGGCTGCATGGCTGGCGGACGCGGTCGCGCGACTGGATCAAAAAAAAAAGCAAACCGCAAAGAGCGCAGAGAAAAACGAGGCTGAGGGTGGGGAGAAAAAGCAAACCAAAGTAAATCTGCGCAAAAACGGGCGGTCAGGTTTGGCGGCTTCCAAGCCTCAGAGAGACAAGAAATCCTCGGACCCGGCCTCGGCGGGGGATCCTAGTCAGAAGTCGGTGGATGTTCCAGTCAAGCGAGCGATGCCGACTACGATCCATCCGATGCTGGCGGAGTCCATCGAAAAGCCATTTGACGATCCGGAGTGGTTGTTTGAGATCAAGTGGGATGGGTATCGGGCGATTGCGTTCATTGAGAAGGGACGGGTGCGGCTGGTTTCGCGGAATCAGAATGAGCTTACGGGACGGTATCCGGAGTTAAAGGATATGCCGGAATCTATCAAGGCAGAAACGGCGATTCTCGATGGAGAAGTTGTGGCGCTTGATGCGGAGGGGCGTGCCTCGTTCAGTCTGATGCAGCAAAGGACAGGATTTCATCCTGGCGGGCATCGTGCAGCGGCCAAGGCCGATGTTGCGGTGCTGTATTACGCGTTTGACCTGCTTTATCTCGATGGCTATGACTGGCGGTGGATGCCACTGGAACAACGCAAGGCGAAGCTGGCGTCGATCGTGAAGGCTGGCGACGCACTGCGTTATTCCGATCACCATGAGGCGCAAGGAAAGGCGCTGTTTGAGATCGCACACGAGAAGAAGCTGGAAGGCATTCTGGCGAAGAAGCGCAACAGCTGCTACGAAGAGCGGCGCAGCCGGGAGTGGCTAAAGATCAAGATCCGACATCGGATGGAGTGCATCGTGGGGGGATTCACCGAACCGGAGGGTACGCGCGCGCATTTTGGATCGCTGGTCCTCGGGCTTTATGACAAGCAGGGCCGACTGATTCACGTTGGGCAGGTCGGGAGCGGGTTCGATCAGAAATTGCTGGCAGAAATATGGAAGACGCTGCAGAAGATCGAGACGAAGAAGAATCCGTTTTACGGAGAGGTAGAAGCCTTGCGCAAAGTCAGTTGGGTGAAGCCCGAATTAGTGGCCGAGGTCGAGTACGCGGAGTGGACCGAGGGGGCCAACACGGGGAGCGGGCCGAAGCTGCGGGCGCCGGTATTTCTCGGGTTGAGAGACGACAAGGACCCGAAGGAGTGCACTCTGCAGCAGGCCGGCACACAGCCGCAATGAAATCTTGGCGGCCAGATTCGTTGGAGATCAAGATTCGCGTTGTAGGGAGAAAAAGCAACCCTCAGGCGTTAGAGCGCGAAGGACCTGTGCAACTTGCCGAGGAAATGCATAGGTCCTTCGACCCGCAAAGAACGCGGGTCTCAGGATGACAATGACGATAGCCCACACAATCCCCTAAACAGCTACAAGATGCCCCAAAATGATCCGCCGCAAAAAACGCGGCTCAGGATGACAACCACAGATTACGGGATTGACTAAACCGCTCTAGTGGCACGGGTGAACTCGTGGCCTTCCCTTCGTGTGTCGGAGAATGCAGTTCGCTTCCTCATTTGATGTCTTTCATCGCGAGCAACGTGCCGTAGTCTCGGCCGGAGGTGTCGACGGCGCGGGCAACGACAGCAGCGAAGGCGTTTCGAACCTCCGGGAACTTTGTGACCAGCGCCTTCATGACGTTGATGTTGTCCTGATAAGCCACGTTGGTGTTTGAAACGTTTCCGGACTCATATTTCACAATCAGATCGAGGTCGTTGCCGACGACTTCGGGAAACACCCCTGTCAGACGGTAGGTTGTGGCTGGAGATACGAGCATCGCGGTCTTGCCGCCGGCGGGAAGGTCGGTCGGCTGCAGCGGCTGGGATTCGTCATAGAGCTTGTCGGTCGCAAGGGTGCTCATGAACGGAAGGGGCGAGATGAGACTGCGCGCCTCCAAGTAGTAGAACCAAGCGTTGTGCACCTGGCCCTTGGCCTTGTACTGGCGGGCCTGGTTCACGAACCAGTCGCTGTCGTGTCCGGCGATTTGGGCGGGCTTGATGTAGAGACCACCCAATTTCCAGTCAGTCCCGGCCTGCTGCAGGACTTGCGAGAACATGGTCCGGCCTTTCGAGGAATTGGCATCCATAAGGACAACGGCGTATTTTCCGGGGGGCAGGTTATTGAGATAGAACGCGGCGCTGCTGGCGGTCTGTCCGTTGCGGTTAAAGACACCGCACCAGAATTCGGCCTGCTGGTTGGGAGTGGCGTTCTCGGCGTTCAACAGGAAGGATGATTTGATATTTGCTTGTGCACCCGACAGGTCCTGTTGGCGGGCTTTGAGCGTGTTTTCGACTCCCGCGAAATCGGAAGCGAGCGCGGGAATCGAATTCTGCCGCAAGGATGTGGTATCGCCCCGGGCGGCCATGCCAAAGTAGCGATCTGCGGCGTTCGCGATCGCTGTCCGGAGGGTCGCATCCATATCGCTGGTGGTCTGGCAGGTCTGTGCTGTGGCATTCCCGGAGTGGAATGTAAGGAGAACAATGGCAATGCAGTACAAGCGGTCCATGGAGCACCGCAACGCCGGTCCCATAAAGAGTCTAACCCTTTGTCCCAGAAAGTGCAGAACCCCGGCAGAGGCTGCGGGGGTTTGCCCATCATAAGATTTTCCGGCGCCGGAAATGGTTGACTGCAATCGTCCAGGGGGCCTACCGATCCGCCAAATTGTTTGCAAGAAAGGGCCGTAAGAACGATCCTCCCAAGGACATATAAAGGGCGCTGAGCTGCGGGTTCGGGGTGATAAAATTGAATAACGGCGCCGCGAGAGTCCCCCGAAGCGAAATCCCGATAGGAAGCTGAGCACAAGGAATCAGGTTATGAGCACGGGATCGAGGATGCAAAGAACGGCGATCGCAATACTACTGGGCTGTAGCCTCTTTTGGGCTGGACTGCCCGCGGTAGGAGCCGCTCCAGCGCAGACCCCGCAGCAAAGCCGGAAGGCGCGGACCAAGAAGAAACAGGCGGAACCGCCTCCTCCCTTGCCCTCCGGCCCTACTGGACGACCCGTTCAACCCTTGCCCCTTGATGCAATCGCGGCGGTGCCTCCGCAGGTAACGTTCGAGAATAATCAACTGACCATCGTTGCGCCCAACTCGACCCTGGCGGATATTTTGCGCGCTGTGCGGAAACAGACGGGCGCGGAGATTGACGTGCCGGCGGCTCCAGAACGTGTGGTCACGAATCTGGGCCCGGGACCGGCGCGGGAAGTGCTGGCGGATCTGCTCAACGGGTCGCGATTCAACTACGTGCTGCTAGGCTCCCCGTCCGACCAGGCTGCTCTTACGCGAGTGGTTCTGGTAGCCAAGAGCGGTTCCCAGGAAATTCCATCGAATCCGATGGCGCAGAATACACCGGTTGTTCCCGGGCAGACTGCAGGGATGCCAGGACGTGCGGTGGCGGCGCCAGCGGAAGAAGGACCTTCTCCGGAGGCGGGTGAAGCGGAGGCAGAGGCGGCGGACGACAACGGCAACAACGGAGATGATAACGCCGATCAACAGGCGGCCGAGGCGGAGCAAACTCCGCCTCAAGACCAGCCGGCGAATGGGATCAAGACTCCGCAACAGATGCTACAGGAGATGCAGCAACGGCAGATGCAAATGCAACAGCAGCAGCCAGGGGGACAGCCTCCTGTTCCGGGATCCGGCATGCCGCCGCATCCACCGGAAGAAAAATAGCGAACCCTTCCCAGCACACACCATGTCGAGAATTTCCCACTTCTCGCAGAAACAGCCAGAAGTGGAGCACGCCTTCTAGACTGATGACCTCAGTGGATTTCTGTTGCCGCGGCGGTGCGGGCGGTCAGGCGGGAATCGCTGCGGGAGGCGGCTTGCTGGAGCAACGTCCAATCGCGTTCGACTTCGGTTTCCGAGATGCCGTGTGGCAAGGGATGCTGTAATTCCGATTGCAGCCTTGCTTCCAGCAACTGGCGGACAAGTTCGGGCGAAGCATTGCCGTTCATGATGTTACCGGCGGCGACACCGACGCGGACGGACTTGTCACCGATTTGCATCTCCAAGATGGGGCTTCCTTGTGGGTCGAGGGCGGGTTTGGCACTGGCCTGGAGTCTTTCCCAGGATTTCTCAATATGGTGAGCCGAAGTCTCTGGATAGGCACCGGCGAGGTAGTGCTTGAGCTGGAGTTGATAGGCTCGAATATCTTCGCGGCCAACGGGCGACTCAACACTGCCGGCAACAAAGACGTTCGCCTCGCGGGCTGGCTCGAAGCGGCCGGCCCCAGTCGTGAAGTAGACACCCGCGACGCATCCGGCAAAGATGGGGCTCACGACGGCGCTGGGGACGATATATTTTTTCGATTTGAAGAACGATTCGACTACTCCGTGCGCCGTGGAGCTACGCGGCATGCTGCCGGGGATCTGCGCAATGACGATGCGGGAGAACTGAATCTCGGGGTGGCGAGCGCTGTACCTGGTCATGATTTTCGCCATCTGTTTTGGCGTCGTAATGCCAACATCGGCGAAGATGCTGCGATGGAGCGCCTTCGGGTAATAAAAGTTGATGATGTCTTTTGCGAAGTCGGCGCAGTTGCGCGACACGGTGTGGAAGTGAGAAACGTTCGGGGCCGAATTTAACTTCTGAATCAGGGCGAGGTCCTGCTCGGGAGTGGTTTCAATTTCGAAGCCGTAGATTGTCCGGTCGTAGGAGGAGCCGACCAGTTCGTACCAATTGCCGCCGGGAGTCTCGCCGTTGCGCAGGTCGGGAGCGATCGTCTGTAGATGCCTGCGGCGGTAGCGATCGCGGAGGAATGCGGTCATCTTCGCGTCGGCGAACAAGGGAATGTCTTCTGCCCGTTCGACGGCGTAGAGGTAGGGGATCAGGGGAATCGCGACCCAGTCGTGCTTGCCGACACCGTTGTAGCGGCTGATGACAATACCCGTTTCACCGGGCTTGCAAGGGCGAAGCATTAATGGAGTATCAGCGCAGACGCCGGAGAGATAGACAGCGGCGTGACCAGTACCGGTGAAAAATCCCAGGGTGCCATAAGGCTCTTCCAAGAGCAGCGTGGCAGAGGAGCGGGCAAAGGCGGAACAGGCGCACAGCAGCAGGATTATTCCTACAGTGATCCGGCTCAAGGTCTGACAACGAACCTGCATCGCAATTCTCATCTTACGCCTAACTCGTGCTATACAAACCCTTTAACCAGACATTAGTTGCGCATTGGCAGAAAAGCGAGTTACCGAAGTTCAGAAACCCAAATTTTTGCATAAGCGTAACCTCGAGAAAACACAGCTTCTCAATCCACGTCTAGGTAGATTCCTGCAGGCGCGAGACAGCCCATTGTGCTGCTTCGGCAACGGATTCGTCCTCATCGCGAGAGAGGGTTTCCGCAAGGGGAAGGAAGTCGCGGTTCCCGCTGTTTCCGATTGCAATCAGGGCATTTCGGCGAAGGCCTGAGCGTTTGGCGCGGAGGATGGGTGAACCGCGAAAGGTCCCCCTGAACTGTTCTGCCGACATTTCGGCGAGCCAGATGAGCGCGGGATTTACCAGACCCTCGCGGGGAGAAAACTCAGGCGCAGTCGTCACGGGTGCTTTGCGGTTCCAGGGACAGACATCCTGGCAGATGTCACAGCCGAAGATGTGATGACCCATGCCGGCGCGCAGGTCTTCAGAAATCATTCCGCGCTTCTCGATCGTGAGATAGGAGATGCACAGATTCGAATCGAGCTTGTACGGTTCGAGAATCGCGTTGGTAGGACAGGCCTGGATACAGCGTGTGCAAGTGCCGCATCGGTCTGGTGCAGGGACATCAGGAGTAAGTTCGAGCGAGGTCAGGATTACACCGAGAAAGAGCCATGAGCCGAGCTTCTGGTTAATGATGCAGGTATTCTTGCCGATCCATCCGACGCCGGCGTACTTCGCAAAAACTCGTTCGACAATCGGGCCGGTGTCGACGTAACTGCGGGTGATCAATTCTGGCTGTGAATCGCTTGCGGCTTCGTGCAATGCAGCCTCGACTTGCTTGAGGCGACGAAGAACAGCCTCGTGGTAATCCTCGCGGCTCCAAGCGTAACGGGAGATCCAGCCGCGGTCAGGTTCGTGGACTTCGGTCGAGTAACAATGATCGGTGTTGTAGTTGATGGCGCAGACGACCACGCTGCGCGCCCAGGGGGCGACTCGCGAGAGCGAACTACGCTTGAGCAAGCCCTGTTCGTCGCGAGATTGCATGTACTTCATTTCGCCAGCATAACCTTTGGCAATCCATTCGGAGAAGGATTGAAGTTCGTGCGAATCTGTAGCAGGAGCGATACCGGCGAGGTCGAATCCGGCCTGGCGGGCAGCCTGCTTCACGAGCGATTCAACTGGCTGAACGGAACTAAACAACGTAATGTCTCTGAGGAAACGGCTTCGGTACCATATTCCCACTTTTGGCAAAATCGCCCAGAAGAGGGAAACCCCGAGAGGAGTCTATACGCCGAGCTTCTTCACTTCTTCGCTGTAATACTTGCGATAGAGAATGTCCCATTCCTGCGAGCCTTCGAGAATGGTCCGCTTCTGGGTGTCGATCTTTTGCCGGGCAGCCAGATCGATTTTCGCTTCCTGATTGAGCAAATCTTCGAGAATCTTCCGGGCTTCCTGGCGGATGGTGTTCGGATCTTCGATGAACTCGACTTCGTCCATCTGCTTGAGGACGTCGGCCACGGCACGGGCAAGAACGTTGACTTTGTCGCGGCTGAGTCTCACAGCACCGCCTTGTATTTGCGCACGAGCTCGTTCTTCACCTTGCGGAACATCTCCTGATAGTTGGCGCCGGTTTTGCGCATCTCCTCGGAATAAGCCTCGAGAATCACGCGGACTTCATCGTTGATCCGATCTTCGAGGGAAAGTTCTTCGAGGAGGGCGGAGTGGACACGCTCAGTGACCGCCGGAACGGCGGACGTCTCAATGAGCTTGCCGGCAATCAGTTTTTTGGTAACTTCGCGGGCTAAGTAGCCCACATATTCCTTGGAAAAAAGCATGTATGGATTGACAGTGTTGCGCGCAACTCTTTTGTTTTGAATATGAAGTGTAACACAGGGCAGGGTCGGGGCGCAGCCCGAGAGGCCGCGCCTACTGGCACTGAAGAAAAACCTTAAAGGAATTATCTTCCCAGGGTCGCGATGAGGGTTTCTACGATCGCGGCAATCAGGAAGGCAAACACAAAATACGTTGCAACACGGCTAGGGGAGCTATCTTCCCGGATTTCGGACATGGTTCCTCGCAGGGGTTGAATTGGGGAACTTCCCTTCCCACCGATCCACGGAGCGGGATTATACACGGGAGGCGCGACGGGAAGGCAAGTGCCTGACGGTACTAAGGCGTAACCGCCGAGTGCGGCGAGAAATACTGCGGAGGTCGCAGAGCAAGGCCGACCCGAGAACACGTTCGACCCGTTAGTGAAGCGGCGACGATGGGTGGTCGCGGAGTGTGTATACGAATTGCTTGATCTCGTGGCGTTCGCGCTCTTGTCTTTGAGCCGACTCCTTCGACAGCTGACTGTAGAGACGGAGTTCCTCTTTCGCCTTGTCGGAATCTCCGGTCTGGCGATAAGCACGCGCCAAGCGGTAATGGGCTTCTTCGAGTTTGGGGTCGGCCTCGAGGGCCTTATGGAATTCGGCAATCGCCTCGGGATAGGCACCTCGCTCGGCGTGCAAAATGCCCAACTGGAGGTGGGCTGGTGCGTGCTCAGGATTGAGTTGGATCGCGGTTTGCAGGAGCGATTCCAACTGGTTGGGATTCGGCTTTGCCGGCGCTGCCTTTCCCAGCTTCCAGAGCCCTAGAGCGTAGTAGTAATTGGCATCGGCGCTACGCGGCTGGAGCATGAGGAAGCGATGGAGTCTCTCGACCAGCGCGGCTGAGGGCGTGTTCTGCGCCTGCTCAATCTTGCTGAGGAACTGATATGGAACCGGGTCGTTCGGGTTCAGATCGGATGCCTGGGAGATACGCAGGACAGATTCGTCGTAAGCGCCGTGCGCAAAATAGGCGGCTCCGAGGCCGAGTAGGATCCGTGCGGAAGTGGGGAACAGGCGGTTTCCCTTGGCGAAGACTTCGATCGCGGGCTCCGGGGCATGGTGGAGGAGTAGCTCTGCACCCCAATCGAACAGGTGTGATTCACTGGGAGCTAGCTCTGCGGCGCGTTGATAGTGGCGAACAGCGTCAAGGGAGTCTCCGAGTTTCTCGTTGACGTCGGCGAGAAGATGATGAAGGTCTGCGTCGTCCTTTTTTGCGAGCAGCTTCGTTGCTTCGCCCTCAGCGACCTCGAAGTTGCCGGCCTCGGCGTTCGCGAAGGCCAAGGCATAGGCATTCGCGTAATTTTCGGGATCATTGGCCGCAGCGCGCTGAAGAAAAGGAATAGCCTCGCGGGCCCTGCCAGTGGCGACGAGCAATGTGCCCAGTTGGTGGTTGGAGTCGAAGTCGGGAGGCTGGCGGTCGGCGGCCTCGCGCAGCGACTTTTCTCGCACTGGATCGGGACGGGCGGCGGGCGCAGAGTTTCCCAGAGATACTGTCTCCTTGGCCAGCGAGTCGCGGGTGCGCGCAACCGTGTCGGGGCCGTGGCCTCCGAGATTTGTCGTGTCGGTAATGCCTGCCACAGTGAATTGGGGATCATCGGAGAACTGCGGCGTCGAAGTGGGCGATGCCTGGCCGGCCTGCTGAACTGCGAGCGTCAGATCGGCGGCTTTGGCTTCGCCGGGCTTGAGGAATAATGACGGGATCTGTGCGTCGGCATATCCGGCCTTGGCCGCGCGCAGGCGATAAACACCGTCGGGCACCTTGGCGAACGTGTAGCGGCCCTGCACATCCGACCGGGTTTGAAAGTTCTCGTCTGAATCCCTCTTCTGCAATTCGAGTAAGGCTTGGGCAATTGGACTGCCGTGGGAGTCGCGAATCACACCCTGTACGCCTGCGGATTGCGCGGAGGCGCGCGGTGGCCCGCAACAGGACGCCAGAACTATGCACAACGCCAGCCATAGAACTCGGGGTGTGGTGTCAGGCTGGGTTGAACACAGGCAGAAATGGCGTTTTTGATGATCCATGCCGGCGGGCAAACGATTATTGCCAGATTCTAGAGGCGTGCGGGCGCTTGCAGCAACTGTCGGATGTTTTGAGGGGCGCGATTCTGAGGAGAACAAAATCCGGTGCGCTTCGACCCATGCGATTTACCGGGGGCCGTCGGTCTTTATCACTATTTTCATTACTATTTCCCTGCCGCTTGTAAGTCAAACCTCATCTCATCCTCATCTCCTGCTAAGATGCGGAGTCAAGTAGTTCCCCGGCATTGGCCGGCTGTCGGAGGTCGTGGGCTCCCGGCGATTAAGCGGGTATAGGGCAGCAGGAAAATTGCGAATGGCGAGTTCTCCTACGAGCTATGAGTCGACGGCGGAATTCCTCATCGACGAATTCCAGCGTTCGTATCACATCCGACCGGCAATCTTCCGGGCTCCGGGGCGTGTGAACCTGGTTGGCGAACACACCGACTACAACGACGGGTTCGTGATGCCGGCCGCGATCGGTTTCTATACGTGGATCGCAGCCAGCACCCGCACTGATCGCACGTTGCACGTGCGGTCCGAAGAGTTCCGGGAGGCCATTGACCTGTCCCTCGATACGCTGGACGGGCCACCTCGCAAGCACTGGAGTGACTTTGTGCGAGGGGTGGCGGCCGTTCTCCAGAGCAAGGGTGTCCCGCTAGCAGGCGCCAATCTCATTATTCAGGGTCAGGTTCCGATGGGAGCGGGGCTTAGTTCCTCAGCCTCGCTCGAAGTCGCAACTGGACTGGCACTGCTAGGCACGTCGCATGCGGACGTGCCGCCACTGGATCTGGTTAAGATCGCCCAGCGCGCTGAGCATGAGTATGTGGGCACGCGGTGCGGCATCATGGATCAGTTTATTGCCGTGTTTGCAAGTGCTGGGCACGCACTCATGCTTGACTGCCGTTCGCTCGAGTCGCAATCGCTGCTGATTCCCGATGATGCGCGGCTGGTGATCTGCAATAGCATGGTGAAGCACGAACTGGCGAGCGGGGAATATAACCGCCGGCGCGCGGAGTGTGAAGCGGGGGTCAAGGTGTTCCAAAGGGGTACGCCCGGCGTGCAGGCGCTGCGTGACGTTGGGCTGGCCGATCTGGAGAAACACAAGATGGAGCTTACGGACGTGGTGTACCGCCGATGCCGTCACGTGATCAGTGAAAACCAGCGGGTGCTCGATGCGGCCGACGCGCTCCGCAACAGCAACTTGGGCCGGTTTGGGCAACTGATGTACGAATCGCATCGCAGCCTGCAGTTCGACTACGAGGTTAGCAGCACGGAACTTGATCTGCTGGTCGAGATTGCTTCTTCATGTGATGGCGTGTATGGGTCGCGAATGACGGGTGGGGGATTTGGCGGCTGCACGATCACACTGGTCCGCTCGCATTCAGTGGAGGCATTCCGGCAGAAGATCACTCAGGCCTACCGAGAGAAGACTGGAATCACTTCGGATCTCTATGTTTGCTCGGCGGCCCAAGGCGCCGGGATGTGGAGATGAAGCCTGTGTTGCTTACTTCCCGCCCAACGCGCCGAACCCCGTCAAACGGCTCCGGACACGGAGGAAATCGCACGAATCAAGTCGCGGACGTTCTCTTCGAGCACCTCGGTCTGCTGGAATTCGCGGTCTTGTGCCTTGCCGAGCGATAAGCGGCGGGGAGTGTGGTTCATATTGGCGCCGCTAACTGGAGTGGCCAAGCCGACGTGAATCTCGGAAACACCTGTTCGCTCGATGATCGTAGCGGCATTCTTGATTCCGATCCTGCCACCGGCCATGACCCTGAGGCGTCCGCGTGAAGCCTGAACCAGGCGCGCTACTGTGTCGACGCCCTGCAAGCACTCCTGTTCACCACCCGAGGTTAGGAGCCTGACCGCTCCGGTCGTGCAGACATCTTCCAAAGCCTCGTGGAGGTTCGCGGAGACGTCGAAGGCGCGATGAAATGTGACCGAGAGCGGCCGCGCTGCTTCGACCAGTGCTCGCGTTCGTTCGACGTCGACTCTCCCGTCCGGCTTGAGGATGCCAAGCACCACGCCGTCGGCGCGCGTGCTCCTGGCGAGCTCGATGTCGCGCTGCATGACCTCGAACTCTGCGTCTGAGTAACAAAAATCCCCGGGACGAGGCCGAATGATGAGATGCACACCAATAGAAACCTTGGAGCGAATGAACGCGAGCAGACCCAGGCTTGGCGTCACGCCCCCTTCAAGCAAATCACTGCATAGCTCAATCCGATGAGCGCCGCCCCGCTGGGCCGCCACAGCGGACGCAACTGAGTCAACACATACTTCGAGCAGCACCGGTTCAGGCATAGTGACGACTCACTATCGTTTTGCGATGCAATCGCCGGCTCACACTGGCTGCAGGCATTTGCGTCGGTGCGATTTTAATGGGCACTCCGGGAAGCGGTCGAATCGAAAAGCTGGAACTCCCGGATATGCGCCTGATCAGACGCAGACAGGATATGCAGGCGCACGCGGGAAGCTGATACAGGCGAAAACTCGTTGATGCGCTTGTGGCCGATCGCTTGCCCACGAGCGATGGCCGTCCACTTCCCTTCTCTGAGGACTTCGATGGCGTAAAGCTGAACGTGCTGCCCGGTATTGAGCCACTCCGTCGTTGAGGCCCGATCGAACGTGACCGGGCGCGCAAAACTCACTTCGAGCACTGCATGATGCGAACCGGGTGGCGCTGACCAGAACGTATCAGGATCGCCATCAAGAGCGAGATCTTGTTCGGCACCGGTCTTTAGATGTTTCTCGACCAGGTTGTGGCCGTAGCGGTCGCGAACGGCATCGCCAAATTCCTTTAGTCGTGCAACGTCGGCATCGGGGACCAGGCCGCGGTCATCTGGGGCGATGCCGAGAACCAGTTGCCCACCGCGGCCGACCGTTTGCTCGTAGGTGGTCATCAGTTCCGGCACGCTCTTCAGGCTTGCTTCGTCATGGGGATGCCAGAACCAGTGATTCTTGCGGAGCGGCGTATCAGCTTCGACCGGGCGCCATCGTAGATATCCGTGGCGGTCGATCACGTTCCAGTTCTCATACGGGATGACACCGTCTTCATTTCCCACCCAACGAATATCCCCGTACTCAAACAGCGCCATGTCGGCAAATACCAAGGTATTCGGCTGCAACATGCGCAACTCTTCCACAATGCGAGGAAAGTTGTAGATGTGGCCACCGCTGCCTGCGCCATCGAGCCAGAATTCTTCGAGTTGGCCGTAGTGTTGCGCGAGTTCATCGAGCTCAGCGGTGTAGTACTTGTCGTATTCGGCGGAATTGCTGTAGCGCGGTTCGTGGCGATCCCACGGGGAGAGATACACTCCGAACTTCATTCCGTATTTGCGCGCAGCCTGCTCAACCCGCGCCACCACGTCTCCTTTGCCGTTCTCAAAGGGGCTGCTTTTCACGCTGTAATCGGTCTGCGCCGTCGGCCAGAGACAGAATCCGTCGTGATGCTTGGCCACGAAGATCACGTAGCGGATGCCCGCTGATTGCAATGCCCGCATCCACTGTTCCGGATCGAATTGCGTCGGGTTGAAAACCTTTGGATCGGCAGTGCCGTCTCCCCATTCGCGGTCCATGAACGTGTTGGGGCCAAAGTGGATGATTGCTCCCATTTCCAGGTCTTGCCACTCCACTTGCTGCGGGGATGGTTTCAGGTCGACGGCATTCTGAGCCGAGGCTGGACGAAAACTGCCGAAGAGAACACAAAAGAGGACCGGCAGCACAGACGAGCGCGGTATCCAAAACAAACCTGTAATTTCCTTATGCGATCTGTTCATGATTCGGACGCAAGAAAGCTGCACTGCTCGGAACTCAGTTGTTCGATTTCGTCGCCAGATTCGTGCGCTCCGCGACAACCGTGGTTTCATTTTGCTGAAAGACGAGTTTCTTCGTCGGATCCACCAGTAGCCAACTGCCGGCTCCGACCAGACAGAGGGCGGCTGCGACCAGAAAGGATGCGCTCCAGCCAAACCGGGCCGCGATCCATGGAGTCAGTGAAGCCGTGATGGCGGCGCCAATCTGGGCGCCCATGTTCATGAAACCAGAAACCGAGCCCGACGACGTACCGGCGATGTCGGCGGACACCGACCAAAACGAACTCTGGGAAATGTAGAGCGCGCCGGCGCCGCCCGCAAGGATCATGCTGGCCACAGGGGTACTGTGGGCGTAAGCACCAAAGGCAATAAATAGTCCGGCAATCACCACCGCGACGGCTGCTACACCGCAACGCCCTACGCGCGGGCCATACCGTCGCGTAAGCCGATCGTTTAAGACTCCACCAAGCAAGCAACCCAGGGCCATCGCAATAAATGGCAGCATCGAGTATCGGCTGCTTGCCTTGAGGTTCAATCCTCTGACCTTGGAAAGATAGATGAAGAACCAGCTGAAAAAAATCCAGGCGACGTACCCGTAACAGAAATAGCTGACGGTCAGACCCAGGACTTCTTTGCTGCGCAGAACACTCCGCCATGGGACCAGCATCGGAGTTTGCTTGCCGGCCGTCGCGGCAGCGGGTTCAAGCGAGAGGCCAGATTGAATTTCGGCCAGTTCCGAAGGAGATACGAGTTTGTGCTCGGCGGGTGTATCGCGAGCGGCCAAGAACCAGACGGCTCCCGCCAGGAATCCGATCACGGCACAGACCCAGAACGAAGAGCGCCAACCGTAATGCATCATGAAGTATGTGATCAGAGGCGGCGTGAAACCAGCCCCGGCTCCGACGCCGGCGAAGATCAATCCGTTCGCGATGCCGCGCTCGCGGAACGGAATCCAGCGCGCAATGAACTGGTTCGCGGCCGGATAAATGACCGCTTCGCCTGCACCAAGGAAGAAACGCACTGCAGCAAAGGCGTATAAGGCACCCGTCATGCTCGCAGGCACCAGCGCCGTCAAAGCGGTGAAAACTCCCCACCATATAACTCCGAGGGTCAAGACGCGGCGCGCGCCGAAACGATCGGCAAGGCGTCCTCCCACAGTCTGAAAGAGTGCGTAGCCGACCAGCATGGCGCTGAAGACCTTGCCGAGTTGCACGTTGGACAGCTGATAGGCATCGGTAATGGCTCCGCCGGCGATCGAAATGTTGACGCGATCGAGATAAGAAACGGCACTCAGGACGAACAACCAGAACACCAGGAACCAGCGGATACGGGTTGTTTTTAGCTGGGGCATTGGCAGGAGGTCGTCACCTTATGCGGGACCGAACTTTGGGTTTTGCGCAAGGTGGGCCCCTACAGTCGTCCCACTTTCTTAACTGCCTGCACGATGGATTTCCACTGCTCGATCAGCGCGTACATCGAATGCTCTTTGTAGTCCATCTGTTGGGCCAGAGTGAGAACGGCCTGTGCATTAGCTTTTGGAACCACGGCGACGCCATCGCTATCGGCCACCACGATATCACCCGGGTTGACGGGGACTCCATTGCACACCACCGGGATTTGCCCTCCGCCGAATTTGTAGTGATGCACCGAGGTGGAAGCAACAATCCCGGTGGCAAAGACCGGGAAGCCGATTTTTCGAAGATAAGCGACATCACGCACACCACCGTCGATGACGGCCCCTGCGTAGCCGCGGACCGACATCGCCGTGCCCATCAGTCCGCCCATGCCGGCGATGTCCTCACCGTCTTCCACGACCATCACATAGACAGAATCCGTCGATCCCTGGTCGATCGCTTCCAGCATACCTGTGAGGGCTCCGGGATCGTTGTTGCCCTCGTCTTTCTTGAGTTGCACCGTTCGTGCGTACCCAGCAAACTTCGACGTGAAGATCGGCTGCATGCGATGAGTCATATACATACGCTTGTGGATCAATTGCTCCAGCGCATCGGACACCGAGGCGACTTCCACGTGGCGGAACTGCGCCACGAGTTCGCTGTCACTCAAGGGAGTTGTCGCAGTCGATGTGGATTGGGCGTTGGCGTGGCGTACGTAGAAAGTTGTGGCAGAAACAAAGGTGGACACCGCCACAATACTTACAACGATGCGTAGTCTTAAAAAGCCTGGGATTTGGTGCATTCGCTTCTCCATAGTCTGAGGGGTCCGATGAATCCGTCGCGCACTTTAACATCACAACGGTTGTATTTTAAAGAGACCATCGAGGCAAATCCTGCAAATTTTGAAGATCTTCGGAGCCATCGGCTTTTCTCTGAATTCGTTCTTACTGTGTGAAAATACGCAACGATGCAGAGTCCGGTCACTCGCGTGCGATAGAATGTTGGCCGCTTCTCTATGCTTCCAGGCCACGGCTTTCCACGTTCCTCTGTCATACCTGCGATTCTATTAGTGTCTCTGCTCTGCTTGTCCCAGGTGAAGCAAAATCCTTCCTCCGCTCAGCCGAAGGCTGCCGTACCAGGGCGAAGCACTTTTAACTCCGTGTGCGCGGCCTGTCATGGACTCGATGGTCGCGGAAGCGACAAGGCCGTCGACATTACGACGAGTGCCACAGTGCGGGATCTTTCTGACGCTCAATTGGCCAGCGTTATTTCCAACGGTGTACCTGGAACCGGCATGCCGGCGTTTCGGACACTCAGCGCAGCTCAGGTCCGCGGACTCGTTGGCTATTTGCGTTCGCTGCAAGGAAAGGGTGAGGCAGGTACGCTTCCGGGTGACGCAAAACGTGGCGCGGGAATCTTCTTTGGGAAAGGCGGGTGTTCCAGTTGCCACGCTGTGGCCGGCAAAGGCGGTTTCCTTGCTCCAGATCTCACTGGCTACGCGGCGACTGCATCTGCGGAGGGGGTACGCGATGAGATTCTCCGCTCGCCCAGAGTACCCGCACAAGGATATCGGGCGGCAATCGTAACAACGACGCAGGGTGAGCACATTGAAGGGTTGATTCGCAACGAGGACAATTTTTCTATCCAGCTGCAGACCGCGGATGGAAGTTTTCATTTCCTGAGAAAGAGCGACGTGCAGAGTTGCGAACGCCGAGAGGGGTCTTTGATGCCGACAGATTACCGAGAAAAGCTCAGCGATGCCGAACTCGATGATCTG
>Ga0335083_10001429_pt1 | contig 33012 bp, 18 predicted proteins | sample Lox_Sample_42_FD_206716 | JGI IMG/M metagenome (GOLD analysis project Ga0335083, IMG submission 206716) | Soil microbial communities from Loxahatchee National Wildlife Refuge, Florida, United States - Lox_Sample_4.2 | ecosystem: Environmental > Terrestrial > Soil > Wetlands | place: USA...
CCGTCAGGGTAGACATCGAACGTTAGCGGGTCAATGGGAGCTTGACCCGTGTATTGCACATCCTGCTGGCTAGGGATAATGGCGCCGCCACGGACGAATAGGGGAATGCGCCCGATCGGTGCGGCCACCTCAATCTCCGTAGGTCCGGTGTAGCGATGATCACTCCAGAAATCGTACCAGACACCTCGCGGCAAGTAGACACGCCGGCTGATGTCGTAGTCCTTGGTGACCGGAGCCACTAACAGGTCTTCTCCGAAAAAATACTCGTCATTCTGATCGACCGCTGTCAAATCGTCGGGATACTCAAGCATGAGGGGGCGCATGATAGGAACCCCCGTCTCCGCCGCTTCCCAAAAGGCGGTATAGATGTACGGCAGCAAGTGGTAGCGCAGCTTGATGGAATTACGGTTGATCTCTTCCAGCCGGTTTCCGAACGCCCAAGGTTCAAGATTCCCCGGGCCGGCGGAATGCGTCCAGCAGAAAGGCGTGAGGACCCCCGACTGCAACCAGCGTGCGTAAAGTTCAGGGCTGGGGACGGGCCAAATCCCACCGATATCAGCGCCGGAAAACTGGAAGCCGGAAAGCCCCATGCCATTGAGCATGGGCATGCTAAGACCCAGTTGATCCCATGTGCCCCGGTTATCACCACTCCACTCCGCCGCATAGCGTTGTCCGCCGGCATATGTAGCCCGGGTAATGATCAGTGGCCGCTCATTGGGATGCACGCGCAACATTCCGTCACGGGTGGCGATCGTCTCCAGCATCCCGTATACGTTGTGGATCTCGGCGTGGGGCCGGGGTCCGTAATCGGTGGCGTGCATGATGTCCAGGTCAAGAGTTTTGCCGGGACCTCGATCGCTGAGGACGGTCGGCTCGTTCATATCCGTGAGGATGCCGGAGATTCCCTGCTCCAACTGTTCCTTGTAGAGGCCGCCCCACCAGTTGCGCACCTTCTCCGAGGCGAAGTCAGGAAACGCGCTGGCACCAGGCCAACCTCTTCCTGTAAAGATTGTTCCGTCCGGCTTTTTCAAGAAAAAGCCATTCGCCAGACCCTGCTGGTAGATCGAGAAATTGGGATCAACCTTCACGTAGGGGTCGACGATGGCGATGAAGTGGAAGCCTTGCTTCCCGAGGTCTGTCATCATCCTCTTGGGATCGGGAAAGCGAGATTTGTCCCAAGTGAAAACCCGGAACCCGTCCATGTAATCGATGTCGAGGAAGATGGCGTCACAGGGGATGCCGCGATGGCGGAAGTTCTCCGCGATGAAGCGGACGGTGCTCTCCGGATAGTAGCTGTAGCGGCTTTGAATGTACCCGATTGCCCAGCGCGGCGGCAGGGGAGAGCGGCCTACTAATTCCGTAAATCGAGACACGACACCCTTGGGAGTTGGGCCGGCGAAGAAGTAATAGTTCAGCTCTCCGCCCTCGACGCCGAAGGAGTAAAGGTTCCGATCCTCCGCGCCCATGTCGAAAGAAGAGCGGTAGGTGTTGTCCAAGAATAGGCCGTACGCGCGTCCCTGGCGCAGACCGATGAAGAAGGGTACGGATTGGTATAGTGGTTCCGAGGAGGCATCAAAGCCTGACGGGTCCTGGTTCCACATTACGTAAGAACGACCGCGCTTATCGAGAGGGGTACTCTTTTCACCGAGGCCATAATAGTGTTCGTCCTCCGGCATCCACTTCCAACAGCGCACGCTTGGGCCATCCCAGCTTATCCCTCGTGCGTCTGCGTCCTTCGAGATCAACTTCCCGTTCCGATCGTAAAAAGCCAGGCGGAAGGGTGACAATTGAGCGCGTACTTCGAGCTCGGGCGTACGGATGATGCGCACTTCCTTGTCTCCAGAGAAGTCCACCGGGACTTTCGGCCAATCGGTCTTGGCGACGGCATAAGAGTGGTCGGGCCCGAGCGAAGTTCCGGGAGTCATATGCACGCGGACGAGATCGGGAGCGAGAACGGTCACCACCACCGTGGCTTGGCGGCTGCTGAAGGTGATCTGGTTTCCGTTGGGCTCCGACGCAGTCAGGCTTCCGATGCCCTGCCATTCTGCATAACCGGCGGGTGAGAGGAGAAACAGGAGGCACACAAGCTGGAATGCACGAGAGAGGATCGTACTCATAATCGGTCTACCTCCTGAACGGCGGATTCAGCAGCTTGTCATAAGCCGACGATCGACGGCCGTGATTGAAGAATGCGTCCTGACATGGGCGTCACTTGATGCGGCCGTACGCTCCGGCAGGCAAACGCCCACTTGACTGCTTCAAGCCCACAGTATACTGGCGTCAGGACTTACCGCGCACGGCAAACCGGAGGAGTCGATAGAGGAAACTCGGTGAAGCAAGCGGTGGAAGGAAGGCGCAGGCGACTCTACACAAACGCGCGACCGGGAAAGTGTTCTCTTTCCCGGTCGCCTTTCCACTTGTTGTCGTACAACGGCCACCAACGAGCCCCGGATGTCACCACGACATGTGCACACCGAACTGGAAACGGCGCATCGGGAAGCCGGGCTGTAAGCTGGTGATAACAGGACCGGCTGAGGTATCCGCGGTATAGCCGATCCAAGTTGCGTTCTGCGGACTTCCTAAGTTGGTCAGGTTAAACACGTTGTAGCTGTCGACACGCAACTGAATGGTGGTCCTTTCGCGATTCAGGAACGTCGAAAGGTCAAAGTTTTTCCAGAAAGAAAAGTCCACATTCTGCACCGGGGGACCTCTCAGGGAACCAACGGCTGCATCGCCAAGATGGAAGGCGTCGGGTTCGGTGTAACACTTATCCACGTACAATCCAAAATTGGGATCACCTGGCGTGTTATCAAAGGGGGCGTTGAACCACATGTTGCGGTTTTGTCCCCCCGGCACATTGGCGGGGTTGCAGCCCGCAACAGTATTGGGGCGCTGGCCGATGTCGGCGTTGAGCGGAGCAGGGGAAGACGGGGAGAGAGCCCCTCCCGACTCGAAAACGGCGATACCATTGAATTCCCAGCCCCCCAGGGCTGCTCTCAGGATTGGGCTGGCGTCAGAGCCCCAACGCTGTCCTTTTCCATAGGGTAGGATAACAGTGCCTCCCAGCGTAAAGGTGGCGGCGCGCTCGACCTGGTTAATATTGCTGGCTCCCACTCCATAGTCAAGCCTGGAGTTAAAGGGGTCATTGGTGTTATATCCCAGGCCCTTCTGCCACACGAAATTCCCGGTAAAGGCCACATTCTTCGAGTAGGCTTTCCGGGCTTGAATTTGCAACGAGTTGTAGTTTGAATTGGAGCAGTTGCATTCGTATGCGATGCCCCCGGTGGTGTCGTACTTCTGGGTGTAGGGACGACGAGATGCCAGATTTACGTCGCCGATATTCGCGGCGTCTACGTTGGGACTCCACGAAAGGTGTACCCCTGCGGATCCAACATACCCGACGCTCACGGTCGTGTCGCGGCTCAACTGCCGCTCCGCAGTGAAATTCCAGGAATAAATGCTCTCCGTAAGCCAGTTAAACGGACGCGATTTCAACAATTGGCCGGGGACGGCGGGAAGCATACCGCTTGAGGGTAACTGCGGCGGCGTACTGGCAGGTGGACCTTGATCGATGGGAAAAACATCCGTGTAAGCATTCGGCGGGACGATGGTCTGCTGCGCGACAATTGGGTAGAAACTCGTCAGATGATAGAACGTAGCGTCGTAGCCAGAACTAAAATAACTCTGGCCGAACCCGGCACGGAGAACAGTCTTGTCGGTCAGCGAATAGGCAAGGCCCACCCGGGGTGCAAAGTCAGTGTTCGGGGTATAGACCCCGGTGCTGTTGGGAACATTTCCCAAGCCGCCGAGCAAAATATTGCCGGTGGCGAGATCAAAGTTGGCAATTCCGCCCGGCCTGCCGGGTGTCACGGGGGTGAACTTGTCCCAACGGAGCCCCAGGGTGGCGGTGAGCTTTCTGGTGGCGCGCCAAGTATCCTGTCCATAAATCCCCCAGCGAGTCTGTCGCTCCTCGGGGAACTGCGTGAAGACGGCGCGGTCAAATTCTGAGGGCATCCCTAGCAGGAATGTGGCCATTCCCAGGCCAGAGTTGGTTGTCCCGGGTTCTCCTGTGACGGTTTGTGCGAAATTGAAGTTTCCGCGCGAACTGGCGTTCACGGATTCGAAATTGAAGCGCTCCCGAACTACATCCAAGCCAAACCGGACTTGGTGAGGGCCGTGCTGCCAGGACCAGTTATTAATGGCCTCGATATTGGTGGTGCGATCGAATCGGGGAATGCCGACTCCCGATTGAATCCCCATGAACCATGCACCCACGGGACCTCCAACCGTAATCCCTGCCAAGCCGCCTGACAGCGGGTCGCCTGTATTGATATTCGGGATGCCTACCTTGTTGTTTGTCTCGAGGGGCGAGTCAGCTTGCAAAGCGTTCAGGTAAAAGCGGCTGAAACCCAACCGAGCTTCGGTGAGCAAAGTGCCGCCGAAGGTGTGAGTCCAGTTAGCTGCGGCCTGCTGCTCCGTGGTGTCTGCAATCTCAGGGCTCAATGAACCGCCGCTAGGACCTCCGGCCTCAGTGCCAAAAAGCGGAGGGTTCGCAAGGTGCGACTCAAACAGACTGTACCGCACGAAGAATTTATTTTTATCCGAGAGATTAACGTCACCCCTGGTGTCAATTTGCCATTGGTCAAAAACCTCGTGGAGGTTACCCACGTAGTTGTTGTCGGTGGCTCCCGCTTCGCCGGAGTTAGGCGAAGGCAATAGCGCCAGCAGGTTTTGAGCGACTGGATCAATGCGGTTCGTTGGGATGACGTTCGGGACGCCGCCCGAAGAGAATTGCGTCCGCCCGCTACCATCCGCATTTCCCGTGGTGGGATCGAAGATTGGGGTGGTCGACGCAAGTGAACTGAAGTCTCCGGCCCGAAAGGCCGCGTTCGGCACCGTTGCGAGTAGCGACGAGCCCTGGCGAAGCCGGTTCCACTGCGCGGCCCCAAAAAGAAACACTTTATCCTTCTTGACTGGACCGCCCAGGCTGCCACCCCATTGATTGAAGTTGGAAGGAGCCACCCCCAGACCCTTACCGGTTGGCCCGGTTCCGGGGATTTTTTCGGTAAGGGGATCGGCCGCGAACGTGTCGCTGTTGCGATTGTAATAGAACAAAGACCCGTGTAATTGATTCGTGCCCGACTTGGTGACGTACTGCGCCACCATCCCGGATGTCTGTCCGAATTCGGGATCGTAATCGGCAGTAGTGATCTTCATTTCTTCCACGCTGTCCTGAATAGGAACAATGACTTGTACGCCGGCGAAGCCATAAGCAACGTCCGAGATACCGTCAAGAGTGTAGGTTTGCGCTCCTGACCAGGCGCCATTCACATACACGCGGTTGTTCTGGGTGGGATTCTCTCCCTCGCCCATCTGGAAAGCGTCTCGAACCGCTCCCGGCACCAGCGTGAAGAGTTGCGTCACGTTTTGGCCCACGATCGGTAGGGCTTCCACTTCTCGCGAGGTGAACGAACGGGAAACATCTGTCTTTTGAGTCTCCAGGGTGGTCGTCTGAGCTTCCACGGTAACTTGCTGCGAGACTTGACCCAACTCGAGTGTGGCGTCGGCTCGCGCGGTGGCGCCGACTTCCAATTGCACGTTTGGCCGGGTGAACTTCTTGAATCCGGTCGCTTGCACGCTGATCGTGTAGGTTCCGGGGAGAAGGTTTGTAATGAGATACAAACCAGTAGCATCGCTAGTGCGCGCTGTCGATACGTTGGTCGTCGTCTCAGTGGCTGTTACTGTGGCGTTTGGAATGCCTCCGCCGGAGGGATCCGTCACGTACCCGGTTATGGATCCCGTCACCGCTTGCCCGAAGGCAGGGGCGCAGGAGCTCAGAAGGAGTACTACGAACAAAGGGAGAGCGGATGCTGTTAGTCTTCTCATGTGACGTCCCTCCTCAAATAGCAACAACGAACACAGCGACGCAACTCGCGGATCTCCTCTAATATCCCAGTCCGGGTCCGAGCCGGGAATGTGTTTATCACCGATACAATAAGCATGTCAAGAAGATTTTTGTCTTGCCCTCCCCCAGTTTTGCTACTTCATGGCGGGAAGACCGGCGGCAGGGTGACACCGCGGCCCAGGGTGAGTCGTAATTCAACTGGAAGACACTCGTTCGTAAGTCGATGATTGTGAGACTCACCTCGATTTTGAGGACACACAGGGGTCCGTCGCGGGGCGGCCGGCTGGCTGCAAAGGTCTGCTGTTAAGTTAAGAGACGGTGCGCTTCAAGTATGTCGGTTCTGGAGCACTTAGCTCGATCCGTTGAGATGAATGCCCTCCGCAGGTATGGCACGGCGTCCGCAGGCTCTGGCGGGGTTATGAATCATGATGTCCTCAATTGCCGCCTGTGAGACACCCTCCTGGCGTAGGCGCGGCAGAAAACGAGTCAGTATGTAGTCAAGCCCAGGACCCCCTCCGTAGGCTCGCAGGTAGCTGGCACGCGCCATGTCACTGCCTAGTAGGATCTGCCTGCCATAGCCGGCGCCCAGCATACCCTTGATGAGTTCAACCACCTGGCTGTCGGGTCCATATTTGGCCCTGGAGGGACCATCGTAAATTACATACGAGCCGGTGGCCGCGACCTCTTTGTGATAGACCAGGTCCGGCAGACGGTCAAGGTGCCCAACCAATATGGCGTTGGGGGGAACGCCGGCGGCGCAAAGCCAACGGATCTGTTCGAGGGCTAACGTACCGTTTTCCGTATGAGTGCTGACCGGAAACCCTGTCTCGCGATGGGCTATTCCGAGTGCCTCAATGAGCTTGTGTTGTGTCTTCGTTGCATAGTTGTATTCGGTCGCCAGCTTCATAACACCCGGCTTGGCCGAGAGCCTCTCCACGATGGGTCCGTTGTAGCTCCTCAGGTCCATGCCTTCCGTCAGCTCCAGGGCCACCAATCGGGCAATCTGTTCGGCCGAATAGGTGTGAATCCAATGCTCGTCGTCGTAGTACATTTCCTTATGAAAACCTGTGGCCGCAATCACATGGATGCCGGCTTTTTGACCGATCTCGACCAGGTCACGAGGTTGTCGCCCCGCATCCAGCGGCATCATGTCGACCACTGCGTTCCCGCCCGCCTTCTTGAAGTCTTCCAACTCAACGAGTATCTTTGTCTTGCTGGGAAGCTTGAATCCGGGTTCACGAACGAGCCCCAAGCCACCACGGATGATCAAATGTTCGTGCGAATAAGTGACGCCAAGCTGTTCCGGCGCCACGGGCCCAAGAACCGTTTGTATATATCCCTTCGGTATCAAGTTTGGTGCCGGCACGTTTCCTCCTCCGTCCGTCACGTTCCAGCCGACCACCCGCAGTCGACCGGTAAGACAACGCCCGTGATCATCGATGCTTCGTCACTGGCAAGGAACAGGATTGCCGTGGCCACTTCTTCGGGCGTGCCAAGGCCGTTTCTCAAAGGCTGATGCTGTTTGACATAGCGAAGGGCAGAAGTGTTCCCCCGAATGCGCCCGGCCATCGGGGTGTCGATAAGTCCCGGAGCAACACAATTGACGCGTACCCGGTCGCCTGCGTAAGTGGCCGCCATCGCGCGCGTCAGGCTGATGATGCCTCCCTTGCTGGCAGCATAGGCGTGGGATTGGAAGTGCTCCGTGGACCCAACGAGTCCCAAGATCGAAGAGACATTGATGACTGCGCCGCCGCCACCCTCGATCATTTCCGGAATGGCGTATCGACAGCAGAGAAAGACGCTCTTGAGATTAATGCGTAGCACCTGGTCCCATGCGTCTTCCTTGGATTCCGTTACCGGCCCGTCTCCCACGCTACTGCCTGCGATACCGGCATTGTTGACCAGAATATCCAGGCGTCCGAAGTTTTCAACGGCGGTCTCGACGGTGCGGCGGGCGATGCGGGATGAGGAACTGTCCCCACACACCAAGGTGCACCGCGCGTTGAGAGCGCGGATTCGCTTCACGGCCTCCCTGCCCGTCACGCCGCGGAGTTCGTTCAGGACAAGTCGCGCCCCTTCACGTGCAAAGCACTCTGCCACACTCAGCCCGATCCCCTGGCCGGCGCCCGTTATCACTGCCACTTTACCCTTGAGCCGCATAGGAGACTGGTCTAGAGCCTTCTAGTTCGGCGCCGAAACTCGGCGTAGTACTCTCCAAGGTTTTCTTCTGACTTTTCCACTTTGGCCACAAAATGAGGGCTACCGAGGATCAGGGGCTTGTGCCCCAGCTCAACCAACTTCTCCGCGACAAGCGCGTTCAGCGTTTGCACGATCGTCATAACCGCCACGCTCGACGTAGCTGAGGTAGGATAATCGCAGCCGGCAACCAGGATGCTGGCGTCACCAGGAGGGGTGCAGTTGTCGATTACGATGTCTGCGACGTCTACGAGTCTCTTACCCGAGGGGTGGCGGGAAACCGTAGCGGACTGGTGCGCCGCCGAGGTAATGGCTACGACCGGCATACCGCGCTGCCTGGCGCCCAAGGCCATTTCGATGGCGACATTGTTGATGCCAGTGGACGAGATCACTTCGAGGCAGTCCTCCGGACCAAATTCGTAGTTCGACAGAATGGCTTCGGCATAACCGCTGAGGCGCTCAAGAAAAAATGACTGGCGCAAGCCGCACGTGCCAACGACGTTCGAGTAATAGGTAAGGGGAAGCTCGACGATGGGGTGAAAGCCAACGATGCTTCCGATGCGAGGAAAGGTCTCTTGTACGCCCATCGCGGAGTGGCCCCCGCCCCACAAGTGAATCAACCCGTCGCGAGCCACACAACGGGCATAGAGTTCAGCCGCCTTAATCAAGTTGGCTTTTTGGGTCGATTCTATTTTCTCGATGATCTGGTGGGCGACTGCGATGAAACGCAACTCCGACATTGTACCGCTCCTCAGTCTGGTTATGGAGTCATACCGCGTGCGAGTTTACTTATTCCCGCCTTCTCTTGGGCTGCCTCACAACCGCTGGCCGAGGATCGTGAGCGCCTAGTGTGCCCTAAAGTTGGGGGATCCACTCACCATCAGAGCTCGCGTAGCGCGGGCTAGCATTGTTTGACGATAACAGCATCCCGAGGCGTTTCCAGCGTGGCGCCGAGCTTGCGCAGTTCCTCCTGGAGAATTGTGACGGGAAGTTCCCTCGGCGTCTGATGGCGAGTTACACACAGTGCTGCCGCGCATCCCGCGGCCTGACCCATTGCCATACACTGCGCCATACTTCGAACGGCGGCGTGAGCGTCATGAGTGGCGGAAAAGCATCGCCCTGCCACCAGCAGCCCCTCAACCTTTTGAGGAACCAGGGTCCGGTAGGGTATGTCCACGGTTTCTCCCTCGGGCAGGTAAAGCCATTTCGTGTCCGAGCCCCAAAGGTGATTCTCAATGGGAGCACCGCACAGGCCGACCACGTCATCGAATTTGCGGGCGGAAATCACGTCGTCGCGCGTCAACCGATACTCCCCTTGAACGCGGCGCGATTCCCGAACCCCGATTTGAGTGCTAAAGGCGACGATTCGCGAGGATTCATAGCCCGGTATTTGCTCCCGCAAAAAGCGCTCGTACTCCAGCGCTTGGCGTCTGCCTTCAATCTCTGCGTGGGTAATCTGGTCCGGTTGAGTAGGATCAACAAACTGAACGCGGGTCATAATCGTTGCCATCACGCCTTCGATGGGCGTAACGTGCACACTTCCCTCCTTACGGGGAAGCCGGTAGCGCCCGGAATCCGCGCCGGCAGCCATACGAGCGAGGAATTCCGCGCGCGGAAAGCTCTTTGCTCGCTCCACATTCACGTTCGCCAGCCGGAACGTGGTGGTGAGCGTCTGGGCTGGTGCAAGCTCGCCAGCCATCTCGAAAGGAACACCGGCTCGCGCGGCCACGTCGGCCTCGCCCGTTGCGTCGATTACAACCTTGCCCGTGATGAGGCCCAAGCCTGCCTTACTTGCTGTGATAACACCCGAAATGCGGTCCCCTTGCATCACCACATCGATTGCGAAAGAGTGCAGAAGAGGCTTGGCACCCGCCTGCAGTACGAGGTTGTCCCAGGCAATCTTGAGGACCTCGGGATTATAGGTGACACCGGTTCCCGCGCCAAAGGTGTTGGGACGCTCGATCACGCGGTCAAGTCTTCTCAGTTCGGCGATCACATCGTCAGGGACGCCGCTCACAACCTTCTTAGGAATTGCGCCTGGGGTGTAGAAACCGTAGAACGTGTCCAACACTCCTGTACTGATACCGCCAAGGAAACCGTAGCGCTCCACCAGCATGACACTCGAACCTGGCGACACACTCTGCAAAACCCGCGCCGACGTAATCGCTGCGGTTGAGCCGGCCGACCCCGAGCCCAATACCAATACATCCGGGCTTGCCACGGTCGGAACCAGCTTTGTGTAGACAAACACTCGTCAGCACTCCGCCGCCCTGTGCAATTGGGAAGCACCTGCAAGTCGTGGGAAAAGGTCTTGAAGGCGCGGATAGAGGTCCATATAAATCTCGAGCAATTGCCCGTATCGCCGGTGACGCTCTTCGTTCGGAGTGAAGAGGGCTCCGGAAACGGCATGAGCGCGCTGCATCTGTAAAGGCGACTCGATAAGTTTTGCTCCCATCGCTGCCAGAATGGCATCGCCTAATGCCGCGCCACCGCGTTCTTGCATCACCTGGAGCGGGAGGCCTGTCACATCGGCAATAATCTGGCACCACAGAGCATTGCGAGTAGGTCCTCCGACAGCGACGAGTCTTCTTACCTCGGCGCCCAGTTGACGCGTAATCGCCAGGTTATGCGCAATGGCGTAAGCTGTTCCCTCCATAACCGCCCGAACCAAGTGACCGCGAGTCTTGAATAGGTCCAGTCCAAAGAAAACGGCCCTCGCCGAGCCGTCGTTGATCGGTTGGAGCTCCCCCGAAAGATAAGGAAGAAAGATGAGTCCTTCGCTGCCGGCTGGAACCGCTGTGGCTTCCTCGGTGAGTCGGCTGTATTCTTCCGAGGCTGTTGTCTCTCTGGCGCCGCTCAGGATCTTCGCGGCCCACTCCATCGCGATGCCCCCTCCCACCATCGATCCGCCGACCAGCGTGAATCCCTCAATCACGTGCGGGAACGCAAGGAGACGAGCATCGAGCGTCACACGTGAAAGCGGAACGTAGAGTGTACTCGCCGAGCCCATCGAAAGCTGGGCACAGTCGGCGGATGTAACACCCATCGCCAGTCCGGCGGCGCTGGTGTCTTCCCCCCCGCCTACTACCGGCGTACCCGGCCGCAACCCCGTCATCCTTGACGCCTCAGGAGAGACAAAGCCGATCACTTGATGGCAGGGAACGGGGTCACAGTAGACGGACGCCGGCAAAGCCATATCATCCAACAGTTCTTGGGACCAAGAGTTCTTCGCAAGGTTGTATGCCAGGAGAATTCCGCCGTCCGAATGGTTGATGACTGCCTGTCCGGTGAGCCTGAACGTGACATAGGCGGCTGTGGTCATAACCTTCCACGTGCGGCGCCAGGTTTCAGGTTCATGCCGCTTGACCCAGAGGAGCTTAGGCTCGACGTTGTACGTCGCCGGGCACTTGCCGCTCACCGACGCTATGCGCTCGCCGAAGGAGTCTTGCAACTCCTTGGCCTCGCAAGCAGAACGCGAGTCGAGCCAGAGAATGGCAGGGCGCAGCGGCTTTCCTTCCTTAGCCAACAGCACTGCTGCCACGCCCTGGCCGCTGATTCCCACGGCGGCAATGCTATCCGCAGCGTCAGGGCGCTCACAGCAGAGAGTGCGAGTAACGCTGCAGACAGCCTCCCACCAATCCTCTGCGTCCTGCTCAACCCAGCTCGGTTGTGGGCTGGTGTACCGGTAGGACGACTGAGCGCTCTGCAAGACTCTGCCGTGAGGGTCAGCTAGAACGGCCTTCGTGGTACCGGTTCCAACGTCGATCCCCAGTGTCAGAGCGTCCATGTGACGATTAGTCTGCTTGTGCCTTCCCGCGCGCGCGGCCCTTAAGCTCGACGCGGTATTGATACCGGTCACCGCGTGAAATTGCGACGGCCACCTCAAGGGGTCGCTCATCGCTCAAGTAGCTCACGCGCGTTACACAAAGGACGGGTGCCCAATGTTCAATCCTTAGCCGCTTTGCCTCAGAGTCAGTGGCGGCACGAGATTCAACCCTGTCCACTGCCCGCGCGGGCACCAGTTTATATTCTTCCTCGATCGTCTTATAGAGCGACTCTCCGAGTGAGAACTTCTCACTCAGATCCGGCACGAGGCTCTCCGGCAGATAATTCACCATCAAGGTTATTGGCTGGTCCAAGGCCATCCGCACGCGCCTGACGACAAATACGCGCTCGCCGGGACTCAAACGTAATTCGTGACCGACGCGCGCCGGGGGATCAGTCACCGCAACATCCAGGTCCGAGGTCCTCGCCTTATATCCCAGGGCGACAAGCTGTTCGGTCCAGCTTGTGATCATGTTCAAGTCGTGCGTCAGCTTCAGCTCTTGCACGAAGGTGCCCCGGCCCTGGTGACGAACCAGTAGGCCCTCTACCGCAAGATCGTTGACGGCGTTGCGCACGGTCATGCGGCTCACGCCAAAACGGAGCTCAAGTTCGTGTTCGGTGGGAATCGCCTCGCCAGGTTTCATCTGAGCGACGGCTTCGCGCAGCCTCTCGCGAAGTTGCACGTAAAGCGGGACTCCGTTCGTCTTGGTCAACGTCGTCAAGATGCTTCCCTTCTCGCGTGGAGAATCAAAGCACGACGTCTAGTAGAAGGCCGGGCTTCGTGATTGCTCATTGAGCCAATTTGCTTGCGAGCCTACTGAGTAACCCTAATCCCTCCAAATACATCCGACGCCAGCTCAAAATGCCAGAACGGACCGATGATGCTGCTCACAATCTGGTAAGAGCAGCCGGTCACCAGCAAGGAACGCCAAAACCCCGGAAACGGGCAGCCTGAAGAAGCTCGTTCGTCACCCATCGCATGGGACGAGTCAAAACGTCAAGGCAACGCGTCCACGAATTCATGAGGTCGTTATATCAAATTCGCGGATTGCATACAAGCGCTGCACCGCACGTCTCATAGAACGGTATTATCTGATAAGAACTGCCATTGCTGTTCTGATGCGCTCGTTGAGGCCGAAAGACGCGAGAGCGACTAGAATTGGAAATGACTGCCAAGAGCGCTCGGCTTTCTTAGCTTCGTACAACTGTGATGCCATACTTCCAGACCCAGCGTAACTGGCCAAATTCGAGGTTACAACCTCCCTCTTTCATGAAAGTAAGGTTGGCCCCCAATCTTTCGATTGGCTTTAGAGCTTGGCCGAGATAAATCAGGATGCCCTTTATCATCAACAAGATTCCGGCTTCGTTTGTCCGCGTCCTGTCTCTACCTGCGTGGTTGTTTACGTAAACGTTACGTAAACAATAGCTCTGTGCCGAGGTCCAACCTAAAGAAGCATCCGGGAAGCTTGAATCCCGAGTCAAATTATCAACTCCTTACAGACCAATAAGATTCCGGCTTCGTTCGTCGCCATTGGAGGCTGCAGCATGCGTCACGCATACCTAGAGACCCATCCGGAAACCCCTGGGAGCGCGGGCGTCCCGCCCGCTCTTACGGGGTCCTGGAGTGCAAGGGGCGGGCGGGACGCCCGCGCTCCCAGGGTTTCCGGATGAGCTTCTAAGATCTTACGCCGTAAGGCCGCTCTGCTCAGGTGAGGCCGGTCTGGCCGCCGGAATCTGTGTGGACGCTCGTAGATTCTCGCCTTCGCGGGAATGAGACCGTCTGAGGTGGCCTTCAAGTCTTGCATTGCCAAACATGAGTTGCCATACAGGGTCGGCACGAAGCCGGCCCGCTTTGGGTGATTCGCAGCTTGAGCCGGGCGAAAAGGCTCTCTCACGATCCTTCGGTTAGCACACGGACGACCGAGTGTCAAGTCATTTGGCGGTCTTCGCTTCTGTTGCAGCCCTAAGTTTAAGGCTACATTAGACTGACGAATGACTTTATCTAGTTGTAAGCTACACATAAATCAATATTTTATGACACATCGCACCGCGCGCAAGGGTACCGCTAAAACGGTGCTCTTACACACCCCTTAGGGCATCTTTCCACCCGGTCATTATAGGTTCGTTCTCCCGTGCCGGGTGCACAGGCTGATCTATGACGGTTCCCGGGGGCTTAAAATTACCATTGACAAAGAAAAATATTATGATATAACAACTCGCCATGTATTGATAGGCTTTCGTATGAGTCTGGCGTAACGGCTACAGGGAGGGATGATGGAGATGACGGAACGAAGGACGGCGCGAGTTTGGGTGCAAGTTTCGGCTGGTTATGCTGGGGAGCGGATTCGGTCCGCGCCCTTTCAACGAGGAATCAGTAGCTTAGCGGGGAATATTGTCTTTCTCCTGTCGGTCGCACTCGCTTGCGCTTCAACGCCCGTCTGGGGCCAGAACTCCAATGCCACGATTTCGGGTACGGTGACCGATCAGACCGGTGCCGTAGTTCCAAACGCGGCTCTGACGCTTACCATGGGTACCTCGGGTACGGTCAGAACCGCAACAAGCGGACAGGATGGAAACTTCTCCTTCCCTAACCTTCCTGCGGGAACATACTCCTTGCAGTGTTCGGCGCAAGGGTTTGAGACATTCGTACAGCAGGGGCTTACTTTGCACCTGAACGACGTGGTCAGCCTTCCAGTCGCGCTGAAGCTTGGAGCCTCCAGTCAAAAGGTCGAGGTCTCGGCAAATGCCTCGCCGCTAAACTTTCAGAACGCGGTAGTGCAGCAGGGAATGAGCACGCAGGAGATCACTGCCCTGCCGCTGGCCGTCGCTGGAGCTCAGCGGTCAGCAGCGAACTTCTTGGTCATCATGCCCGGCGTTAACACGATCGGCGGGGGGCAGGGTGCTGCTTACGCACAATTCAACGGCGGGCTGGAGGATTCTGACGAGGCGGTCCTGGACGGCGTAAGCATGGTCGAGGGCCTTCTCAGTCAAAGCGGAACGGTTGCCATTGCCGCCGACTTTCCCATCTCCCCGGACGCCGTGGGTGAGATCAGCTTGCTCACCTCGAACTACGACCCACAGTACGGAGCCACCACCTCGGCCGTGACCGTGGCCAGCACCAAGGCTGGAACGGACCAGTTCCATGGAGGCGGTTACTTGTTTAACCGTAATACCTCATTTAACGCGCGCCAATTCGGCGTCGCCGAACGCCCTAAGGACATCGAAAACGACACCGGCGGCTTCATTGGAGGACCTTTGCGCCTGCCGCTGTTCTGGTCCGAGCGCAAGAAGAGCTATTTCTTTGTCAACTTTGAGGCTTACCGGTCAGAGGGCGCGGCCAACAAGCCCATCCTAACGGTGCCCACCACCTTGATGCGCGAGGGGAACTTCAGCGAATGGCCCTATCCCGTCTTCGACCCGGATACCACCACCGTTAATCCGAACTACGACCCCAGCGCGCCGGCCTCCACAACAAATATTCCGTACTTGCGTCAGCAATTCCCTGGTAACATCATCCCCGCCAACAATCCCAACCTCATGAGCTCTCTGGCTTCCGGATGGCTGAAATTTGTCCCAATGCCGAACCGTCCCGGAATCATCAATAACTACGAGTCTCCCAACGCATTGGCGAACTCCTTGAACGCGCATACAGATCAGTGGGACGTCCGGGGCGACCAGTACATCGGGGACAAGGATCACGTCCTGGTCACGTGGCACTATCGCGGCACGCTGCCTTTTACCCAATTTGCCCTTCCGCCGCAAATCGATACCAATAACACCCGCATTCCAAACTACAGTCAGGTGGTCCGACTCAACTATGACCACACTTTCAAGCCCACCCTCCTCAACCATTTTGCTATCGGATATCTTGACCTGCTGACCGAGCTCTACAACTCGTCGGATCCCTATGTCGCCGATGTTCCTCAAGTCCAGGGGGTTTATGATCACAAGCATGAATCGGCTATCAACTTCGGGGACGGCTACTCGTCTTACGGCGGGAATGCGGACCTAATTTCCACACGGCCCACTTGGATTGTGAATGACATGGCCACCTGGGTTAAGGGGAACCACACCCTCGAATTTGGAGGTGAATACCGGAACCTCGCCTACCCCACTCAGACCACGCAGAATGGTTCGGGGACCTTCAACTTTACCCCTTTGAACACCGGTCTGCTTGGCTATCCGACCCCTACAGGAAACTCTTACGCCAGCTTTCTCCTAGGCACGGTAGGTTCGGCCTCAGTCAATTACTATTCGCTAGGCGCCTTCCGGCCCCAGGCCAAGTCCGTGGGCTTCTTTGCCAACGACACTTGGAAGCTGACGCGCAAGCTCAGCGTTGACTATGGTATTCGTTGGGATCTATACCAGCCATCGGAGGAGGCTAAGGATCAAACTTCATTCCTGGATCCCACCCGACCCAACCCGGGAGCCGGAAACCTGCCGGGTGCGCTGGTGTTCGCCGGCAGCAAGTGGGGCTCAGCCAGCTTCGGAGCGCCCTACCCGGAGCAGTTATATCACAGGGCATTCGGTCCCCGCATTGGCCTGGCCTACGCGATAACCGATAAGACAGTGGTGCGAGGCGGGTTCGGAGTCTTTATGATGCAGAACTTCTATCCGGGATGGGGCGCTGGCATCGCCACAGATGGTTTTAATAAGACCGTTGGTTTCAGCAGCGGCCTGGGCGGCATGCAACCTGCCTTCCTCCTCCAGAACGGTGTTCCACAGGACTTTCAAAGACCGCCGTTCATCAGCGAGGATTTCCTGAACGGTCAGGGCGCACCTAACTACCGTCCGTTTGACGCCAACCAGGTACCGCGTGCCTATCAGTGGAACTTGACAGTCGAGCACCAGATCAAAGACAACTTTCACGTTACCGGCACCTATATCGGGAATCACGGCTCGCGGCTGCTCTCGCAGATCAACCCCATCAATGCTCTGAACCCTACGCTTCTGTCCATGGGGACGGCACTGTATGATCAGTTTCAGCCCAACCAGGGCACTCTGGACGGCGTGTCGCAGCCCTACACGGGTTGGGCAGGCCAGATGCAGGCGTGCGCGCCCAGTGTGGCCCAGGCCCTGACTCCTTTCCCTCAATACTGTTCGGACATTTACGGAAACAATGAGAATCATGGTTGGTCAAACTACGACTCCCTGCAACTCTCCGCCGAGCAGCGCTTTTCACACGGCTTGTGGCTGCTGGCAAATTACACCTGGTCGAAGACTCTGACCACCACCGAATTCGTGCAGACCAGCACCTTGTATCAGGGGATTTCTCCCTTCCAGAAAGACCGAAACTATGGGATTTCCCGCAATGACGTACCCCAGATGGTGAACGTTTCCTTGGCGTATGACCTGCCTTTTGGCAAGGGGCGTCGATGGTTGAACCAAGGAGGAGTGGTCAATGTGCTGCTTGGCGGTTGGCAGGTTAGCACAATCTTACGCCTCCAATCGGGGATTCCGTTCAGTTTCTACTCCGGCTTTTGCAATATCCCCTCGCAGTTCGCCATGAGCTGTTATCCCGGTATACTACCGGGCGCCAACCCGTTCGCGGCGAGCAAGAGCGGTTTTGATCCTAATTCGGGGCTTAACCCCCTGTTCAGTGTCAACTCGTTCCAGCCGTCAAGCACCTTCAATTTCAATTCGGGCACTGGAGCTCCGGTCTCCAACGTGCGCGGCTTCGGGTATCACAATCAGGACATCGCCTTTACCGACAACATCGCGATCACCGAACGCGTTCGAGCACAATTGCGATTCGAATTCTTCAATGCATGGAATTGGCACATCCTAGGCAACAACTTTGTGACCGACGTTTCGAGTCCGAGCTTCGGGACCTGGAACGGTGGCGTCTCGAGCCCGCGCAACATCCAAATGGGAGTGAGGTTCACATTCTGAGATAGTGTGAGCGGTCAAAGGTCGGATATGATCCCACATTGGGGCCTGACCTAAGAAAGGTGGCTTGACTCCGACGAGGACTACTTCGTTTCTCGCAATGCCGCTGTTGCTCATAGTCGTGCCCGTTATTTTGTTGGGAGAGGCCCAGCAGTCTTCGGCATCGGTTAAGGAGATCGAGAGCCTTGTGAGGCAAGGAGACTTCGCTTCGGCCCAAACGATTCTATCTGATGCGCTGAAACGTTCTCCGGGAGATGCCAGCCTCTACAACCTCGACGGCGTTGTGAAGGCGCAGACCAAGGATTTTGCAGGGTCTGAAGCGAGTTTCCGGAAGGCGATCGCCCTTGCGCCATCCTATGAGGATGCCTACCTGAATCTGGGTCATCTGTATCAGGATGGCTGGACCGGGCAGGCGAGCGTCCGAGACAAAGCGATTGCGGTCTACGAACAGCTGCTCAAACTCGATCCTGAAAACATTGAAGCAAATTACCAAAGCGCCGTGCTCCTGATGGAGAATGGCAGCTTCTCTCTATCGCTGCAGCATCTCTCCAAACTACCGGCAGCAGCGCAGGAGCATTCTCAGGCTCTTTCGGTACGCTGTGGCGATTATGTTGGATCGGGTCAAGCGCCAAAGGCCGATGGTGTGGCGGACCGGATGTTGCGGAACGGGGGCTTGGCCGAAGCTGACGTGACTACCCTGCTCCCGCTCCTGGCCGAGTACAAGAGCACCTCCATCGAGATCAAACTCCTGGAAGGTCTGAGAGAAAGAAATCTGGCCACGGCCAATTCACTAACCAGCCTCGGACTTCTTTACAAACAGCAAGGGCGGTTCGCTGACGCCCGAAAGACCCTCGATGCAGCGGCGCAACTGCCGCCTGAATCGGTGCCGCTGCTTCTCGAACTGGCCCAGTTGGCCGATGAACAGAAAGACTATACCGGAACGCTGGGCTATCTGGCTCACGCCCGCGAACTCGAGCCCCGGAATGCCTCGATCCACTTCTTCTGGGGAATGACCTGCGTGAAGATGAACCTGGCAGAAGAAGCCTACCAGTCCTTGAAGAAAGCTGTCAGCCTTGATCCGAACAACGCCTATTACAACTATGCAATGGGCGCAGTTACGTCACAGCGCGAGGACGCAAGCGAGTCGATTCCTTACTTCAAGAAGTACTGCACCCTCAGACCCGATGATCCGCGGGGACGCCTGGCATTGGGCTCCGCCTATTTCGCCAGCCACGACGACGAAAGTGCCGAGAAGGTTCTAAGAACAGTAGCCAACTATCCTGAAACCGCGGCGGGAGCCCATTACTACCTCGGTCGCATTGCCAATCACCAAGGCAATTTCCCGGACGCCCTCTTACAACTGCAAATGGCGCTTAAGGCGCATTCCGATTACGCTGATGCCTACGCCGAGCTGGGACTGGTTTATCTGAAGCAGAAGGACTATGCGCGGGCCCGTGACGACCTGTGGAGAGCCATCGAGATCGAACCCGACAACTACCCCGCCAATCTGAATCTCCTGATCTTGTACCAGCGGACCCAAAATCCCAAAGCGGATGAGCAATCCAAGCGATTTGACGAGCTCACCGAGAAGCGGGCGCAAAGGATAAAGGACTTTCTGCGGACGATTCAAGTCACGCATTGAGCATTCGCAGCGAGCACATCACATGCCAGACAGAGCGTCGTAAGTGAACGCGAATTCTACGGGCTGTCATTCAGAGCGGAGTGTGGCATCTCAGCATTTTGCCTCCTGCCCAAACGGCTCATGCAGGGATTCTTCACTCCGCTACGCTCCGCTCTGCAGTAACTCAACGGGTAAGTCTTTTGAATTCTGTCAAAGGGTCCTGCCGTCGAGTTGCTGCAGGTTATGGGCAGCCCGTGGCTGTGAACGCTCAGAATGACAGAAGCCGGGCGATTGGCCACGGATTTCGGGGCGCTTTGTTGGGAACGGAAGGTCTTGGCGATGAATACACTGAGCCGGCGCGAATTCATGCAGGTATCCGCGACGTCGTTGTTGTTGGATGGGGTGAAAGTGCCACCGTCGGGCGATCACTCGTCCGGGTCTGAAGACGCCAAGGCGTTTGTACGCAAGAATGTGGCAGGAAAGAGTTGGACAGTCGGCAACGGTCTGGTTGAACGCGAAATTCACTTTGATCCGGCGGAGGGACTCTCCACGGCGAGTTGGCGGCACAAGGTCACAGGAACCGATTTTATGGAAGAGGGCCGCAAGCGGGGATCCCGCGGCGGCGAGTTCTCAGTACTGATTGATGGCGATCCTTTGGTGGGGTCGAAGGGATCTGCTTGGGAGCTCGTCGAAGCCAGCTCCCAGACGCTCTCCCCTTCCGGAGAATCTCTCGTGATCAATCTGCGCGCCAAGACAAAGCCGCTGGATGTCACGATTTTCTACGCAACCTACGATGGACACGCCGCAGTTCAAAAGTGGATTGCGATCAACAACCGCGGCACAGTTCCGGTGACTCTATCTCATTTGAGTTTCGAGAGCGTGAGCCTTGCGCCGGGTCCGCCGGACGTTTTGCAAGCGTTCGACTTCTACGCTACTGAGCCCCGCGAACTGTTCTTGACGGGAAGGGTTGATGATACTGCCATTTTGGAAAGGAACTCACTCACCGGGGAAGGCTTCGTCGCGATGAACGGGGCCCCCGGCTATACGAAGCGGACGGAACTCGCCGGCTGGGGCGAGGGCGTCCGGGTAATGTATGATACTGATCTGTTTCCATTTGAGCGTCGTATTCAGCCCAGAGAGACCTTCACAAGTGCGGCCAGCTCGATTGCTTTCTTTCTGGAAGGCAGGGGGTTCACCGACCCGCGATGGGTAATACCGTCCTACACCTCGCGCGTTCTGATGAAAAAGGGTCCGAATTATCGGCCGCGGTGGATTTACAACACCTGGGAACCCTTCGAGCGCCGTATCACCCGGGATATCACGCTTGAACTGATCGCAGCCGCCGGCCGGATGCGGATGGACGTATTCACAATCGATGATGGATGGCAGATCGATTACGGTGACAATGCTATCAATCGCAAGCTCTTCCCGAATGGGTTGGACGAAATCCAGGCGGCCGTGGAACAGAGAGGGATGCGCCTCGGCTTGTGGGTGCCGCTTGCTGCCATCAGCATGAATACCGCCGTCTATCAGGCACATCCCGAGTGGGTGTGCAAAGGCCGGGATGGAAAGCCCAAGTTCACCGGGACAATGGCAGGCGCGCAGGCCGTGATGTGTTTGGCCACTCCTTACCGCGAAGTGGCCGCAAAGCGAATCAGCGAACTGATTGCCCGGCATCACCTGGCTTACGTCAAGGTGGACCTGACCACAGTCTTCAACGCGTACGGCGAATCTCCGGGATGTTACGCGCAGGGCCACGACCATGATTCCTGGGCCGAGTCGCTGATTCGGATTTATGAGGGCATTCAGTTCGTCACCGACCACATCTACCACGATCACCCCGACGTGCTCTTAGACCTCACTTTCGAACTGTGGGGACAGAAACACATCATCGATTACGGCCTGCTCGCGGCGGGCGATTTGGACTGGCTCAGCAACGTCGACGACGGAGGGACGGGAGCAGCCGGTCCGCGCCAAGCCCGGACCCTGCTCTACTTGCGATCCTTGGCGATTCCCAGCGAAACCATGCTGATTGGCAATCTTCAGGCGGAGCGCGCACCCATCGAAGAACGTTTGGCAACCGCTATGGGTTCGGGTCCGCTGTTTCTCGGCGACTTACGGGAATTGACGCCGGAGCAGCAAGCCTGGTATGGCCAAATGATCCAATCGTTCAAGGCACTGCGCGAGGATGTCCATATGCTGGATGGGTTCTTCCCACTCGGCAACTGGCAGCAGCCGGGAGCCGCAACTTGGGACGGATTCGCGCGATTGAGCCGTGAAGGTGAAGGCCTGATTGCCCTGTTCAAAAACGAGTCGCGTGTGAGCGAAGTACTTGTCAAGCTTCCGACTTTTCCAGAGGGCACGTTCCGGGTCCGTTCCGTTATGAACGGACGAGCGCTCGGTACCCGCGGCGGTGAAGATTTCCGTCAAGGGATTCGAGTCGAGCTGCCACGCGACCGGAAGGTGGAGATCCTGGAAATCCGAAGGTGAGTTCGCTGCTTTCGACAAAGCAGCTAGACCAATACTGAACGCGTTAAACCGTGACCCATGTTGCGTCTCATCAGCTCAAGGCATCCGCCGTGCCCTTGAGGTTCTACATTTCGAAGGCCCGAAGGGCCGATCTAACCCAGCCCAGGCCGGCAGGCCTGGGTTTGACGCCTAGCGTATGAGTTGCAGCCCTGAAGGGGCGCTCGAAATAGCACGTTGCCGCGTTTCGCTGAACATGCAGATCGGCTGGTCGCGACTAAACCCGAATCTAGATCGTCCTTTCCGGGCTCAGCGCCCTCAGCAGTGTTACACGATCACCCTGGACGTCGTCCAGGGCTGGGCTCGTTCGGCCTTTCGGGCCGGTGAAATGTACAAGCTTCCGCCGGCTGAACCCTGGTTGAGCCCCGCTGATCCCAGGGCGTCCCGACCGTTTTCTCGCTGCCTGCTGGTCTCGCGCTCGGACGGACACATTCACGGACGGGGCCGTCCTATGGAGGCAAAGCATTCGCAATGACCACCTTGAATCGGCGCGAATTTATTCACGCAACGTCAGTCTCGTTCCTTTTAGCGGGGGCAGCCCTCCCGGAGTCGCCAGCTAGCACGGCAGAGATGCATCCGACTGCGAAGGGCGTACGCGTAAAAGGGAAGAACTACAGCTGGGAATGGTCCAGGGACAGTGACATTTTCCGCTTGCTGGACCGACAGGGTCGGGTGATGACAAGCGGGATGCTCCAGCCCGCCGTTATCGTCCAGCCTGACGAGAACAAGCGGGCCAGAAGATGCGCTCCAGGAAAACCCATAAGCGACGGCCCGGAGGGTGACAGCTATGCGGTCAGCTATGGCAGTGTCAACGGAAGCGGAAAGTTGTCCCTCACTTGGCGATTCGAAGAGGAGGCGCTCTGGCTCGAACCAGTTGTCTATGAATCCCCGAACCCCGCGAACATCGTGGCGCTTCACTACTTCGCGCAGGGAACCGGGGAGGACGCGCGCCCAACTCTCGACAACTTCTACCTCATTATTCCGGGAATTTGCGAATCGCCTGCGGTGAGCCCGATTGTAACCTCAGATCTGGGCTTGAACCTGACCAGTTGGCTTGGACGCGGCTCCTCCCCGGCACCAGGACTGTTGCAACAATGGGGTCTGCCGGCTCATTTCTTTTGCGGTTTCCATCGCAACAAGCCGGGAGCGGTCAAGTCGTCGCTAGCGAAATATGTCTCCGAGGCTTTCTGCTGCGGTCTCGCCGAACTCCCAACGGGCGACCTTTTTCTTGAAACGCGCGGCGGGAAACACAGCTTGATCGTAAGCTACCGCAGCGATATCTGGGAGCACCTGCAGGCACCTGGGCGCCTACCGCTTGGCGCGAGGCTTCATTGGGCGATCGGACCCGATTACCGCGAGGCGATCAAGGCCTACTATAAGGGCCTGGTCTCTGCCGGTGCCATCCGGCCAAAGAGCTACTCGCCCCAAAAGACCGCTGTTGTCTTGGCTCCACAATTCAATTGCTGGGGAGCGGAGGTAGCAATTGGAAAAGCGGGTTCGAATCTGGACGAGGCAGCCCTCAATTCCTTTTACACCGGGCTGAGAGCTTCGGGCATGAAGGCCGGGATGTTTGTGATCGATGACAAGTGGGAGGGAAAGTACGGCAAGCTCGAGCACTCGGCAGACAGACTTCCTCACTTCGAAGAGTTTCGCCGGCAGGTTCGGGAGGACGGTCTCCACTTTGGTCTGTGGGCGGCATTTATGCGTTGCCAGGACCCCGCGGACATGGGCTTGAATATCTCACACATGCTGCATTTAGCGGACGGTAAGCCCTGTATCGCGGGAGATTACGGGGCCAAATATTACATCTTGGATTTCACTCAGCCTGAGGTCGAACGCGCACTCAGAGCACGAGCGAAGAGATTTGCCGAGCGCTATCAGCCGGACTTGGTGAAGTTCGATTTCGGATATGAGCTGCCTCCTCTCTCTGTGGCTGCTCCCAAGGATATGAACTGGGCTGGTGAGCGCTTGATGCTGAAAGGGCTCGACGTCGTGGTGAACGGGATGAGAGAAGCGAATCCCGATATCGTGGTGATGTACTACTGCCTCTCGCCCCTCCTCGCCGATTACTTCGATCTCCATAGTCCGGACGACCTTTTCATGGCGGCCGGGGAGTATGACTACGAAGCCAACCGCCGCTTTTTTTTCAGTAGCCTTTTGGGTGAGATCGGAATACCAACCTATGGCTCCGGAGGTTACGACTGGGCGACGATGCCCTCCATCTGGTTTGACTCGGCCTTGACCGGTACCCTGGGATCACTCAACAGCTTCGTGGGCGACGAAGAGGGCGAAATGCCTACACCCCGTCTGATTGCGAAATATAACGGTCTTGTTCACGCTCTTCGCACTTCCAACATATTCACCATCGAGCCTGGCGACGCCGATTATGATGCGCCCACGCGAGGTGCACATTCCGCTTCGTGGGCGCGATTTGAACAGGGGAAACTGGTTGGTGTTGCGCTGCGCACTTATCGTCTAGACGGACGTCGGGCCTCGGGAAGATTTCGAGACGTGGTTGAGACGACTGCACCGGTCGTGATCTCCTCAATAACGGATGGTGGGATCGTCGGAGCAGCCAACTTGGCTATAGTTCCTTACGGACAAGGGGAAGTGATCATCCATCGCGCCTCGCGGCAGTCCGCGGAAGCTCGTATGATCGAGCACTACTTTGGAGGAAACTCGAGAGAACGATCGGTAGAGGTTCGCGAGGGGGCACTGCGAGTGCCCTTGAGCGAGCAAGACGAAGAGGGATCGCCCGTGGAGTGGATCGAAGTAAACCTTCGCGTCTGATGGAACCGTCGTGATGGAAAAATTCTGGCTGGGGATGGCGATCATTCTCCTGAGCGGCGTGCTCAACGGCAGCTTTGCGCTCCCGCTGAAGTATTCGGTAAGGTGGAAATGGGAAAACACTTGGCTGGTGTTTTCCGTCGTGGGCATCCTTTCGCTGCCATGGCTGATGGCCGTTTGCTTCGTTCCTCACCTCGCGGACGTTTATCGGGCAGCACCGGCTCAGGAAATCATTTTGGCGGTCACCTTCGGTTTTATTTGGGGAATCGCCCAGGCAACGTACGGCCTAAGCCTGGTGGCTGTGGGCTTAGCAGTGGCGGTTGCGGTCGTATCGGGTTTGGTTTGTGTGTCTGGGGCGCTGATCCCGCTTCTCATTTTGAACCCGGCGGCTCTTTTTCGTGGGCAAGGGATTTTTCTTCTCTGCAGCCTGCCCGTCTTGCTTGTGGGCTTGGGAGCATACGCGATTGCCGGCCGCATGAGGGAGAGGGAGCAACCAACGGATGGGGGTGAGGCCCCCCGGAGTATGAGCTTCAAGGCAGGGCTGGGTCTTTGCATCTTCACCGGGCTGTTCGCCTCAGCGTTCAATCTTGGATTTGCCTTCAGCGGAGATATCCTGCATAGGAGTCTGGAATCAGGCGCCGTGCCGGCCACAGCCGGATACGGCGTCTGGTCGCTGGTATTGGGTGCGGGATTTATCCCCAATATCTTATACTGTGCGTACTTGCTTCGCCGAAACCGTACCTTCCCTACGTTCTTCCAAACCGGTTGGTTCCGAGAGACCGGGCTGGCGGTCTCGATGGCCCTTGTATGGCTCTCCGGACTCTTTCTTTATGGCTGGGGTGCCACCTTGTGTGGCGAGTACGGAACATCGATCGGATTCACACTCTTCATGGCGATGACGGTAGCGTCATCCTCCATCCTGGGAGTGTCGACAGGAGAATGGGACTCGACCTCCAAGCGCAGTAGGAGGCTACTTGCTAGCGGAGTTGCAGCTATTCTGTTATCGGTGGCTATTCTGAATTTAGGCGGACTGTTGGGCCGGTAGGCCGTGTTGAGCGGTCTGATGGGAAGTGTCCAACTCGCGCTATTTTAACGATGATTCAAGCACCGGTTGGCAAACGTCGTTTAACCGTTGCTTTCTTCTTGGCCGGCTTTTTCGCCCGCCCCATCTTCGCCGCCGGACCAAGCGACGGGGCGGGGGCATCACTGGCTTGAGCCATTTCTAACCCAAAAATCGCGGAGAGGTCTTCGCTACCCAAGGCTTTCTCCGGTGCTAGCGCCTTTCCACCTAAGGGGAGCTCCTTGCCCGCCTTGGCGATCAACTCTTTCTCATCGACCTTGTGCAACTTAAAGAGAAGCTCGGGCTGCTGGTCCAGCCGTGCGCCAATGCCATAAAGTACCGCCGCCACGTGCTTGCACATCGAAGCCCAGTCCGGACAACTGCACGAAAGCTTAATCTCCTGGGGCGAAGGGAACAGGCCGCTCCCCTGCCGGCAGAGGCGCTCCATGACGCCCTTGGAGAATCGTCCCTGTAAAAGCTCGACGAGCGAGTCAATAGCGCCAGCGCAGTCCGCACATATGGACTGCCATCGCTTTTTTGAAACCGGCGTCATCTTTACCACCACTTGGTAAATCTCTGAGCCGCTGACGTAAGCCTTGACCTCGCCGCCGCTAACCTGGAGGTCGACCACCGAGCCGTTGCGCACGTAGGTGCGACCGCGCGGCAGGCGGTTGGCGAAATCGCTGTAGCGTTCCAGATTGTCGCACCAAGCCTTGCCCCAGAACGCCTTGGCGATGGCGCGGCCTTCGATAATGACCGGCGAGACCGGATGACCCTTCTTCTTGAGCTTCTCCATCTCGCGCAGGGCCTTCCGCCGCCGCTCGGCTGCGCTCACGTAGGGCCGCCACCCAAAATCATGATACATGGCTCACGTCTCCCTTAGAGCGGCATTGATGTCAAGGGCAACGAGTCTGAGTAACTCCTCGTCTTTCATCTCAGTGAGAAGCATTTCGGCGCCGCCTTCCAGCAAGTCCTTGGAAAGTTGCCGCTTTGACTCGATGAGCTGGTCGATCTTCTCCTCGACCGTTCCGCGGCACACAAACTTGTGAACCAGCACGTTTTTCTTCTGCCCGATGCGAAACGCGCGATCAGTGGCTTGGTTCTCCACCGCGGGGTTCCACCACCGGTCAAAGTGCACCACGTGGGAGGCGGCGGTGAGATTCAGCCCGGAGCCCCCGGCCTTGAGAGAAAGCACGAAAAACCCTACGGCCTCATCTTCCTGGAACTTCCGCACCAACTCCTGGCGGCTTCGCACCGGGGTTCCGCCGTGAAGAACCAACCCGGGGCGCCCAAACACCGATCCTAGGAATGCCGCGAGCGGTGCGGTAACCTCCCGGAACTGGGTGAAGACGAGGACTTTCTCCTGTTTGGCCGCAATCACCTCGGCAATATCGCGCAGCCGGGCCCACTTGCCGCTGTCTTCCTCGGACCATTCGCCGTCGCCGAGCCACTGCGACGGATGGTTGCAAATTTGCTTGAAACGCATCAGGAAAGATAGCACAACGCCCTTGCGCTGGATGCCCTCCTCGGCAGTCTCCAGTTGGCTGGCCAGTTCTTTCACTGCCTGCTCGTAGAGCGCTGCCTGCTTGCGGCTGAGCTGGCAGAAGGCGTTGACCTCCGTCTTGTCCGGGAGGTCCGCAATGACCGTCCTGTCGGTCTTCAGCCGCCGCAGAATGTAGGGCCGAACCAGTTCGCGGAGCGGAGCGTAAGGATTGTGGGCCCTGTTCGCGAGCTGCTTGACCATGTTCGTAAATTCCTTCGACGATCCCAGCAGTCCCGGGTTAAGAAAGTCGAAAATGGACCACAAATCGCTCAGCCGGTTCTCGACCGGCGTACCCGTGAGTGCAAATCTCACCTTGGCATTTAACTTCTTGGCGGCCCGCGTCTGCTTGGCGTCGGGATTCTTGATGGCCTGAGCTTCGTCGAGTACCACCAAGCGCCATCGAGCCTCCGCCACCCAGGGGAGGCGAAGAAGCGAACCATAGCTGGTAATCACCAGGTCCACATCGCCGAGTCGCTCAGACCCCAGTTTCTTGAGTTCGGAAGTCGGCATCGCCGACGGATGAGCGATCAGCGCCTTTAGGCTCGGTGCAAAGCGGTCGATCTCTGCAGCCCAATTGGCCAGAAGTGAGGCGGGGGCTACCAACAGGCTGGGCTGATTGGTTTCCTTCATCTGACTTCTCAACGCAAGCAGGAGAGCCAGTACTTGGATGGTCTTGCCAAGGCCCATATCATCGGCAAGGCAAGCACCAAGACCCAGCTTCGAAAGGAAGCAGAGCCAGCGCACGCCTACCTGTTGGTAGGGCCGCAACGTGCCGTTCAGCTTTGCACTAGGTTCAACGCCAGCCAATCCTTCGGGACTGCGAAGGCCCTTCAGCGTTTCGCGCAGCCAGGGTCCAGCGACCACCTGGGCCCAATCGGCGTCACGACCGCCGTCTTCGGCCGCGACATCGGCGCCCGCAAGCACGCGCATGGCTTCACCGAAGCTGAGGCCACTCGCGGCGGCGGCTCGCTCGACCTTTTGGTAGTGTTCGAGCATCTGGCTCAGCCGCTCGTGGTTGACTTCCACCCAACGCCCTCGGACCAGCGCAAGTCCGTCCGACTTCGCCAGTAACTCCTTGATCTCAGCGGTGGTCAACGTCTCGCCATCGAGTGTGACTTCCAAGCTGAAATCGAGAAGCGAGTCCATACCCAATGCGGAGGGGACCCTCGCGCCAACCGTGGCCGTCACTTTGGGGCGGGTCGGACGGTTCGCTCTCCACGTCGCGGGCATGCGCACTACCACGCCGGCGTTCTCCAGTTGCGGGACATCCTGGAGAAAGCGGAAAGCGTCGCCGGGCTCCCAACGCAGCGGGTGGAAGATCTCGCTTGACGCGACCATGGCTTTCAGCCAGGGGCAGGCTTCGGCCGCGCGCTGAACCGGGAGCAGCAGCGACAGCAGGCGCTCCTTGTTCGCCGACCCGGCGTATTCACGCAGGGCCTGGCCGAGCGGGAGGTGCTGGGCTTTGGCGTGTGCAGAAAGCCGCGTGGTGTAAGTGGCAAGAAAAGCGAAGGGAGCCTGTTCGTCCTTGCGGTTCTCAGCGAGGTTGAAGTGCACTCGTCCGACCAGATTCCAGGCGGGGTTCCGCTGCTTGAGAAAGTCCTGGATTGACTTTCCCGATGCCGCAAGCTCCTGCGCAAAAGCCGCATCGATCTCCTGCCAGAGAGATTGGAGAACCTCGAGGGTCAAGTACTCTGCGCCCGTCATCGGGGGCGATCCCAAGGCCAGTGGTTCTAATTCCCCCGGCGGCGGGACCGGGACGTGGGCCTTCGCAGGATCTCCCGCGACTTCGGGAAGCGTGCAGAGAGCCGTCACATATCGTGTGCCGAGTTCTCGCCAGTACGAGAATACCGGAGGAAGGGCAACGCCGACTTCGCTCGCTCCAAGCTGAAGAAGGGCGTGACCGGAGCCTCGCGCGAAAGCATCTTCGAGGCGTCGCGCCAGACCGGGGTCCAAGGCAGGCCGCTCGTCCGCCCGGCTTAAGACCAAACGGCCATGCGGCGTGAGGATCGGAGCAAGAGAATCCGAACTCATGAATGGCGCCAGCCTCCAAGGCCGAGCCGCGAACGTCAATTAACAATTTCTACGGTGTGCGGCGCCAGAAAGTATAACCGAGGGGATGCCTCCACCGGGGATGTGAATTCCAAAACCATCCGCGCTCACGATACTTTATCGCTACCGCAGTCCTCCCAGAAACAGCTCAAATAGCCAACCAAGGAAGCAAAGAAACTGGTTTCAAGAAAAAGGATTAACCAGGGGACAGAAGTATATTCCACGTAACTTAGATGTTTGCCGTTACACCCGCACCCGCGACGTGACCCGCCGGCTGGAGCGCATCCTGCAACGCGAAGGCATCCGTGTTGCTGTCCTGACGAGCGACATCAAACCTGAATTGCGCGAAGCGTGGTACGACCGCCAGTCCCGTCAGGGTGTGCAGGTGGTGGTTGGACATCCCAAGCTTGTCAGCCCTGGGGCTTGACCTCTTGGAATACCCGGACCTGTTCTTCTGGGAAACCGGCTACTCGCCCTACACCCTGCGCCAGGCGAGTCGTCGCTTCTGGCGCATCGGGCAGCGGGAGGAGGTAACCGTCAAGTACTTCGCCCATGCGAATACGGCCCAGGAGACCTGCCTGCGCATGATGGGACGCAAGCTCCTGGTCGCTCTCGCGATGGAGGGAAAGTTTTCGACGGAAGGGTTGCAGGCGGTGGGTGAGGACGGTGATCTGCTGATGGCCATGGCGCGCGAGCTCGTCGCTGAGAAAGAAACAGGCGAAAACGCCGAGGTGGTCTGGCGTTCAATACAGGCACAGAACGAGGTGACAGGGCAAACTGCCTCCCCCTTCAGCACTTTTAGCAGAGCGTGAGGCTGACCCGGACCACGAGGTCTTCCTTCCTTGGCAACACCCTCTGCCCGCTGTGATTGACCAATTGCTGCTGTTCGGGGCGTCGCTGTCCGCTGCCTCCGGCCAGAAGCGCGCCACGCGCCGGTCATCTTCCCGGTTGTCAGCAGTAGACCGACAGCTCGGTCTCTTCTGCTTCAAAGGAGGTCACTTCATGGAGCAGAAGGGTCATTTCATTAATGTTCTGCCAGATGGCGGTCTAGTCATTTTCCTAGCGGTGGCGAAAGAGCGGGATGTCCGACCCAAGAGGTCGGGAGGATTCTACCTTCACCTTCTCCTGGCTGATCGCACGGGCGACGTCCCGGCGCGCGTCTGGGACAGCGCTGAAGAAACTGCCAAGCTTTTTGGGCCGGATGATGTGGTCAAGGTGCGCGGCAGGATCGAGCGATACAACCGCAAAACCCAACTCATTGTGCAACGCATCCGGCACTACGACGCCTTCATCCTGGACGCCCGAAAGGAATCCCATGACTCCCTTGGAACAGAAGCTCGAACAACTGAAGTTGTTGACCCTGAGCCAGCATCTGGAAGCGACCCTGAAGGAGGCGGCAACGAAGAACCTTAGCTTCGCCGCTACCCTGGGAAGCCTGGTCGATTTCGAACTGGAAGCCCGTAATCGCCGCGCTGTTGAGCGCCGCTTCCGCCTCTCCCGCCTCCATGCTCAGCCCAGCATCGACACCTTCCACTTCCAACACCATAAGTCACGGATGCAGAGCAAGAGCCGCATCCTCCGGCTGCTCGATCTCAACTTCCTCCAGGAAGGCAGCAACGTGATCCTGATCGGGAATCCTGGGACCGGCAAGACCTATCTGGCCCAGATCCTCGGCTGGCGGGCCTGCCAGGCCAATGTCCGAACCCTCTTCACGTCCGCCATGGACATGCTCAATCACCTGCTGGCCTCCCAGGTCGATCACTCCCTGGTGCGCAAACTCCGATGCTATACCGAGCCCACGCTGCTCATCTGCGACGAGCTTGGGTATCTCTCGCTCGACCAACAGACCTCGAACCTTTTCTACCAGGTGATCTCCACCCGTGCACAGCCAGCGCAAGAGTGCGGTCATTACGACAAACACAGCCTTCTCCGAGTGGGGCAACATCCTTTTCAACACCACCATCGCCACCGCCATTGCCGACCGGCTAGTGGGGAACTCCGAGGCTTTTCTGCTGGGTGGGGAAAGCCTACGCAAAGCTCAGAAGACCCAGTCACCGCCTCCGGCTTGATTCGGCTGGTTCTTCTCAGGCGCCGCTCTGTGCGATAGCCCTGACCGGAGGAGTCCGGCGGGTGAACCCCTCAACGGCGCTGCCGATGAGGCAGGAGCGCTTCCCGCGCTCCACCTCTCACCTTCACTTCGATGTTCAACTTCAGCGCCAACCACCTCACGTTGCTCTCGCGGACGGAATGCCGCTCGTGTGCGGTCTTCAGGGTGCTCGACCATTCGGCACGTTGCCGGCTGCCCTTTGAGGTGGGCTGCGCGGCCAGGGCGCGATTCTTCCGTCGTTGCTCCCGAAACGAATCGCCGAGTGCGTGATCGCGTCGTGAAGGCGTCGGCTTCGAAGCCGAACGGAGGTTTTGCCATCGAACCTTGGCAGAAACGTCGCAACACGCATATTTCGGCGATCTGCGCAAGTGGTCGAAAAGCGAGTACCAGTTCGGTACCACTTCAAGGCGCTGTGTGTGTCTGAACGTGGGTGCGATCGCGGGTCTCGGGCCGTCTGGCGTCACGGTTGTGCGACTTGGGCTTTTTGCACCCACCGACAAACGGCGAGCACGATCCCGGCATCAGCGTCATCAGAGTGTCCACCGAAGATGCGGTTGCGCAGCCGGAGTGAAGTGCCTGGCTTCGGCACGATCATCCAAATGAAACCGTTCCCGCCCCGGGTAGACAACCCACCGCCTCCACACCAGAAGGAGAGGCTCGTATTGCACCTGCGTCCGGCTTGCGTGATGGACACAATGAGATCCGAGACCTCTGCGGCGTTTCTCCGGTGCTAAGATAAGGCGCGATGGTTCAGCCGCCGGGCTGATATCGACCTTTAAGAGATGAGGCACGCCGAGCCGCCTTCGCCCGTTCAGCATCGCGTTGTCGATGAACGTGGCCTTCTGCGATCCGGGTGGGTGATCGGTGCGCTGGGCTTTGTCGCGCTGAGCGGAGTAGCTCTGTGGCTTATGCCGTTCAGTGTGGGAGCCCAGATGACACTGCTTCTGCACACGCTGGCGGGCCTGGTTCTCATCATTCCGTTCACGCGCTGGCAGTTCAGCCACTGGCTGGCCACGCGCAAGTCTCCGCGGACGCTCCGGAAGGTTTGCGCCTACACGGGATTCTGGCTGCTCGCTGCGAGCTGTGTCACGGGCGTGGTGGTGACGTTCCAGGCCCTGTTTGCGCTGCGAGTTCAGAGTGTGTGGGACCGCCTTCACCTCTGGAGCGGCATCCTTGCTTTGCCTTTTTTGGCGTATCACCTTTATCCTGCAGCGTCACCGAATCGGGTGAATGGCTCCTGGCTAGCGCACAGAGCGGATGTGATTCGGGACCGCCGCCGCATGTGGATCAAGGCGGCCGGGGTAGGGCTGGCGCTCACCCTTTTGCTCATCGTTGCCGCCCTGGCTCACCAACGCCCTGGTTACACCAGCTACCAGCCTCCCATCGCGTACCAATCCGCAAGCGGAGGAGGTCCCTTCGCCCCCAGCTTCGCTGCCACTAGCACGGGCAAGCCCGTATCCCCCGAGATTCTCGCCAACTCTGCCTCTTGTGGCTCGTCGGGCTG
>Ga0335083_10001430_pt1 | contig 32967 bp, 30 predicted proteins | sample Lox_Sample_42_FD_206716 | JGI IMG/M metagenome (GOLD analysis project Ga0335083, IMG submission 206716) | Soil microbial communities from Loxahatchee National Wildlife Refuge, Florida, United States - Lox_Sample_4.2 | ecosystem: Environmental > Terrestrial > Soil > Wetlands | place: USA...
TGGGATTTCTACCAGAAGCCGATCGACATCGAATCATTGGGCCACATCGTCGGCCGCGCCTTCCATGTCCATGCGCTGGAGGCGGAGAACCGTCGCCTTGCCGAAGCCGCGCCCGAGGACCGGCAGGTGCTCGGGCGGATGATCACCGCCGCGCCGGAGATGCTCAAGGTTGCGCGCATGATCGAGCGCGTCGCCAATGCCAATGTGACGGTCATGCTGCTCGGCGCCAGCGGCACCGGCAAGGAGTTGCTTGCCCGCGGCCTGCACGACGCCAGTGATCGCGCCGCCAAGCCCTTCGTGGCGATCAACTGCGCGGCGATTCCCGAGACTTTGCTCGAAAGCGAGCTGTTCGGCCATGAGAAGGGTGCCTTCACCGGCGCGGTCAAGACCACCATCGGCAAGATCGAGCAGGCCGACGGGGGCACCTTGTTCCTCGACGAGGTCGGCGACATTCCGCTGCCGCTCCAGGTCAAGCTGCTGCGCTTCTTGCAGGAGCGGGTGGTCGAGCGCATCGGCGGCCGCGAGGCGATCCCGGTCAACACGCGCATCGTCTGCGCCACCCACCAGAATCTCGAGGCGATGATCGCCGCCGGCACCTTCCGCGAGGACCTGTTCTATCGCCTCGCCGAGATCGTCGTGCGCATTCCGAGCCTCGCCGAACGGCCGGGCGACGCTGTGCTGCTCGCCCGCCATTTCGTGACGCGCTATGCCAATGAGCTCAATCCGCAGGTGAAAGGACTTGCGCCTGACGCCGCCATCGCCATCGACGCCTGGGCCTGGCCCGGTAATGTCCGCGAGCTGGAAAACCGGGTGAAGCGCGCGGTCATCCTCGCCGAGGGCAAGCTGATCGGCGCCGGCGACCTCGACCTGGGCTCGGCGGAAGATGCGGACGAGACCGTGGTCAATCTCCGCGCCGCGCGTGAAGCCGCCGAAAGCCATGCCGTTCGCCGTGCCATTGCCCGCTCGGACGGCAACATCTCCAATGCCGCCAAGCTGCTCGGCATCAGTCGCCCGACGCTCTATGATCTCATGAAGGGCTATAATATCCAGGGTTGAGGGTAGGCGTCAGCCTTCAGCGCGTGCGGCGAGATCGCTGAGGCTGATCCCGATGCGCTGCATCTGCTCGGCGACCGGTGGCCAGACGCTGGAGAAGAAGCGGTCGCGCTCCATGGTCTTGAGCTTGCGCGAGGCGCCGGGCGCCACGAACATACCGACGCCGCGACGGACAACCACGAGGCCGTCATCCTGGAAGCTCTGATAGGCTTTCGCGACAGTCAACGGATTGGCGCCCTGCTGCGCGGCGAAGGCCCGCACCGAGGGGAGCATGTCGCCGTCGCCATATTGTCCGTCGAGGATGGCCGCGGCGATGATGTCGCGCAGGCGAAGGTAAACCGGACGGCTGTCGTCACTCATGCTGCATCAGTGGCATAATACAGCCAATCGGTCAAGCTTGGGGGAGGGAAATTCGTTTCCGCCTTTTCCTCCCCCTGCAACGCTGATCCGCGACGTCCTTTCGTGCGTCGCTCGAAGCTCAGACGACGTCGACACTGACCCGCATGTAAGTCGCGGGAATGCGCGTGCGCCCCGGATCGCGGCTCACATTCTGTTCGGCGAACAGATTTTCCAGTTCCGCCCGCAATTGATCGAGCCGACCGTTTTCCCATGCCGCGTCGAACGCGTTCATGGTCGGGCCGTAATAGTTCTGGAACAGGTCGAGAAAGCTCGACGGCGATCCGGCATGGTCGAACACATAGGTCGCGCGGGTGCAACGGATATGCTCCCTGGACACGCCCGCCGCGCCGAACCGCTCGATCACCTCTTCCTCGACGCCCCAGCGCATCGGGCTGACGAATCCGGGCGGCGGGGGCGGCGAATAGCCGGCGCTGATCCGCAGGATCTGGGCGACCAGCGTCGGATCGCCGGGAATCCAGTTGCCCATCTCGATCCGCCCGCCCGGTTTCGTGACGCGCACCATCTCGCTCGCAACGTCGAGCGGGTACGGCGCGAACATGGCGCCGAAGATGGAAATCACCAGGTCGAAGCTGTTGGACTCGATGCCGGTGAGGCGGCTGGCGTCCCCCTCCTGGAAGTGGAGCGACCGCAGATTTTCGGCCTTGGCCCTCGCCCGCCCGGCTGCGACGAGATTTGCGGCGATGTCGACGCCAAGGACATTGGCGCCGCGCCGGGCCGCGGGAAGCGCGGTCGTGCCGTCGCCACAGCCGAGATCGAGTATTTCCATGCAGGGTGTGATCCCGAGGCTTTCGACCAGGGCATCGCCGCTTTCGCGCATGGCGGCGGCGATGCGGGTAAAGTCGCCCTTTTCCCAGAGCGCCTTGTTGGGGTTGAGTGCGATGACGGATGACATGTGCAGTCCTTTCTTCGAATTGACGATGAGGGACCGCTAGCTGTTGGGCCGGACAAGCCGCCAGTTCAGGAACTGAAGCGACCCGATACAGAAACTGAACTGGCCGCGCCGGCCGCTGCGCTCTATTCAGTCGGGCGGAGGACCGATCATGACGCAAGGAAGTTACAAGCAATTCTGCCCGGTCGCGATGGCGGCAGAAATCCTGTGCACGCGCTGGACGATGCTGCTGCTGCGCGAGCTGCTGAGCGGAACATCGCGCTTCAACGACCTGCGGCGCGGCGTGCCGCGCATGTCGCCCGCCTTGATGTCACGCCGCCTCAAGGAACTGGAGGAAGCCGGCATCGTCGAGCGCAAGCGCACGCGGGACGGCAATGAGAGCTTCGACTATCGGCTGACCCAGGCTGGTCGTGAGCTGGAACCGCTCGTCACCGCCTTCGGGGTCTGGGGGCATCGCTGGATCGAGACCAGGGTTTCACTCGAGCATCTCGATGTGCAACTGCTGATGTGGTCGATGCGGCGCAACATCAACACCGATATCCTGCCGCCGACGCGGCGCGTCGTGATCCAGTTCCGCTATCTGGATCTGCCCCAGGCCCAGCGCAACTGGTGGCTCATTGCCCAGCCCGATGGCGACGTCGATCTGTGCTCGGTCGAGCCGGGCTTCGATGTCGATCTCTACGTGTCGAGCGACCTGCGGACCATGACGGCGGTCTGGATGGGCTATGAATCGCTCAACCGCATGATCGCGGAGGAGAAAGTGCATCTGGTCGGCGATCGCGCACTGGCGTCCTCGATGAACGGCTGGCTGGGCTCCAGCGGGCTCGAAAGCGTCGAGCGTATGGTCGGCTGATCAGACGCCCTGCCAGACGCTCAATATGTCCGAGAGCTCCGGGCGCGGCCGTTCTTCAAGTTCGCGCGACGGCGTCCCGATGAACACGAAGCCGGCGATCCGCTCGTCCGCTCCGCCGAACGCATCGCGCACCGTGTCGTTGAACGCAGGCCAGGTGGTCAGCCAGCCGCCGGTGAAGCCCGCCGCATGGGCGGCGTGGAGCAGGTTCATGCAGACCGCGCCCGCCGACAATTCCTGCTCCCAGAGCGGGATTTTGCTTTCCTTGGGCGCAGACATGACAACAATCAAAGCCGGCGCCTGGGTGGCGAACTGCACCTGCGCCTCGATCTCCAGCCGGCCCGCATCCGGTTTCTCGGCGAGATAGGCGTTGCTGATAAGGTCGGCGAGCGCCTGCCGCCTGTCGTCTGGCACGATGATGAAGCGCCAGGGCGCGAGCTTGCCATGATCGGGCGTGCGCGCGGCTATCCGCACCATCTCGGTCAGCTGCGCCATGCTCGGGCCGGGCGCGACGAGATCGCGCGGCTTGCCCGAGCGGCGCGAGGCGAGATAGGCGGGAACGGAGGACAGATCGTTGAAGGTCATGGCCGCTGCGCTACTCAAAAGCGTCCATCGCGCCAAGTCCCAATGCCGTAGCGGTGCCGCCGCCTTGACGCCCACGTCAGCAAAAATGCCTTCACAGCGCGCGGGGATAGTCTAGGTTCGACACATTATTGCGCGCGCCTTCGGGCGCAGCGGCAGAGGGGATGATCCGTTCAATGACCGAAAAACAGATGGAAGACGCATCGCTGGAGCCGGGCGCGACGCCGGTCGATGTCGTGCATGGCGGCAGCTGGTTCGGCCATCCGCGCCAGCTCGCTCGCCTGTTCACCACGGAAATGTGGGAGCGCTTCGGCTATTATGGCATGCGGGCGCTGCTCACGCTCTATCTCACCAAGCATTTCATCTTCAGCGACCATGAGGCGACCGGCCTCTATGGCGGCTTCACGGCGCTCGTCTATCTGACGCCGCTGGTCGGCGGCCTTATCGCCGATCAATATCTTGGCTCGAAGCGCTCGGTGAAGTTCGGCGCGATCATGATGGCGATCGGCTATCTGACGCTCGCCTATACCGGACCGACATCGAAGCCCTATGCGGTCATCGACGGCCAGCGCTACGAGATCCAGGTCGAGCATATGTCGCGCGGGCCCACGACCAGTGCCCAGGAGACGCGCCATGTCATCGTCGACGGGCAGCCGCTCTCCGTCAAGGGCAATGCCGACGGTAGCGTCGCGCTCATCAAGGCCGACGGATCGGTCGCCAAGACAGTCGACAAGGGCCGCTTCGAGTCCGGCGCGACGCGCAGCCCGTTCAACGTCGCGATCCTGCTGATCGCGTTGTCGATCATCTCGGTCGGCAACGGCTTCTTCAAGCCCAACATCTCGACCATGGTCGGCGCGCTTTATCCGCCCGGCGACCGCCGCCGCGACAGCGGCTTCACCATCTTCTACATGGGCATCAATATGGGTTCGATCGGCGGCCAGGTGCTCTGCCCGATCTTCGCCGACGCGTTCGGCTGGTGGGCTGGCTTCATGGTCGTCGGCGTCGGCATGCTGATCAGCTGGAGCCTCATCAGCTTCGACGGCGGGCGCCTCTCCGGCTATGGCGAACCGCCGTCCGGGCCCGACCGCAGCATCCTCATCTATGTGCTGGCGCTGGTCGCGGTGCCGGTCTTCTATCTGCTCTATGTGAACCTCATGAATGCGCCGCCAGCGCAGTCCGGCTCGGGCTTCGTGGGCTATGTGCTGGCGCTGCCGTTGATGGGCAAGCTGCTGTTCGGTTCCTTCCTGATCGGCGTACCGGCCATCCTGATCTGGTCCTGGTTCGCGGGCAACCGCACCGAGTTCCAGATGATGGTCGCCGCGATGGTGCTCATCACCTTCAACGTCTGTTTCTGGACATTGTTCGAGCAGGCGGGAAGCTCGCTGACCCTATTTGCCGACCGCAACACGGACCTGCACCTGATCGGATCATGGGCGATCTCGGCGCCTCAGACGCAGAATTTCAACCCGATCTCGATCGTCTTCCTCGCGCCGCTGATGACGATATTGTGGGGCGCGCTTGCCAGGCGGGGTCTTGAGCCGTCCATCCCCGTCAAGTTTGCCGTCGCGCTGATGGGCGTGGGCGCGGGCTTCCTGTTCCTCGTCTGGGGTTCCACCTTCGCGGGGCCGGATTTCAAGGTCGGCGTCTGGTGGCTCGCCGGACTTTACGTGATCCATTCCATCGCCGAGCTCTGTATCTCGCCGGTCGGCCTCTCGATGATCACCAAGCTCTCCATCGCGCGGATCATGGGCCTGATGATGGGCGTCTGGTTCCTCTCCATCTCCTGCGCGCAATATTTTGCGGGCGTCGTCGCGCAGTTCACCGCCGTGGAGACGGTGGGCGGCGAGGTCACCAATTTGAAGCTCAGCCTGGAGACCTATCTCCACACCTTCACCAGCATCGCTTGGTTCGCGATCGGCATGGGCGTGCTGCTGCTCCTGCTGAGCTGGCCGCTCAAATACTGGATGCATGGCGTCAAGTGAGCCGTCGCACTGGCCGTTCGCTCTGAACGAGGATAAGGCACGCGCATGAGCAGACGCTATTTCGGCACGGACGGTATCCGCGGCCGCACCAACCAGTCTCCGATGACCGCCGAGATGGCGATGCGCGTCGGCATGGCCGCCGGCCGCCATTTCCTGCGCGGCGATCACCGGCATCGCGTCGTCATCGGCAAGGATACGCGCCTCTCGGGCTATATGATCGAGAATGCGCTGGTCGCCGGCTTCACCAGCGTCGGCATGGACGTCATCCAGTTCGGCCCGATCCCGACGCCGGCCGTCGCCATGCTCGCCGCCTCGATGCGCGCGGACCTGGGCGTGATGATCTCGGCCAGCCACAACCCCTATTACGACAATGGCATCAAGCTGTTCGGCCCGGACGGCTACAAGCTCTCCGACGAGGACGAGCAGAAGATCGAGGCGCTGATCGAAGAGGGCGCGCCGCTTGCCGAGTCCGCGCAGATCGGCCGCGCCCGGCGCATCGAGGATGGCCGCGGACGCTACATCTACGCGGTCAAGGCGACCTTCCCCGAGCATCTGCGGCTCGACGGGCTCAAGGTCGTGGTCGATTGCGCCAATGGCGCCGCATACCAGACCGCGCCGACGGCTTTCTGGGAGCTGGGCGCCGACCTGGTACAGCTCGGCGTCACGCCCAATGGCACCAACATCAATGACGGCTGTGGATCGACCGCGCCGCAACTGCTTCAGGAAACGGTGGTCGCGTCCGGCGCCGATATCGGCATCGCGCTCGATGGCGATGCGGACCGGCTGATCATCGTCGACGAGACCGGCACGATCATCGATGGCGACCAGATCATGGCACTCATCGGCACGAGCTGGGCCAAGGCCGGTACGCTGCGCGGCGGCGGCGTGGTCGCGACGGTCATGTCCAATCTCGGCCTCGAACGCCTCCTCAAGGGCCAGGGCATCGACCTTGTCCGCACCGCCGTGGGCGACCGCTATGTGCTGGAGGCGATGCGCGCGCGGGGCTGCAATGTCGGCGGCGAGCAGTCCGGTCACATGATCCTCAGCGACTATGCGACAACCGGCGACGGCACCATCGCCGCGTTGCAGGTGCTCGCGGCGCTGGTCGAGAGCGGCAAGAGCGCGAGTGAATTGCTTCGCCAGTTCGAGCCCGTACCGCAGCTCCTCAAGAATGTCCGCTTCGCGGGTGGCAAGCCGCTCGAAGCCGAGAGCGTGAAGACAGTGATCGCCGACGCGGAACGCGAGCTCAACGGCAGCGGTCGCCTGGTCATCCGTCCGTCCGGCACCGAGCCGGTGATCCGCGTCATGGCCGAGGGCGACGATGCCGATCAGGTCAAGGCCGTGGTCGAGCGCATCTGCGACGCGGTTTCCAGTGCGGCGGCAGCCCATGCTTGAGATGCGGCCCGATTGCGAGCGCTGCGGCGTCGATCTTCCCGCCGATCAGGGCGGCGCGTTCATCTGCTCGTTCGAATGCACCTTCTGCGCGGAATGTACCGACGCGATGGACGAGATCTGCCCCAATTGCGGCGGCGAATTGCTCGACCGGCCGGCCCGCGTCGGCGCGATGCTGAAGAAGCATCCGGCCTCGACCAGGCGGCACTTTTCCGGAAACTGAACGCCCGCTCGTCTTTGCGCTTTGCTTGGGCGCCAATCGGCCATATCCTCCCGCAAAAATAGCGAGGGGATGCGCCATGCGACCGATGCTCAGGACCTTGTTGGGCGGTACGATGCTGTGCCTGCCACTGTTCGCCGTCACACCGGGCCTTGCCGCTGACAAGAACAATGCTTCGGTCCTGCCAAAGGCGGCGGTGCCCGCGAAGCCCGAGGCTGCGGCCAAGCCGGCCGCCGCAACCAGGCCGGCCGCCAAGTGGGTGGTGCCGAGGACGCCCTGGGGCGATCCGGACCTGCGCGGTCAGTGGCCGATCGACTATCTCGCCTCGACGCCGCGCGAACGCCCCGCGCAATATGGCAATCGCGCCGAGCTCACCGATGATGAATATCAGGTCGCGCTCCAGGCCGCTGAAAAGCAGGCGACCCTGTACGATCGCGAGGAAAAGGCCGGCAAGCTCGGCATGGGTCACTGGACCGAACGCGGCAAGCCGCTGCGCCAGACCTCGCTGACGGTCGAACCCGCCAATGGCCGCATGCCGCCGCCGACCGAGGAGGGCAAGAAGCGCTCGGAGACGATGAAGAGCAGCTGGACCGAGAAATATTGGGAGTGGACGGACGACTTCAACAGTTTCGACCGCTGCATCACCCGCGGCATGCCCGCGTCCATGCTGCCCGGCGCCTATAATATGGGCATCGCGGTCTGGCAGTCGCCCGGCTATGTCGCCATCCAGCTCGAGATGATCCACGAGACGCGCATCATTCCGCTCGACGGGCGCGGCGCACCGCCGGCGCCGGTCAAGAATTGGCTCGGCTATTCGCGCGGTCACTGGGAAGGCAACAGCCTCGTCATCGAAACCACCAATTTCGTGCCCGGCGTTCCGCTCGGCAATAGCGGTGGGCCGCGCCCGGTCCCCAATAGCGACCAGATGGTCATGAAGGAGCGGCTGACGCCGATCGATCACGACACGATCCGCTACGAGGCCTGGATCACCGATCCGGTGACGCTGACCGCGCCGTTCAAGCTCGACTTCCCGTGGCATCGCAACGACAAATATGTGATCTACGAATATGCCTGCCATGAGGGCAATATCCAGCTGCGCGGCTTCATCGAGGGCACCAGCCCCAAGCTTGCGGGCGAGCGCAAGGCGCATTGGCAAGCGCAGGGCCTCGACGCCAAGGAAGGCGCGCCGGGCGACTTTCCCGAGATCGGCGTGACGCGGCAAGCGCCTTAAGAGGCGGCCTTCGGTCTTGCTGACTTCTTGCCGGGCGTCGCGGGCGCGGTCGCCTGCGGCCGAGTTCTCAGTTCATCGCGGATCTGCGCGAGCAGTTCGACCTCGCTTGGCGCACCGGGCTGCTGGTGCGCGGGCAGCAGCTTGTGCGCGGTCCTGACCAGAAGGAAGATCACAAAGGCGAGGATCAGGAAATTGACGATGGCGGTGATGAACGAGCCATAGCCGATCATCGCGACTCCCGCCTTCTTGAGTGCCGCATAGTCGGCGAGACCGCCTTTGTAGCTGGCGGGGATCGGTGAAATGATGAGGAAACGGTTCGAGAAGTCGATGCCGCCGGTGATGAGGCCGATCGCCGGCATCAGGATATCGTCGGTCAGCGAGCTGACGATCTTGCCGAAAGCCGCGCCGATGATGACGCCGACGGCGAGGTCCATGACATTGCCGCGGGCGATGAACGCCTTGAATTCCTGAACGATCATGTCGCCCGGTCAACGGCCCCGGCTTCTGCATGGTTCCCTTCCGTGCGTTGGGCAGCGCCCTCGGCGGCATGAAAGGTTGACCAAAGCGGAAGCGGCGCCGGCTCGCCATTGCTCCCGGCCTGCCGATTGCTACACATGTCAGCAAAAGTTGGCCGCTCTGCCGCGCCATGCGGACGGCTATCGAGGAGAGACGTCATGACGCGCCCGTTCGCCCTGTTTTGCGCCATGCTTGCCTTGTCCGCCGCCTCATCGGTGCAAGCCGATCCGGCGCTCGACGCCTTTGCGCGCGATGTCGACCGCACCGAGAGCGTGCGCGCGGTCAAGACGCTGCAACGGACATTCTCGCAATATGCGCAGGCCGGCCTGTGGGCGCAGGCGGGCGCGCTGTTCGCGCCGGACGGGCAGTTCGTGTTCGATGGCGCCGTCAAGCCCGCCGAAGTCTCGAAAGGCCCCGCCGCCATCGCCGCCTTCCTGCGCAATCGCTATGGCGGCGGCCATGAGGGCGTCAGCGCCGACGGACTCTCCGCGATCATGACTGAGTCCCCCGTCGTCAATCTTGCGCCCGACGGCGAGCACGCCAAGGTGCGTTGGGAAACGATCATCTTTCATGGCCATGGCGGCCAGGCGCTGATCGAGGGCGGCTATTTCGAGAATGACTATGCGCGGGAAGGCGGCGTCTGGAAGGTTGCCGCCATGCACTGGTTCCCCGAATATTTTGGCCCATACGAGACCGGCTGGACCAACTGGGGCGGCGGCGACCTGCCGCGCGTACCCTTTCACTACACGGTCGATGAGGCCGGCATGCCGATCCTGCCGCCGGCCGGCACCGCGCCCGCCACCAAGGCGACACTCGCCACGCTCCAGAAGCGCGTCGACCGGCTGCAGGACGAGGACCGCGTCCGCAATCTCCAATACGCCTATGGCTATTATGCCGACCGGCGCATGTGGGACGATGTGTCCGACCTCTTTGCCGACAATGCCGTGGTCGAGGTCGGCGGGCAGGGCGTCTGGCGCGGCAAGGCCGGCGTGCGCAAATGGCTGAACGGCATCGGCCCCGCCGGTCTCACCCACGGCGTCCTCAACGACCGGCCGCAATATGACGTGACCGTCACCATCGCGCCGGGCGGCAATGAGGCCTGGACGCGCGGCATCGAGCTCGGAATGCTCGGCGACGCTGACAAGGAAAAGGGCTGGTGGGAAGTCAGCGTCTTCCGCAACCGTTTCGTCAAGGAGAAGGGCGTCTGGAAGCTTCGCGAGATGCGGCGCTTCCCGGTCATGAAGACCGACATCTTCAAGGGCTGGGGCAAGGATCGCTTTGCCGATCCGGCACCGAAGGGCGCCAACGCCCCTGACGCGCCGCTACCAGCAGCCGATGCGGGCAATGTCGCGCTTGCCGTGCCCGCTTTCATCGCGCCCAATCCGGTGACGGGGAGGGCGATCACCGGCAAAACCGTCGCCGCTACACCGCTGACCGGCGCGATCGCAGCGGGCAGTGCCGCGCCGGTCAATCTCGCCGAAGCGAAACGCCGGCTCGCCCGCTCCGCCGCATGGGACGGTATCGAGAATGTGAGCGCCGCCTATGGCATGTATGCCGACGATGTCGACGCGGTCGGCTTTACCGGCGTCATCGCCGAGAAGGGCTACAAGATGACGCCCTTCGCAGGCTATTACATCACCCGCGCGCAGAACCAGAAGGCACGGATCAGCGGCCCGCTCGCGCCGATGCGCTCCGGCGTCCCCTATCACTGGCTGATGGGCCCGGTGATCCTCGTCTCGGACGATGGGCGCTCGGGCCTCGGCCGCATGCGCCTGTTCCAGCCGCGCACGAGCAAGACGCAGAGCAAGACCGGCGATTTCCTGGGCGCGGGCTTCTGGGGCGGCATATATCATAACCGCTATGTGCTGGAGAACGGCAGCTGGAAGCTCTGGGAGCTGACGCTGGACGAGCCCTATATCAGCCCGGTCGGCTGGAAAGAGGGGCTCTGGGCCAAGGCCAAGGACCCGCCGCCACCCGATCCCAATGCGCCCAGGCGTGCCTTTTCCGGCGGCAATTTCCCGCCCGACATCCCGCTCGGCGACATCGGCGCGCGCGAGGATCACTATCAGGGCGGCAGCGGCGTCACCTGGCAATGGCCGACGATCCTGCCGATGTGGTTCGACTATGTGAACCCCGTCAGCGGGCGCGAGCCGCCGCTCTTCCAGAAGGATTGCGTGCCCTGCACGATCCGGCCGAGCCTCAAACTCGGCGCCAATGGCTATCAGGAGCCGCCGAGCTTCCCGGAGGCGAACAAGGCGCCTTAAGCGCTATGCCCGCCGCATCAGCTGCCCGATCGTCTTGAGGCTGGGCCGGCCGCCGCTGAGCAGGCTCGCCCGGAAGACGCGGCCGAGCATCACGAACTCGAGCGCGATGAAAACCAGCAGCACCGCGCCCGATCCGACGATCTCGACGGTCGGGATGCCGGTGCCCAGCCGCGCCAGCACCGCGAAGGGCGTGAACAGCGGGATCCAGGTCAGCACTTCCACGAAAATGCTGTTCGATCCGCTGATGATGACCTGCATCAGCACGATGACCGGGAACATGAGCACCAGCATGACGGGCACCAGGAAGCCCTGCGCGTCCTGCATGCTGTCGCTCATCGCGCCGATCACGAGGAAGATGAGCGCCACCATCAGATAGCCGGTCAGGAAGAAATAGAGGATCGCCGCGATGCTGCCGGGCGACTGCAGCGGCTCCAGCGCCGGCCGGATGAAGTCGGCGATCACGCCATGGGTTGCGAAGGCCGCGAACAGGCCGCAGGCGACCCAGGTCGCGATCATGACAAGCCCGATGGCGATGGTGCCAAGCAGCTTGCCGCGCATGAATTCATCGGGACTGGCGCAGGCGAGCACGGCTTCGATAAGCTTGCTGGAGCGCTCCTCGATCGTGCTCTGGAGCATCCATTGACCCGACATGATGAGCGACATGAGCAGGATATAGGTCATGGCGACCGGCAGGATCGACTGGACGAGCAGCTTCTCGCGGCCCCCCACTTCCTTGGGCCGGGTGATCGCGATCGCCGGCTGGAGCTGGTCGGCGGCCTCGGCGACCGGCTGCGCGACGCCGTTGCTCGCCAGAAACCCGGCGCGCAGCATATGCGTCAGGGGCGCCTGCAGCATGGCCATGAAGTCCGCGCGCGGCTGACCGTTCGACCACAGGCGTACCGTCGGCTGGGCCCCGAAATCGGCCGGGATCGCCAGCACATAGTCGACGGCCTTCCGCCCCGATTCCCGGGATGGATGGAGATAGGGCGCCAGCGCCTTGTCCAGCGCGGCGATCGGCAGTTCGGAGACGGCGGCCGGGGTCGGCACGAATTCGTAATTGGGCTGGGGGAGGGAGAAGCCTTGCGCGGCCTTGGGTGCCTGCGCCCTGATCGCCTTCAGCGCCGGCGCCGCGCCGCCTTCCGCGATATATTGCGCGACCAGCGGGTCGGGATACCAGTCGAGCTTGTGACTCCATCCGGCGTGGCCCGCATCCAGCTTGTTGTCCGCCGCGAAGGCCGCGATCGCCGAGAGTTCGGCGCGCCGCTGCTCGAAATCGAAGCGCTGCATGATCGCCTTGCCGGCGCCCGTGCTCGAATGATCGATCAGCATGACCGTCTGGTGGAAATCCGGCTTGATCACCCGCGTGATGAGCGGGGTCAGCGCGAAGGTGATCGGCAGGATGAGGAGGGTGAGCCAGAAGCTCTTGGTCCGCGCGATCTGGCGGAACTCGCGCGCGGCGATGAGGAGGATGTTGCGCATCATTTCGGCTCCTCCGGCGCGCCCACGATATGCACGAAAATGTCGTGCAGGCTGGCGCGGTGCTGCTCGAAACCGCGCAGCGCGAAGCCCTGGCCGGTGCAATGTTCGAGTAGGTCGCCGGCGCTGCGTCCGGGCTCCAGCTTGACGTCCCAGTCCTGCCAGCCCTCGGTCGGCGTCCCGCGCGCTTCCGCCGCGATCACGCCGGGCAGTTTGGCGGGCGAGTTTCGAGCCGTCAGCGTCAGCCGCAGCGGCAGGGTTGCTCGCGCCTCGTCCTGCGTCCCTTCGAAGCGCTTCTCGCCCCTGGCGAGCAGGAGCAGCCGCTGGCAGAGGCGCTCGGCATGCTGCATCACATGGGTCGAGAAGATGACGGTCGCGCCGGCCCGCGCCGCGCCGAGAATTTCGTCTTCGAGCAGGCCCTGGTTCAGCGGATCGAGGCCGGAGAAAGGCTCGTCGAGGATCAGCAGACGCGGCTTGTTGACCAGCGCTGTCGCGAGCTGGACCTTCTGCGCCATGCCCTTGGAGAGCCGGTCGACGCGCGTCCTGGCCTGCGCGCCAAGGCCAAAGCGGTCGAGCAAAGCCAGTCCCTCGCGGCGCGCGTCGCCGGTGCCCATGCCCTTGAGCTGGCCGAAATAGGCGATGGTGTCGAACGCGGTCATGGCGCGATAAAGTCCGCGTTCCTCGGGCAGGAAGCCGATCTCGGCGGCATGGCCGCGCCCGGGCTCCTTGCCGAGCACGGAAATGCTCCCCGCGTCGGGCCGCAATATGTCGAGCGCCATGCGGAGCGTCGTCGTCTTGCCGGCGCCATTGCCGCCGAGGAAGCCGAAGACTTCGCCGGACTTCACGGAAAAGCTCAGCTCATTGACCGCCGTAAAATCGCCGAAGCGCTTGACGACGCCCTTGACCTCCAGTGCATCCATGTCCGGATGGGCTCCTCAGATTTTGCAGGTGTTCTATTCAGATAAAGCAGTAAGGGCAAGTGCGGGATGCCGTTCGATTTTCCTGCCGTCTCGACAGTTGCCGCGCCGGACGGCAAAAGCCGGTCATGACGACTCCCCGCATCCTCATCATCGCCGGCTCGGATTCGGGCGGCGGCGCGGGCATCCAGGCCGACATCAAGACCGTCACCATGCTCGGCGGCCATGCCATGACGGCGATCACGGCGGTCACCGCGCAGAACACATTGGGCGTACAGGGCGTGCATGCCGTGCCGACCGACATGGCGCTGGCCCAGATCGACAGCGTCGTCGGCGATCTTGGCGTCGATGCCGTCAAGATCGGCATGATCGGCTCGGCACAGACGGCGCGCGCGGTCGCGGCGCGGCTGGAGAGCATCAACGCACCGATCGTGCTCGATCCGGTGATGGTCGCGACCAACGGCGGCGTGCTGGCCGATGCCGAGACGATCGCGGCGATGGAAGAGCTGATGGGCTGGGCCTATCTGACCACGCCCAATCTGCCCGAGCTGGCGGCGCTGGGCGGCGAGGCGGCGCTGACCGCGCAGGGCGAACTGCTGCTCATCAAGGGCGGCCATGCCGAGGGCGAGACCATCATTGATCGGCTGGTCGGCCCCGAGGGCGAGATCGCGCGCTGGGAAGACGCCCGCATCGACACGCAGGACACGCACGGCACTGGCTGCACCCTCGCGAGCGCTATCGCGACGGGGCTGGGGGAGGGGCTCGACCTGCCGGACGCCATCAGCCGCGCCCGCAAATTCGTGCGCGCCGCGTTGCTTGCCGCGCCGGGCATGGGGCAGGGCCACGGTCCGATGGGCCATCAGTTTGTGGATGTGAGCGCCTTATGATCGTCGGTGTCGACGAGGCGGGCAGGGGGCCTTTGGCCGGGCCGGTGGTCGCGGCGGCGGTCATCCTGTGCAAGCCGCGTCCGGCGGGACTCGATGACTCGAAGAAACTCACCGCCGCGCGCCGCGCCGCGCTCGAAGCGGTGATCAAGCGCCGCTGCCATTGGGCGATCGGCGTGGTCGATGTGGCCGATATCGACCGGCTCAACATTTTCGGCGCGACCATGCTGGCGATGACGCTGGCGGTCGAGGCTTTGTGCGTGAAGATCGGTTGCGATCCGTTGGAAGTGCTTATCGACGGCAATCTGACGCCGCATGGCCGCGTTGCCGCGTGGCGCTGGCCGGCGCGCCCGATCGTCGGCGGCGACGTGCTCGAGCCGTGCATTTCCGCCGCCTCGATCATCGCCAAGGAGCATCGCGACGCCCTGATGCGCGCGGCTGCGGCGCTTCATCCCCATTATGGCTGGGAGCGCAACAAGGGATACGGCACGCCCGATCATCTTGAGGCGCTGCGCGTGCATGGGCCATGCGCGCTGCACCGGCGCAGCTTCGCGCCGGTCGCTCAGGCGGCGCTGCTCTAGGCCGTTGCCGCCGTCCCGAAAGCGGTCTCGCGCATGGCGTTGAGCCGCTCGCGGGCCGAGGCGGCGATCATCTCCGGCGTCGGCATTTGTGGCGGTCCGCCCGCTGCGCCCGGCTGTGTCCCCGGAGGGCCGCCGCCATGGGCACCCAGCATCTCTTCGCGGCTGTTGACGCGCGGATAGGGCACATCCGGCACCGCAACGCCGAGGAAGGCGCAAAGCGGCTCCCAACCCATCTTCGCCTCGAAGACGAGCAGCCGCTCGGGTGGCACGGCCGCGATGATCGCTTCGTTCCGGCTCTGGAAATAATCGGTCATGAAGGCGCGGTCGCCGATCCGCTCGCCGAAATCCTTCAGCACGGCGGTTTCGAAGAAGAGTTTGAGCGGCGTCTTCAGAATCATGCCCGTCATCGGCTGAGAGAAAATGGTCGAGGAGACGGACTCGAACCATTTGTCCGGTTCGCGCAGCGACAGGATGATCTTCGCCTCGGGATAGCGCTCAGCCAATTGCTCCCAATAGCTGCAGGCGGGATAGTCCACGCAGGATGCGAATCCGTCGAACACGCTGTCCCAGTCGGGCCTGCCTTCCACGACCGCCTGCCACTTCGGCAGCTGGTCCGGCATATTGGCGAAGACCTCCGCCATGTGATGGCAGGGGCCGAAGCCCAGATGTTCCAGCGCAAGCTTGAGCGATAACGTGCCGGTCCGTCCAAGACCGGCGCCGATGACCTTGAGCGCCATCACTTCCCCCTTCACCTGTGGTTGACCTCTCGGGTGAGGACGGGAACCTAACACGGCCTTTGCCGGGCGTCTCGCGCTTCTTGCGCTGCCCGCGCATCCGGGCTAGGGGCGCGGCGTCCCTTGGGGAGTAGCCGGCCGCATCAAGCGGGCTTTCGCGTCAACATGCTCGGTCGAGAGGCCGTGGCGCGAAAGGAGTGCATCAGCATTCGGGCGAGACCAATGGCATAGCGCTTCCGTTCCGGGCCGGGCGGGAAGTGCCGTGTCATTGTGTGCGCTGACCTGGCCCCGGAGTTATTTCATGGAAGCCCTGCTGACCTCCACCGGCGTCGTTGCCCTTGGCGAAATGGGCGACAAGACGCAGCTGCTTGCGATCTTGCTGGCCACGCGCTTTGCCCGTCCCGTGCCGATCATCCTCGGCATTTTCGTCGCGACCATCGTCAATCATCTGCTCTCGGCGCTGGTCGGCGCCGAGGCCGCATCGCTGCTCGACAGTCACTGGTTCCGTATCGCCGTGGCCTTGTCCTTCATCGTCATGGCGGCCTGGACGCTCATTCCGGACAAGGCGGACGACCTCAAGGACGGCACTGGCCGCTTCGGCGCCTTCGTGACGACGGTGATTGCCTTCTTTCTTGTGGAGATGGGCGACAAGACCCAGATCGCGACGATTGCCCTGGGTGCCCGCTTCCACAATGTCCTCGAAGTAGCCTCCGGGACGACGATCGGCATGATGATCGCCGATGTGCCGGCGGTGTTCCTGGGCCATGAATTGCTGCGCCGGGTGCCGCTGCGGACGGTGCGGTTCGTGACGGCGGGCCTGTTCGCGATCATCGGCATCTGGCTGCTGCTGGCGACCTTGAGTGCCGCCTAGGTCCAATTTTATCCACAATTGGCCCGGCTGAGTCTTCCGGGTCACACCACAAGATATGGAGTCATCGCCACGCAACGAGACTCCATCCCTCGTGGCAGACTCCTTTCGTTCTCCCTTGAGGAGTCGCTGGTAAGCTGTTGTGAATCCATCGAGTCCCTTGACGACGGACTCGCGGTGACTCATGGCTGCGCGGCAAGCAGGGGGCAATGACAGCCATGGGTGTCATCGAGCGGGTACAAAACCGCCAGGCGGAGCCAAGGACGGCGCGCAAGAGCGCCGCGCCCGTGCTGCCGCTCGACACGCTGCTGCAGGGTGACTGCATCGCCATATTGCGCACGCTGCCCGACGCCAGCGTCGACATGGTCTTTGCCGACCCGCCTTACAATCTCCAGCTCGGCGGCGATCTGTTCCGGCCCGAGGGCGGCCGCGTCGATGCGGTCGACAATGACTGGGACCAGTTCGACAGCTATGGCGCCTATGACGCCTTCTGCCGCGAGTGGCTGGCCGAGTGCCGCCGCATATTGAAGCCTGACGGCACGATCTGGGTCATCGGCAGCTATCACAACATCTTCCGCGTCGGCGCGCTGATGCAGGACCAGGGCTTCTGGATCCTCAACGACATCGTCTGGCGCAAGGCGAACCCGATGCCCAATTTCAAGGGCACGCGTTTCACCAATGCCCATGAGACGCTGATCTGGGCGAGCCAGGGCGAGAAGGCGCGCTACACATTCAACTATCGCGCGATGAAGACGCTCAATGACGAGCTGCAGATGCGCTCGGACTGGGTGTTGCCGATCTGCGCGGGGCCCGAGCGGCTCAAGAAGGACGGACACAAGGCGCATCCGACGCAAAAGCCCGAGGCCTTGCTCTATCGGGTGATGCTCGCCTGCACCAGGCCGGGCGACGTGATCGTCGATCCGTTTTTCGGCACCGGCACGACCGGCGCTGTCGCCAAGCGCCTCGGCCGTCACTGGATCGGCATCGAGCGCGAGAGCGCCTATGTCGAGGTGGCGAAGGAGCGCATCGCCTCCGCATTGCCGCTCGACGAAAGCGCGCTCGAGATCATGCAATCGCCCAAGTCGCAGCCGCGCGTCGCCTTCGGCACCCTGGTCGAGACCGGCATGATCGCGCCGGGCGCGACCGTCACCGATCCCAAGGGGCGCTGGCGCGCGCATGTTCGCGCCGACGGCAGCCTCGAATGCAATGGCCAGATCGGCTCGATCCACAAGCTCGGCGCGGTCCTGCAGGGCGCACCGAGCTGCAACGGCTGGACCTTCTGGCAGATCGAGCATGAAGGGCGGACCAAAGCGCTGGACGATCTGCGCCAGCGCTACCTTCTGGCGACCGAGCCATGACGAACTGACCGAACAACCGGCGCCCGGTCCGATGCAAACTACCTGGTGCCGGTGCCCAGGGTGGCAACTCCCACAGCCACCCTGGGCAGTTTTATTTGGGCTGTCCTACAGGCCATCCGCCATGGCATGGCTCGGTTCATGCTTGCCTTTCGCCAATGCCTTGCCAGCTCGCCCGTCCAGTCGCGGGCAGCGCCGGAGAGGCGGAAGTTAGCGATACGTGTCACTAAGTTTGCAAACTTCCAGCGCGTCGAATCAGATCAGCGCGACCACATCCGCGATCGAATCGAGGATGCGGCTCGGCCGATAGGGGAAGCGCGCGACCTGCTCGGCCCTGGTCGATCCGCTGAGCACGAGGATCGTCTCCAGCCCCGCCTCGATTCCCGCGACGACGTCGGTGTCCATGCGGTCGCCGATCATGACGGTCGCTTCCGAGCGCGCCTCGATCCGGTTCATGGCGCTGCGGAACATCATCGGATTGGGCTTGCCGATGAAATAGGGTTGGGCGCCGGTCGCCTTGGCGATCATCGCCGCGACCGATCCGGTGGCGGGCAGGGGGCCTTCCGGCGAGGGCGAGGTGACGTCGGGATTGGTGGCGATGAAGCGCGCGCCCGCGGCGACGAGGCGGATTGCCGTGGTGATGGCGGAAAAGCTGAGCGTGCGGGTCTCCCCCACGACGACATAGTCGGCCTCATGATCGGTCAGCGTATAGCCGATCTCGTGCAGCGCCGTGGTCAGCCCCGCCTCGCCGATCACGAAGGCGCTGCCCCTGGGCTTCTGCAGCTTCAGGAAGTCCGCCGTCGCCAGCGCCGAGGTCCAGATCGCGCTTTCCGGGACCGTGAGGCCCGAACGAGCGAGCCGCGCGGCGAGATCGCGCGGCGTGAAGATCGAATTGTTGGTCAGCACGAGAAAGGGTCGTTCCTTCTCGATCAGCCGCGCGATGAACTCTGCGGCGCCGGGCAGGGCATGATCCTCGCGCACGAGCACGCCGTCCATGTCGGTGAGCCAATATTCGGGGGCCTTGCGTTCGGTGGTCATGAAGTGAGCATGGCCTTTCATACCCTCTCCCGCAAGCGGGAGAGGGAGGGCCCCGACGCGCAGCGTTGGGAGGGTGAGGGTCTTGGGACCGTGCCCAAAGGAAAAGACCCTCATCCAACTCCGCCTAACGCTCTTCGAGCGCAAGGCTGCGTATCCTTCTCCCGCAGGCGGGAGAAGAAAGGTCTATTCCGCCGGCACCGCCGGTCGAGAGTGGCGGGATGCGGCGGCGATCGGTCATGCGTCCCCCATGCGAACGACCTCGGCCCAGCATGGCGGTTTCCTCCGGGCCATGCTTGGGCTAGGTGGCGTCCATGACCGATCTCCCCGCCCAGCCGCCCGCCGGCGCCCGCCTCTATCTACGCCCGATCTGGTTCGCCGATACGCCGGTCGGACTGCCGGACGGGTCGGCGCTCCGGCTCGCCGGAGGCCTGATCTGGTTCCAGGCCGTCGAGGCGCTGTGGATCGGCGCGGACGGCGCGCGCGGCAAGGCGCAGGTGCCGGTCGCGTTGCTCGCCGACTGGCAGGCGCGGCTCCCGGACGGGCTCGGCGAGCGCTGCGCGTCATTGCTCTCCGGTCTCACCGCCCAGCGCCCGCCGCTCGAGCTGGGCGAGCGCGTGCTGCGCTTCGACAGCCCGCATGTCATGGGCATTCTCAACATCACCCCCGACAGCTTCTCGGACGGCGGCAAGTTGATCGACGACCCCGACAAGGCCGCCGATGCCGGCTTCGCCATGCAGGTCGCGGGCGTGTCGATCGTCGATGTCGGCGGCGAATCCACCCGGCCCGGCGCGCAACCGGTCTGGGAAGGCGACGAGATCGCCCGCGTCGTGCCGGTGATCGAGCGGTTGGCGAGGAGCGGCGTCGTGGTGTCGGTGGATACCCGCAAGGCCGCCGTCATGGAGGCGGCGCTGGCCGCGGGCGCGCATGTCGTCAACGACGTCACCGGCCTGACCCATGATCCGCGCGCGCTGGAGGTGGTCGCGGCGGCCGGTTGCCCGATCATCCTCATGCACACGCCCTCGGCCGGCGAGGACCCGCATGGCGGTGCGGTCAAATATAAGGGCGACGCCGTGGGTGGGCCGACCATCGACTGCATCGTTTACGACTGGCTGGAGGCGCGCGTCGCGGCCTGTCTCGCCGCCGGTATCGCCAGATCGAAGATCATCGTCGATCCGGGCATCGGCTTCGGCAAGGCGCTGGCCGACGATACCCGCATCCTCAACAATCTTGCCCTGTTCCATGGCCTAGGCGTGCCGCTGCTGTTCGGCGCCAGCCGCAAGCGTATGGTCGGCGCGCTGTCCAACGCCGCCCCAGTCGAGGAGCGGCTCGGCGGATCGCTCGCGCTCGCCATGAAGGCGTTCGACGCGGGCGCGCAGATCGTGCGAGTCCATGACGTGCCGGAGACGGTGCAGGCGGCGCGCGTCTGGCGGGGGCTGCGCGACGCGGCGCTGGTGGCTGGGTAACGACCCCCGCAATCACGAATAGACAAGCTCGACGCGGCGCTGGTACTCTCGCCCTATCGTTGCTCTCGGGGGGCGAGTGAGCGAAACAGACCCAATTGCCATTGATGGCGATCCGGCTGCGGGCGACCTGCCTCCGCAGGAGGAGGAAGCGTCAGTGGAGATCCACAAGCCGAAGCCGTTTCACAATCTCAAGGAATTCGGGTCCGAAATTCTGACCATCGTCGTCGGCATATTGATCGCCCTCGGTCTCGAACAGGCGATCGAAGCAATCCATCGCAACGAGCGCAGGCAGATCGCCGTTGAAATGATCGAGAAGGAAATCAGGACCAACATTGGCGAGGCGGTTTCGGTGTCCAAGGTGGTCGACTGTTCGAAGCGCCAGATGACTGCCCTGACCGATGCGCTGGGCAGGGGCGATCAGAAAGCGGCGGCGAAAGTGCTGCGCTACGGGCACTTTCACATCTATGGCGTCTGGCTGGATGCGGCCTGGACGAACAACCTGTCGTCCGGCACGCTCGACGGCATCGACGATGAGAAGCGGCTTGGATATTCGATTTTCTACGCGATGGTGCGCGAGCAGCATGTGCAGCAGGAGCGCATCGCCAGCGCCCTGGATCGGCTCGAGGCGCTGACCGGGACTGGCATGGCCTCGTCGCAGCAAGCGATCGAAGCTGAATTGCCGCAGGCGGCGGAATTGGCCGGAGCACTACGGGAATATTACAATATCGGCTTCGGACTTCAGGCCTCGCCCAAAGCGTTGCTGGGAATCACGCTTTCCCGGGGCGAGCTCGATAGCCGTCCACACAGGAATGAGGAAGCGGCCTGCGAGTCAGCGGCGAAGGCTTTGGTAGCGGGCTGAGTCGAAAATTTTTTCGCCGATTTCCGAGATATTTGTATCCGTTTGTAACCAATCAACAAATTGAAAAAACAGAGATAAATCTGCTCATTCGACATATGTTGCAGTCGCGAAGGGATTCTTTGCGGCGGTGAAACAAATGGAAATACAACTATTAGCATGCTCATCTAATTGGGTATCAGCCGATTTGGCTCTGACCCCCGATTGGAGACCGACCATGTTCAAGACCCTCACCATCGCCCTGCTCGCCGCCACCGTTGCCGCTCCCGCCCTCGCCAAGGACAAGGCCAGCTTCACGCACGACGGCGTCACCTATACCTATTCGACGGAGAAGGTCGGCAATTCGACCGTTATCCAGGGCCGCGCCTCGAACGGCGCCGACTTCTATTATGTCGTGGACAGCAAGGGCAATGTTGCCGGCAAGTCCAACAACGACATCGCGGTGTCCTTCACCGTTGCCGATGCCGTTGCGCAGGCCGGCACCGCCGACCAGGCGACCGCGCGCTAATCACTGCCCCCAAAAGGGCTGACAATTCGGCCGGCCATGGCAGCGCTCCCTCCCCCCGGGCGCTGGCCATGAGCCGGCCGAACCATTTTGGACATCCTCTTTCCCGCGAGTCGATGGACAGCCGCCCCGGCGCGCTGTTACGCTACGGCCATCGTTGCGCTTGGGGGGAATGAGTGAGCGAAGCGCTGTGACGGGATGCAAGCTGCTCATCGTCTTCGGCACCCGTCCGGAGGCGATCAAGCTCTTTCCGGTCATCCGGGCGCTCAAGGCACAGTCGGCGCTTGACGTCCGTGTCTGCGTCACCGGCCAGCATCGCGACATGCTCGATTCCGTTCTGTGCCTCGTGGGCCTCGTGCCGGATATCGACCTCGACCTGATGAAACCGGGCCAATCGCTCGAAGAACTCGAAGGGCGGCTTCTTGCCGGTATTGGCGCGGTTCTCGACACGGAAAGACCGGATCGGGTCATTGTGCAGGGCGATACCGCGAGCGCGGTGACGGCAGCCAAGGCCGCGCATGGTCGCGGCATACCCGTCGCCCATGTCGAAGCCGGCCTTCGCAGCGGCAATCTCGCGCATCCATGGCCGGAGGAGGGTTATCGGCGCGCGATCACGAGTTTTGCCGACCTGCATTTCGCGCCGACGCAAAGCGCCGTCGATGCGCTACGGGTTGAGGGGATTGACCCCGCGCGTGTCCATCTTACCGGCAACAGCGGCATCGATGCGTTGCTTCATGTCCGGGATATGCTGAGAGATGGCCTCACGAGCCCCGCCATCGCGGCCTTGCTCCGGCGCTTTGCGGGCCGCCGCATCGTTGCGGTCACCTGCCACCGGCGCGAAAATCTGGGTGAGCTTGCGTCGATCGCCCAGGCGCTTGCGCAGCTCGCCGGGCGCGAGGACGTCGCCATCATCCTGCCGCTCCATCCGAACCCGGAGATCGGCGCTGCCTTCCGCACGAAGCTGGACTGTCTCGCCAAAGTCGCGCTGACCGCGCCGCTCGATTATCCGGATTTCGTCGCTTTGCTCGACGCCTGCCACTTCGTCCTGACTGACAGCGGCGGCATCCAGGAGGAGGCGCCGGCGCTCGGCAAGCCGGTTCTCGTCATGCGCGAAACGACCGAACGGCCGGAGGGCGTCGCGGCCGGCACGGCGAGGCTGGTCGGCACCGATCCGGCCAATATCGTGATGCAAGCAGCGCGACTGCTGGACGATCCCGCTGCCTATGCCGCCATGGCGCGCGCGCATAGTCCCTATGGCGACGGGCGCGCCGCCGAGCGGATCGCGGCCGTGCTTGCCGAAAAATCCCTTTGACCTTGCCATCAGCCCCCCAGACCATTTCCAGGTTGGGCGTTTCGCCCAATCTGAAAATGGTCAAATCTATATTTTAAGCATTTTCAGGCGAAAAACCGGTTCCCACTTTTTCTGAAAATGCTCTAATCGCGCAACGATGACCGAGCGACCCGCGCCGTCCAAGGAAGTCGCGCGCCTGCGCCTCTATATCCTCAGCATCCTCATCGATCTGGCGATGCTGGGGCTTGCCTTCGCGGCCGCCAATGTCCTCGTGCTGGGCTCGCTCAAGGGCCAGCCGGGCAAGCCGCATGGCCTGGTCATGTTCGCGATGATCGCGCCGGTCTATGCGCTGATCGCGATCAACGGCGGTGCCTATGGCATCCGCATGATCGGCAACCGGCAGGCGAGTGCGGTCAAGGCGGTGTGGAGCCTGGCGCAGGCCGCTTTGCTCACCCTCATCATCATCTATTTCGGCAAGATCGGCGAGCAGCTCTCGCGTCTCACTTTTGTCGTCGGCCTGCTGATTTCTGCTGCCGGGCTCTATGTCGCGCGCCTGTTGATGGAGCGGATCGCGCTCGCCTTGCTGGGCGAGGTGCCGCACATCACCGTGCTGCTCGTCGACGGGGTCGAAGTGGTCGCGCCGCGCGAGGCCTATCTCATTCACGCGAAGGATATCGGCTTCGATCCCATGAAGCGCAGCGCCAAGAATGCCGAAAAGCTGGCGCGCGGTGTCGGCGGGGCCGAGCGCGTGGTGGTCGCGTGCGCCGCCGAGCGGATGGAGAACTGGCGCGTGGCGCTGACCGCGCTGTCGGCCAAGGGCGAGATCCTGGTGCCGGAGATGAGCCGCTTCGCGCCGGCCAAGGTCAGCCAGTTCGCCGATCACCCCACGCTGGTGGTGGCGGGCGGTCCTCTCCTATTTCGCGACCGGCTATTGAAGCGCCTGTTGGATATCGTCGTCAGTCTCGGCGCGATTGTCGTCTTGTCACCTATCCTGCTGATTTCAGCTATTTTTGTTCGCCTGTCCGGGCCGGGACCGATTCTGTTCCGGCAGGCAAGAATGGGCAAGGACGCGCATCCGTTCATGATCCTCAAGTTCCGGACCATGCACGTCGCCCAGACCGATCACGCCGCGGAGAAGCTGACCGAGAAGGACGATCCGCGCGTGACACGCGTCGGCGCTTTCTTGCGCAAGACCAGCATCGACGAGCTGCCGCAGCTCTTCAATGTTCTGCACGGCGACATGAGCATTGTGGGCCCGCGCCCCCATGCCCCCGCCGCCAGGGCTGCCGACAGCCTCTACTGGGAAGTCGACGAGCGCTACTGGGCGCGCCATTGCATCAAGCCGGGCATGACCGGGCTCGCCCAGGTGCGCGGCCATCGCGGCCCCACCGACAGCCATGAGGACCTGGTCAACAGGCTCCAGTCTGACCTTGAATATGTGACCAACTGGTCGATCTGGCGCGATCTGCGGATCATTGTCGCGACGCTCGGCGTGCTGGCCCATGACAATGCCTTTTGACGGAGTCGACGCGGCGTTGATCGCTGTTATGGTGCTGTCTGCGATCCTGCTGCTCTGGCCGTTCGTCTTCTATCCGCTGATCTTGCGTGCGCTGCCGACCAGGCCGCTCGCACTTGACCCGGGCGTACCAACCCCGTCCGCCTCGCTGCTGTTCTGCGCCTATAATGAGGCGTCGTCGCTGCCCGCCAAGATCGCCAATCTGCGCGAATTGAAAACGCGCCACCCTGATCTCGACATCCTCGTCTATGACGACGGCTCGGACGACGGCACCGGCGCCTTGCTCGCGGAGGCGCGCGACATATTGAGCGACGTGCGGGGCCCCGGCCGGAGCGGCAAGGCGCATGGCATGAAGCTGCTGGCAGCGCGGGCGCGGGGCGACATCCTCATCTTCACCGACGCCAATGTGCTGCTCGCTGAGGATGCAGTGGAGCGGCTGCTGGGCCATTACAGCGATCCGCAGGTCGGCGGCGTGCTCGGTTCGCTGCGCTATGACGGCGCCAGCAAGAGCGCGACGGCGGGCGTCGGCGGCCTCTACTGGCGGATCGAGGAAATGCTCAAGGACGCCGAGTCCCGCACCGGCAATGTCATGGGCGCGGACGGGTCGATCTTCTCGGTGCGAGCCGCGCTCTATCCGGAATTTCCGGATGACGTGCTCGACGATCTCACCGTCTCCATGGCCGTGGTCTTTGCCGGCCAGCGGCTCATCAAGGCGAAGGACGTGGTTGCGCACGAGACTTTGGTCGCCGCGCGCCAGGACGAATATCGCCGCAAGCTGCGCATCGCCGCGCGCGCCTGGCACACGCATCGGCATCTTCGCCCGGAGCTCAGGCGCATGTCCGCCCTCGACCGTTTCAAATATGCCTCGCGCAAGATCGTGCGCTGGTTCGGCGCGGCATGGATGGCCGTCGGCGGGTTTGCTGCGCTCGCGCTCGCCTGGCGGGTCTCGCCGTTCGCCGGCATAGCGCTCATCGCGGGTGCCCTCGTGCTGCTCCTCGTCGGGCTGCAGGTGCGGCGCGGACCGCTCGCCGCTTTGGTCGATCTGGTCCTGGCTTATGTGGCGACACTGCGCGGCGTGCTGCTCGCCATGGCGGGCAAGACCTTCACCACCTGGGCACCCGCCAAGTCGCGGGACTAAGCCCGTGCAATCGGGCAACACTTCTGTATAGCGGGCAGCCATGATCACGGTCCAACGCGTCGCCAAGGCGGCCGGCAAGCATCTCTCGCGCTTCGGCATCGCGCTGCGTTACTGGGCGGGTGGCAAGCGCGAGCGCTATTGCCCCGCCTGCCATCATGACGTGTCCGGCTTCTTTCGCTACGGGCGCGAGCGTGAATGGGGCTGCCCGCATTGCGGCGCGTCCCCGCGCGAGCGGCTCATGCACGCCCTGCTCGATCTCGATGTGATCGCCATCCCGCGCAAGGCCGTCGTCATGCACTGCGCGCCCAATGAGATGAGCCTGGTCCACCGCTTCCGCCTCGCGGCGGGCGAATATCTCCCCGTCGATTTCGATCCCGACCGCTATCCGCTGCCCGACATCGGCCAACTCGATCTCATGGCGCTCGACGATGAGGCGCGCTTTGATATCATCTATGCGAGCCATGTCATGGAGCATGTGCCGGACGACGCGCAGGTGCTGCGCAATCTTGCTCGTGCCCTGAAGCCCGGCGGCGAAGCCTGGCTGATCGTGCCGCTCTGGGCAAAGCCCAGTGAAGACGGCCCGCCCGATCTCAGCCCCTATCAGCGCGAGCGCCGCTTCGGCCAATGGGACCATGTCCGGCAATATGGCCCGGATTTCGTCGATCGTATCCGTGCCGCCGGTTTTGCGGTCGATATGATCGACACAAGCGATATTCCCGCGGAGATGGTCCATCATATGGCGCTCGGCGACACGCTGTTCCGCGCGCGCCGTCCTGTCTGATGGGGCAAGGCGGGGGGCTTCTGGCGCTGGCTGGACGGCTTGAGCAGCGGCGCAGCCTGCTCGGCCTCGCCAAGCTCGCCAATGTCGGCCTCGCCATGGTCTGGGGCTTCGCCGTCACCTCCGTGTTCGTGCGGCTTTTGCCGTTCCACGAATTCCGCGCTTTCCTGCTGCTCGTCGCCTTCGCCAATTTCACTATTTCGGCGGAGCTGGGCTTCTCGACGGTGATCTACAGCCGGCTGCGGCGGACGCATCTGTCGGGCGAGGGTGGGTTCCGGAATGAGGAGCTCGGCATATTGTTGCTCTTCATGACCGGCATCGTCGGCGTCGGCGCGCTGCTGATCGGAGGCGGCCTTGCGACGCGCCTGATCGAAACCGCGCACCCGGTCCTCTTCCTCGCCTTCTACGCGGCCTCGGCGCTCAACCTGATCGCGCTGCTGGCGCGCCGCGCGCTGGCGGCGCTCGATCACAATCTCTGGTGGGAAGCGCTCGACTTCCTGCGCCGCGCGGCCAGCCTGGCGCTGCTGCTCGGGGCGCTGATCGGCCTGCCGATCCTGACGTCGGTGCTTGCCCAGCTCGTTGTCACCCTGGCGGTCATCCTGCTCGGGCTCATGACGGTGCAGCGCGAACTGGCCATGTCCGGCCGGGACTGGTGGTCACCGCGCGGCGGCTGGGCGCATGTGCGCGCCAATTATCTCGGCGATATCGGCCGCACGAGCCTGCTCACCGTCTCCGACATCGCAGCCTATAATGCGCCCTATTTCACCATCGTGGCGGCGACACAGGATGCCCGCCCGCTGCTGCTGTTCGATTTCGTGTTCAAGATGTCGCGCGCATTGTCGGCGGTGGTTCGGGCATTGGTCGAGACGATGTTGCCGGCTCTTACGCAGCATTATCATGCCGGCGAGGCCAATCTGTTCCGTGCCTTCCTGCATGGTTGCCTCATATGGTCGATCGGCGCGGCGCTCGCCCTGGGCGTGTCCCTTCTTGTTGCGGGTCCTGCAATCTCCTCGATCATGTTCAATGGCAGGATCAGGCTCGATCATGTTGAACTTGCAATCATTGTTTCGCTTCTTCTCGGTCTCGCGCTGATTTGCGTCTCGGTCTATCTGCAGAACGGGCTCGGCCGCTTTGCTGCGCTCGTTGTGCCGTCGCTCGCGTTTTTGTGCGGGAGCCTGCTGAGCGTGCCCGTCGCCGCCTGGGTGGGGCGGTGGACCGATGCGCCCTTCGCGCTGCGCTTCGTCGCCTGCTACGCGCTGGTCCATGTGGCGGTCGCCATCATGCACGGCCGGATGCTCGCGGGGCTCGGGAAAGCGGCGCGGCGATGAAGATCGCAATGGTCGATCCGTCGCTCTTCACGGGGCGCTATGACGACGGATTGTGCGCAGCATTGGCGCAGCGCGGCCATTTGATGCGGCTGCTTGGCCGGCCCTTGCGTACCACCGATGCCATTCAGCCGGTCGGCTATGAATATAACCCGCGCTTCTTCCGCTGGGGCGAAGGTGCGCGCGCGGCATTGGGCGAGGGCCTGCTCGGGCGCGCTGCCAAGGGCCTGGAATATGGGCTGGATGCGGCGTTCGGGCCGCTTGGCGCTTTCGCCGGGGATATCGTCCATTTCCAGTGGCACCCCTTCGCGCCGGCCGATGCACGGCTGCTGGCCCGGCTGCGGGGACGTGCTGTGCTGGTCCATACGGTGCACAATGCCCAGGCCTATCATGGCGACGCAGCCGCCGCCGTGCAGGGGCGAGGCTATATCGCACTCCTCCCGCGCTTCGATGCGCTGATCGTACATGGCGAGGCGACCCGCGCCGCGCTCGAAGGGCGGGGCATTGACATGGATCGCGTCCATCTCATCCCGCATCCGCCGATGCAGCTTGCGCAAGCGACGGCGGATGATCTTGCTGCCGTGTCAGCGCCTGCGGTGCCGCGTATCCTCTTCTTCGGCACGATCCGGCCTTATAAGGGCCTTGATCTGCTCATCGAGGCGGCGATTTCGCTCTGGAAGGAGGGCCACGACTTCGAGCTGGCCATTACCGGCAAGCCGTTCATGCCGGTCGAGGCGCTGTTCGGCCGCGTCCGGGGCGCGGGTTTCGCGCATCGCCTGATGACCGATCTCGGCTTCCTGCCGGAAAGCCGGCTCGACGCACATTTGTCCCGCGCCGACATCATTGCCTTTCCCTATCGATCGATCGATTCCAGCGGTGCCTTCCTTTCCGCCCTCGGCTATGGCGCCGCCATGGTGACGAGCGATGCGGGCATGTTCGGCGAACTGGATGAAGGCGACATCGCGCGCTTTCCGGCGAGCGACGCCGTGGCGCTTGCCGATGCATTGCGGCCGTTGGTGAGCGACGCGGATGTGCGCAAGCGCCTTGGAGACGCGGCCCGCTCGCTCGGCGCTCGGCTCGGCGGTTGGGACGATGCGGCAGCGGCGACCGAGCGTGTCTATGAAGCTGCTCTCGACCTTCGCCGGAGGCGCCGATGAACGCGCGCTATCGCCGCGAACTGCGCGACCGCTGGCTGGCGGTACGTCTTGGCCTCGCCGGACGGCAGCATCAATATGGCGAGATCGTCGCGCTGCGCCGCTTCATCGCCCATTTCGGCGTGGATTGCATATTGGACGTGGGCGCCAATGCCGGCCAATATGCGACGATGCTGCGCAGGGATGTCGGTTTTCGCGGCGCGATCCTCAGCTTCGAGCCGAACCCGCATATCTTTGCAAAGCTCGAAACGGCCGCACGCGGCGACCTGCACTGGCATGTCTATAATCTCGCCCTGAGCGACGCAGACGGCGAAATTCCCTTCTTCATCACGGCTGCGGATCAGTTCAGCTCCATCCAGCGGCCTGGTGCCAACCTCGAGCCGATCTTCGCGAGCCGCAACAAGGTGACCAGCACGATCCATGTGCCCTGCGCCCGGCTGGATACGATGCTGCCCACGCTCGGAGAAGTGCAAGGCGCCAAAGCGATGCTGCTCAAGATGGATACGCAGGGCCATGACGCTTCGGTGGTCGCCGGCGCGGGCGAGGCGCTGAAACAGATGGTCGGTGTTCAGAGCGAGCTGTCCATCCGCCCGCTCTACGACGGCGCCACGGACTGGCAGGCGATGATCGCGCTGCTTGGGCGGACGGGCTTTGCGCCGAGCGCCATCTTCGCCAACAACAAGGGTCATTTCCCGCTGCTCGTGGAGATGGACGGCCTCTTCGTGCGCGCCGATCTTGCCGCCGACGGCAATGTCCCGATTGTCTGACCACATGCCAACGCAACACCGCTCAAAGCTGCTGGCACTCGCATTGCTGGTCGGCGCTGCGCTGCTCGGCGGCCTCAGCTATGCGACCTGGGCCTGGCATATTCAGGGTCAACTGGGCCGGGGCCTCGCTCAATATTTCTTCGCGCGGCAGGATATGTGGGTGCTCGACGGCTATGCTGTCGCGCTTGCCTTGCTTGCCGTCTGGGCCTGGCGGCTCAGAAGTGGCGGACCGGTAAAGCGGCCCGGCGGCGGCCAGACCGCCGTGATCCTGATCGGCATCGCCGCGATCGTCATTGTCGCGCGGCTGGGCCGCCATGTCGTCTTCCACGATTACAGCCCATCGCGTGACGAACTGATGACCGAGATGGCTGGCGCCTATCTGGCGGACGGGCGCATCGGCTGGCCGATCCCGACCGAGTGGCTGGCCTACAAGACGGCGCTCGTGCCGGAATTCTACAGCCCTTATGGCGCTGACACGCATTGGACGTCGGTCTACCTGCCGGTCCATTCCGCCATCCGCGCCCTGTTCCTGCGCATGGGCGACGCAGCGCTCGCCGCGCCGGTCACGCTGGGCGTCGGCCTGCTCGCGCTCTGGCGGATCGCGCGCCGTCTGCTGCCCGATCGGCCGGACGCGCAAGCCGTGACCATGGTGCTGGCGCTCTCGTCGGTGCAACTCGTCGCCACCGCGATGACGCCCTATGCGATGACCAGCCATTTCGCGTTCGACATGCTCTGGCTGCTGCTGGTGCTGCGCGGCGGCAAGCTGGGCCATGGACTGGCGGGCGTCGTCGCGCTGCTCGCGGCGGGCCTGCATCAATGGCATTTCCCGCTGCTGTTCATGGCGCCGATCATCTTGTGGCTGCTGGCATGCCGAAAATGGCGCGCGGCGCTGTTCCACGCATTGGTCTGCCTGGCGATGATGGTCGTCTGGGCGCGGCTCTGGCCGATGCTGCTCATTCATGAAGTCGGGCAGGCGCCGCTGACCGACATCCACCGCACCAACGGTATCACGGACAAGCTGGAGAGCCTGTTCGGGCGGCTCGACACATGGGAACCGCTGCTGAACAATGCGCGGCTGCTTGCCTGGAACAATCTGGCGCTGCTGCCGCTCGCTTTGCTGTCGCCGTTCGCGGTCCGCTGGCGCCGCACCTTCCGCGAGCCGTCGGTCGTCCTGCCGCTGCTGCTTGCCGTGGGTCTCGGCATGGGTTTCGCGCTCTACCAGGGCTATGGCTGGGGCTTTCGCTACATGCATGGCGGCATCGGCGCGCTGTGCCTGCTCGCCGGCTTCGGCTGGTCAGCGGTGACTCGGCCCGGCGACCGCGCCGCTGGACGGCTGCTCGGCGCCGCGACTCTCGTCTCGCTCGTCGCCGGCGCCTGGCTGCTCTGTGATACCGAGCAATATGTCCGCGGTTATGCGCGAACCATGGCGGCGATCCGTGCCGCGCCCGCCGACGTCGTCCTCGTCGACATGCGCGGCGGCTATTACATGACCGATCTAGTCCGCTTTCAGGATGGCCGCATGGGCCGTCCGGCAGTCATGGCGCTGCAGATGCTGACCCGGCAGGATATCGACCGGCTGTGCGACACGCGCCGCGTGGCCATTGCCGACCTGACGCTGTTCCAGCCGCTCGGTGTGCATCCCGTTTCGCCGATCTTCGTCGGCAGCCAATATATCCAGACGCTGCGCGATCACCTGTCCGATATCGGCTGCGGGATCGTCCTCAAACCCTAGGCTGCCGGCCACTCGACCACGAGGGTCGAGCCGTCGACGGCGATCACGGTGAGGCGCGCGCCGACCGGCGCGTCCGGGCCGGCTGCCCGCCAGCTGCTGTCGTCGATGCGCACACGGCCTTCACCCTGGACGATCGCATCGGCAACGACGACATTGCGCCCGATGAGCCGCGCCGCGCGATCGTTCAGCAGCGGATCGGGGGAGTTCGCCGGACGCGCGAGATACCAGAGCCGGCCGCCGCTGACACAGAGCGCGCTCAGCACGGAGAAGACGAGCATCTGGAATGCGCCGTTCATCGGCACGCACAGATCGACCAGCGCGGTCAGCCCGGCGGCGATGGCCAGGAAGACCAGAAAGACGCCCGGCACGACCAGTTCGGCGATGCCGAGGATCAACGCCACAATGCCCCAGAGCAGGGGCGGACTGATTGCGCCGAAGAACTGGCCGATCACGGCGCCTTTGTCCGCGGCACGCCCGGCGCCGCCCGGGGTGCCTCGCCGACATCGCCCAGCGCCTCCTTGGCGAGCTGGCCGATGCCGCCCAAGGTGCCGATGAGCTGCGTCGCCTCGACCGGGAAGAGGATGGTCTTGCTGTTGGGTGAGCTCGCGAACTGGCTGACCGCCTCGACATATTTCTGTGCGACGAAATAATTGATCGCCTGGGCGTTGCCTTTGGAGATGGCCTCGCTGACCAGGGTGGTTGCCTTGGCTTCGGCCTCGGCGGCGCGCTCGCGGGCCTCAGCCTCGCGGAAGGCCGCTTCGCGCAGGCCCTCGGCCTCGAGAATGCGCGCCTGCTTTTCGCCCTCGGCCTTCAGCACCGCCGCGCTCTTGAGCCCCTCGGCCTCGAGGATATTGGCGCGCTTCTCGCGTTCGGCCTTCATCTGCCTCGCCATCGAATTGACGATGTCCTGCGGCGGCCGGATGTCCTTGATCTCGACGCGGGTGATCTTGACGCCCCAGGCGCTGGTGGCGTGATCGACCACGGAGAGCAGTCGCGCATTGATCTCGTCGCGCTTCGACAGTGTCTCGTCGAGATCCATCGACCCCATGACCGTGCGCAGGTTCGTCGTCGAAAGCTGCAGCAGCGCCAGGCTGAGATTGCTGACCTCATAGGCCGCCTTGGCCGCGTCCAGCACCTGGAAGAACACCACGCCGTCGACCGACACCATGGCATTGTCCTTGGTGATGATC
>Ga0335083_10001431_pt1 | contig 32961 bp, 28 predicted proteins | sample Lox_Sample_42_FD_206716 | JGI IMG/M metagenome (GOLD analysis project Ga0335083, IMG submission 206716) | Soil microbial communities from Loxahatchee National Wildlife Refuge, Florida, United States - Lox_Sample_4.2 | ecosystem: Environmental > Terrestrial > Soil > Wetlands | place: USA...
CTTCGAGGTCGACACCAGGTCGAGCAGCGCCGAGGTGTCCGCCGGCGCGCCGGTCGTGTTCACGCCAACGCCCTGCGCCTGCACGGCGCTCGCCACGAGCGTGCCCAGCAGCAGCAGCGAGACCAGCGAGCGACGGTGCGGCCGCATGCGGTCCTCCGAGGATGGGGCGAGCCGCCGGAGCGGCCGCGAATCCGGCGTAATTCTACCCGTTCGGGCACCCTCGTCCGCCACCAGAAAATGCACCCGCCCGGCCCGGGCGGCCCCCGGGCCCCGGGCTCAGTGCAGCCGCTTGCGCCGGTTCCGGACGAAGTCGCGGAACACGCAGGCCCCGAGATCGTTCGGATCGGCCTCGTAGATGCGGCCGTGGTTCAGCTCGGTCAGTTTGCGCACGAAGTCGAGCAGCACGCCGTCGGCGGCGAGCATGAAGGTCGTGATCGTGATGCGCTTGCGCCGGCAGTGCACGGCTTCTTCGAGCGTCTTGTTCACGATCCTGGGGTCCAGTCCGAACGGATTCTTGTAGAGCCGTCCGTTCTCACGCATGCAGCTCGGCTTGCCGTCCGTGATCATGAAGATCTGCTTGTTGACGCCCTTGCGGCTCTCGAGCACGCGCCGCGCGAGCTGCAGCCCGGCGCGCGTGTTGGTGTGGAACGGCCCGGCCTGGATTTTCATGAGATCGCGCAGCGGCACGCGCGCCGCGTCGTCGCCGAACAGCACGACGTCGAGGCTGTCCTTGGGGTAGCGCGTCTGGATGAGCTGCGTGAGCGCGAGCGCGATCTTCTTGGCGGGCGTGATGCGATCCTCGCCGTACAGGATCATCGAGTGGCTGATGTCGACCATCAGCACCGTCGCGCAGGCCGAGGTGTGCTCCTGCTCGTAGACCTCGAGATCGTCCTCGCTCAGCGTGAGATCGTCGATGCCCTGTCGTTTGACGGCGTTGCTGACCGAGCCGAGCGGGTCGAGGTTCGCGAGGTCGTCGCCGAAGTGCCACGCGCGCGTCTCGGAGAGCCGCTCGCCGCCGGCGCCCGCGACCGGCGTTCGATGGTCGCCCGCTCCACCCGCGCGCAGCGTGCTGAAGATCTCGTTGAGCGAGTCCTGTCGGATGCGCCGCTCGCCCCTGGGCGTCACCTGGAAACCCTGCCCGGTGCGCTGCACCTCGCCCGATTCCTCGAGCAGCTTCTTGAACTCCTCGATGCCGAAGTTCTCGTCGAAGAAGCCGTACTCGCGGCCGAAGTGCTCCATCCAGCGCAGCGCCTCGTCGACGTCGCCGCCCGTCTGCAGCAGGAGGTTGCGGTAGATCTCCATGAGCTGCTTCAGGTGCTCGAGGTCGCCGGGCTTCGGTCCGCGCCACTTCGTGTAGTCGAACCTCACGACGACGCTCCGCCCGCGCGCGCGATCAGCACCGCGTAACCGGGGTTGCCGCGGCGCGGCTCGCGGCCCTGCTCGACGATCGCGAGACCGGCCGCGGCCAGCCACTCGCGATAGCGCGCGATCCCGGCCTGGCTGTAGTACATCCGTGCGCCGGAGACGCCGCGCCAGTTCTCCTCGACCCCCGTCCAGGGCTCCTGACCCACGACCGCGAGCACGTGTCCGCCCGGCGCGAGCCAGCCCGCGATGCGCGCCAGCATCGGCGCGTGCTCGGCGAGCGGCAGGTGGATGAGCGAGTAGAACGCGAGCACGGCGTCGAACGATCCCGCTGGCGCGTCGAGCGCGCTCATGTCGGCGCAGACGAAACGCGCGGCGGGAACGAGCACGCGGGCGCGTTCGACCTGCACGGGCGAGAGATCGACACCCGTCACCTCGAAGTGCGGCGCGAGCGCTCGCGCGACGGGCACGCCGTTGCCGCAGCCCAGGTCGAGCACCCGGCCGCCCGCCGGGATCCGCGGAACGATCCGCGAGAGCCAGTACGCGTACGCCGAGCCTTCGAGCGGGAAGGTGTCACCGCGGTACGCGAGCGAGGCGCGCGCGTAGCCGTCGAGCACGATCGCACGCGCGTCCGGATCGGCGGGGCGTGCCGGCGTCGCGCCCGGAGCCGTCGCGTCGAGCACGCCGCCCTCAGTCCTCGCCGAGTCCGGAGAGCATGCTCTTCAGCATGTCCTTGTACTCGGTCTGGGCACCCTCGGTGCGCTCGCGCGACAGCATCGAGCACTGGTGCAGGCCCTCGAGCACGAGCTCCATCGCGACCGCGTGCTCGTCGAGATCGGCGGGCTCGAGGTAGCGCGCCGCGAGCGGGCCGAGCCCCTTCACCTGCGAGAGGGCGAGCGCGTATTCCTTGCCCGGCATGTCGTCGCCGATCTGGAGGTGCTGGCCGCTCGAGAACCACTCGAGCACGGGGCGGTATTCCGAAGCGGCCTGCGGCTCGGCTTCCTCCGCGGTCGCGGCGGCCGCGCCGCGACCGCGCGCCCGCCGCGGCTTGAACGCGTCCGGCAGGCGCTGCTGGAAGACCGCCTTCACGCCCCGCCCGAGCAGCGCGCGCGCCACGTTCTGCGCGCCCTCCTGCTCGCCCTCCAGCACCAGCTCGACCTTGCCGCTCACCGCGCTCACGGCGAGCTGCAGGTCGCAGACGCGCGTCGTCACCCGCGCCTCGCCGGTGCGCAGGCCGCGGCGCTCGGCGTTGCTGACGAGGTTCTCGATCAGCGCGATCGGCAGCCGCGCCGAGACGCCGGAGTTCTGGTCGACGTACTCGCTCTTGCGTGCCTGGATCGCGACCTCCTCGACGAGCTCGCGCATGAACGAAGGCACGGCCACCTCGACGCCCGACTCGCGGCGCGTCCACGCCTCCTGCCGCGTGATGTCGACGCCCTGCTCGCGCGTCGTCGGGTAGTGCGTCACGATCTGCGAGTTGATGCGGTCGCGCAGCGGCGTGATGATGTTGCCGCGGTTCGTGTAGTCCTCGGGGTTCGCCGAGAACACCATCGCGACGTCGAGCGGAATCCGCACCGGGAAGCCGCGGATCTGGAAATCCTTCTCTTCGAGGATGTTGAGCAGGCCGACCTGGATGCGAGGCTGCAGGTCGGGCAGCTCGTTGATCGCGAAGATGCCGCGGTTCGTGCGCGGAATGATGCCGTAGTGGATGACGCGCTCGTCCGAGTAGTCGAGCTTGAGCGTCGCGGCCTTGATGGGATCGATGTCGCCGATCAGGTCCGCGATCGTCACGTCCGGCGTCGCGAGCTTCTCCTGATAGCGCTCCTCCCGGTGGATCCAGCGGATCGGCGTCGCGTCGCCGTGCGTGGCGATCTGCTGGCGCGCGAAGTGCGTGAGCGGCTGGAGCGGATCACTGCTGAGTGGACAGCCCTCGATCGCCGGCACCCACTCGTCGAGGAAGCGCGGCAGCGAGCGCAGCAGGCGCGTCTTCGCCTGGCCGCGCAGGCCGAGCAGGATGAAGTCGTGGCGCGACAGCAGGGCGTTCACGATCTGCGGCTCGACCGTCTGCTCGTAGCCGACGATGCCCGGAAACAGCGGCTCGCCGGAGCGCAGCGCGGCGATGGCGTTCGCGCGCAGCTCGTCCTTGACGGAACGCGGGCGATAGCCGGCGGCCCTGAGCTCGGCCACGGTGCGGGGACGGGACATGCGAATCTCCGGAGGGTCCTGCGGGGAGGCGCGGCGGCCTGCGGCCGCGAGTCTATCGCGAGGGCTTCGCAGCCCGCCAGCGCTGAGCCCTCCGATGCGCCCCGGGCGCGAGCGGTTCGCGCGCGTCCGGGGCCGCAACGCGAAGGGGCGGGCCCCGGAGGAGGGCCCGCCCCAGCCGCTGCGTGCGACCGGTCACCAGCCGGCGCGACCACCGAGGCCGTAGGTCGAGAAGTGCGCGAGCTTGGCGTGAACGCACTTGTTGGCGGGATCGTTGGTGCTGGCCATCTCGACCCACTGGTTCAGCTTGGGGTCGAAGTACAGGAACTGCGGAACGACGCCGCGGACGTAGCTCGGCGAGCTCGGATCGAGCGAGGTGCCCGAGTAGTCGATCGTGAGGTCGACCGGCGTGCCGAACTGCGTGCCATCGGGACCGAACTTGACGCGCATCGTGCCGTCGGACGCGGTCGAGATGCTGATCGACGTCGGGGCAGCGAGCGAGTTGGAGTGGAACTGCAGCGACCAGCGCCCGCCCCTCACGACGGTGTTGCCGCTCGGCAACACGAGCTGCGTCACGAGCGGCAGGAAGTTGAGGACGCTGCCCAGGATGTTCGCGTTGGGATCGATGATGAAAATCGGGTCGCTCACGATGCGGAGGACCGTGGAGACGACCGGCGAGAGCAGCGTCTCCGTTGTGCCCAGCAGCCCGCCGCTCGCGGCCGGCGCGACGACGGGTGATGGCGCGCTGCGCACGGAGGACGCCGCCGGCGTCGTCTGGTCGGGCGATGTGGGCAGCGCGCGCCCGCAGCCGCCGACGACGGCGGCGACCGCGACGGCGAGCGCGGCGGCGATCACGGGACGAACGTTTCGACGGATCGACATGAGAGGCTCCCCGGTTGGGTTCGGACGACTGGCCCCGAAGCGGCTTGCCCTGAGATGGCTGCAGGCCCCGTGCCGCGCGTGCCCCGCCAGCGTCGTGCAAGGCGAGAAACGCGGCCGCTGGCGCTTCCAGCACTTGCGCCCCGCCTCTGCGGAACGCACGACGCGTCCTCGCGACCTGCACGCGACGCAGGGACCGGCCGCGGGCTCGCTGGGGCCGCAGCCCACGACGTGCGGGGCAGCTCACCCTCCCGCGGGGCGGTCGCTTCACGGCTCGACCGCGGTCCGATCGCCCATCCCCTACCGTGGCACGCGATCGGACCTGCACCGCGAGCGGCGATCGCGTAGCCTGCCTGCCGCCCATGTCACACGACCCCCGGCTCGCCGAGTGTCTCCTGCTCCAGCGAGCGGTCGCCGCCCACCCCACGCTGGCCGGCCTCGAATCCGACCCCGGCTGGCCGGCACTCTCGGCCCGGCTCTCGGCGTTGCTCGGCGAGGTGCGGCGCCACGCGCCCGCGGCGCCGCCCGCTCCCCCGCGCGATCCCGGCCGGGTTCGCCTCGTCCAGTGGAACATCGAGCACGGCAATTGGTACGAGCGGGTCGAGCGGGCACTGCGCGAGCATCCCGAGCTCGCGGGCGCGGACGTTGTCACGCTCGACGAGATCGACGTCGGCTGCGCTCGCGCCGGCAACCGCGACGTGACGCGCGACCTCGCGCGCGCGCTCGGGCTCCACGGCGTCTGGACCGCACTCTTCCTCGAGACCACCGTCGGGCGCGACGACGATCCGGCCTGTGCCGCCGGGCGTACGAACGAGGAGGGCCTCTTCGGCATCGCCGTGCTCTCGCGCTGGCCGATCGGGGAGGTGCGGCGCGTCGAGCTGCCGAGCCCGCGCGCAATCCAGTTCGAGCTCGAGCGCATGGTGGGCGGACACGCCGCGCTGATCGTCGAGGTGCTGCGGCCCGGCTCACCGTTCGTCGTCGTCGCCGCGCACCTCGAAGTGCACCGCACGCGCGAGCATCGCGCGGATCAGATGCGCGCGATCGTGGAGGCGCTCGCGAACGAGCGCCGCCCCATCGTGCTCGCGGGTGACTTCAACACGCACACCTTCGACCGCGGGCTCTGGCACTCGGCGCTGCACGGTGCGTCCGCGCTGCTGCTGCTGCCCGGTCCCATGCTCCGCGCGCGGCTGCTGCGGCCCGATCGCGGCCCCGCGCGCGAGCCGCTCTTCGCCGAGCTGCGCCGCGGCGGTTTCGAGTGGGCGCGCTTCGTCGACTTCGCGCCGACGCTTCAGCTCCGCGACGACCGGCTCGAGGAGCTGCACGCGCTGCCCGCGCCCGTGCGCCTGCCGGCCCGGCGCGTGCTCCAATGGGCGGTGCATCGCGGCGCGCTGCGGCTCGACTGGATCTGCGGGCGCGGCTGGCGCGCAGGACGGGGGCGCACGGTGCGGGGGCTCGACGGGCCGGGGCGCGCGTCGGATCACGCGCCGATCACGGCGGAGCTCGACGGATGACCGCGGCACGGCGCCGGCGGGCCGGCGCCGTGGGGGGTATCCGCGGTCGTGCGGGTGAGGGGGGTACCCGCCAACACGGGGAGAGGTGGCGCCCGGGCCCGGTCTGATACCTCCGCCTCCCGGCTCACCGCGAGCGCTCTGCTATGGTGCGCCGGCCCGTTTGGGGAGGGGGACGCCCGTGTCCGAGTACGCCATCGAAACCCAGGACCTGACCCGCACCTTCGGCGCCCAGACGGCGGTCGATCACCTGACCCTGCAGGTGCCCGAGGGCTCGTTCTACGGCTTCATGGGGCCGAATGGCGCGGGCAAGTCCACGACGATCAACATCCTGACCGGGCTGCTCGCGCCCAGCTCGGGCAGCGCGCGCGTGCTCGGTTTCGACGTCGCCCGGCAGGATCTCGAGGTCAAGCGCCGCATCGGCGTCGTGCCGGACGGCCTGCACCTCTTCGAGCGGCTGACGGGCGAGGAGCACCTGCGCTTCGTCGCCGAGATCCATGGCCTCTCGCCCGCGGTGGCGCGTGAGCGCGCGCGCGAGCTCATCGCGGCCATGCACCTCGAGGGCGCGGCGCACCGGCCGATTTCCGGCTTCTCGCACGGCATGCGCAAGAAGCTCGCGCTGTCGTGCGCACTGATCCACGAACCGCGCGTGCTGTTCCTCGACGAACCGTTCGAGGGGATCGACGCGATCGCGACGAGCGAGATCCGCGACCTGCTGCGGCAGCTCGTCAGCGTGCGCCGCGTGACCGTGTTCCTGACGTCGCACGTGCTCGAGGTGGTCGAGCGGCTCTGCACGCACGTCGGTATCATCGCGGGCGGGCGGCTCGTCGCGAACGGCTCGCTCGACGAGCTGCGCCGCGACGAACACGGCGGCGTGCACTCGCTCGAGGAACTCTTCCTCAAGCGGGTCGGAGCACCGCGAAGCGAGCCCGGCGCCGGGCTCGACTGGCTGACGCGCGGCGAGGCCGGCGCGTGAGGACGCTGCGGCTGCTGCTGTGGCTGCGCGCCAAGACGTTCCTGCGCTCCACGACGCCGGGCAACCGCATCGGGGGGATCGTCTTCGTGGCGCTCACGCTGCTCGCGTTCTCGCCGGTCTGGATCGCGGGCGCGCTGGGCGCGTACGTGGGCGTGCGACGCGAAGGCGCGCTCGCGCTGCCCGTGATCTTCGGCGCATGCCAGCTGGGGTGGATCTGGCTCGAGCTGCTCTGGGGCGCGCTCGGCCGCACGTTCGATCTCGACGTCCTGCTCCGCTACCCGGTGCGCCCGCGCACGGTGTTCGCGCTCAACATCGTCACGTCGCTCCTCGCGGCGGCCCCGCTCATGACGATGCCCGCGCTCGCGGGCGCGATGATCGGCGCCGCGCAGTCGTACGGCCCGCTCGCGGCGGCGGGCGTCGGGCTCGGTGCGCTCGCGCTGGTGCTCGTGACGGCCGCGCTGCTCCAGGTGCTGCTCGCGCTGCTCGACGAGGTCCTGCGCCGCGAGTGGGTGCGCTGGATCGCGACCGCGGTGCTGGCGCTCTCGTTCGTCGCGCTGCAGCTCACGGTGCGGCGCTGGTTGCTCGATGCGCTGGGGCGCTGGCTGCGGCACGAGGTGACGCCGGAGCAGGCGTTGGGACTCGCCTCGAACGTGCTCGGTGCGGTTCCGACGATCGCCGCGCCGGCGTGGATCGCGAGCGGCGCCCTGTCGGGAGCGCCAGTGCACCTCGCGCTCGGCGTCCTCACGAGCGGCGCGCTGCTCGCGCTCGCCGTACTGCCGGGCGGCTGGCTCATGCGCCGCACCGTGCGCGCGGGCGAGAGCGGCCCCGTGAGCGTGCGCGCGCGGACGAGCCGTGCGGACGGCAGCTTCGCCGGCGTGGCCGCGGTGCTGCCGCGTGGCCTGGGTCTCCTCGTCGCTCGCGAGCTGCGCTACACCGTGCGCCATCCGCAGCGCGTGATCGCCGTCCTCATCTCGCCGCTCGTCGCGGTGCTGTTCCTCGCGGGGCGCGGCGGCGGCCAGACCCTCGGCCTCGCCTTCGTCGGCATCATCATGTCGTCGACCATCGCGAGCACGAGCCAGCTCCAATTCGGCTACGACGGCGCCGGGATCCGCTCGCTCGTGCTGCTGCCGTGCGCGCCGCGCGACATCATCCTCGCGAAGAACCTCGAGCTCCTGCTGCGCATCGCCGTGCAGAGCGCGCTGCTCGGCGTGACGGTGCTGCTCTTCACGCACGGGCAGGTCGGCGCGTTCGCGCTGACCGTGCTGATCGGCGCGTCCGCCGTCGTCGCGTGCGTGCTCGCGATCGGCACGGCGGCGGCGATCGCGAACCCGGTGCGGGCGAGACGGCGCGGGCTGGGCATGCGCTCGAACGGCGGGATGGCGGGGCTCCTCGTCCAGCTCGGCATGATGCTTGTCGCGGGCGCGATCGGTGCACTCATCGCGCTCGCGCGGCTCCTCGCCCACGGCGCCGCGGCGCCGGCCGGCCTGGCGGTCGCCGCGATGCTGCTCGCGATCTCGACGACGATCTGGTGGCGCTCGCTCGACGCCAACGCGGCGCGCTTCGTCGCGGGACGCGAGCGGCTGATCGCCGCCCTCGCCCCCGCCGACGACGACTGAGCGCCCGGCGCGGCCGCGAGGCCGGACACCCGCGGCGCGGCTCAGCGACTCGCGGGCTCCCGCAGGGCCTGCGCTGCGCCGTCGAGCGCGCGCGCGACCTGTTCGAAGCCGGTGCGGAGCAGGAAGGTGTTGGCGCGGCCGAACGACTTCGCCCCGACGATCCAGAAGCCCGGCTCGGCGCTCTCGAACGCGTCCGCGCCGGGAGCCGGAGGCCCGTCGAGCTCGCGGACCTGCAGTTCGCGATGGAGCGAGCCGTCGGGCCCGTAGCCGGTGTTGACGACGATCTCGTCCGCCTCCTCGACGCGATTTCCGCTCGCGCCGAGCAGCGTGACGCGATAGCGGTGGGTCGCCGAGTTGTATTCGAACCCGTCGACCTCGGCGCCGCCGATCCACGTGACCGCAGCGTGCTCGCCGCGCATGAACGCGTGCGCCGCCGCGTGCAGCGCCGCGCGCGCCGGCAGCGGGTCCGCGCCGCCGATCTCGCCCGCCAGGCGCGGGGCCGGGCGCCGCGTCACCCATGCGACGCTCGTGCCGGGCGCTTCGACCGCGAGCGCTGCGAGCTCGGCGACGGTCGTCGCGGCGCACGCGCCGCTGCCGATCACCAGCGTGCGCCGCCCCGCGTGACGTTCGCGCCGCAACCCGCGGACGTCGTTGCAGTGGTAGGAGAGCTGCGGCGCGAGGTACTGCTCGCCGCGCGCCGGAATGCCTCCGGTGCCCGCCGCGCGCGGCGTGCCATAGACGCCCGATGCGTCGATCAACGAGAACGCGTGCAGGTAGCTCTCCCGCCCGCCCGAGTCGCGCACCATGAGACGGAACGGATGCTCGCGCCGCTCGGGCGTCCCGACGCCGTCGCCCCGGAGTGCGCCGAGCCGCGAGACCTGCACCACCTGCGCGTGCGCGTGGAGCCGGGACGCGAGCTCCGGCGTCGCCGCCAGCGGGGCGATCAGGCGCTCGACGAGCTCGGCGCCCGTGGGCCGCGCATCCGGATCGGGCGCGCTCCAGCCGTGGCGCGCGAGCAGCCGCGCGCTCGCCGGGCCCAGGTTCATGCTCCACGGCGTGAACATGCGCACGTGGCCCCAGGCGATCGCGTGCGCGCCCGGCTCGCCGCGCTCGAAGACGTGAACGTCGAAGCCGCGTTCGACGGCGGCGGCCGCAGCCTCGAGTCCGATGGGGCCCGCGCCGACGATGGCGAGCGTGTTGCGCGCTGGAAGCGGCATGGGGTCTCCGGGGTCGGGCTCGGTGCTGCGGCGCCGCACCGTACGTCGGCCCCGACGTTCGCGGCAAGCGCGCCCTCGCGCGATCGGCGCGCGAACGTTCACGCCGACTTTCCGAACCCCGGGTTCTCGATCACGCCGAGAGCGTTGCCGTCCGGATCCGTGACGATGGCGACCTTGATGCCACCGCCCACGTCCTGGACCGGGCTCAGCGGGCGCGCACCCAGCGCGAGCAGACGGGCGTGCGCCGTGGCCGCGTCGTCGACGCCCCAGTACGCGACCACGCCCCGGTTACCCGCTTCGTGCAGCGGCGGCTCGCCCGGGAGCAGGCCGAGCTCGTAGCCCGCGATGTCGAAGCCGACGTAGAACGGCTCGTCGAAGTAGGGCTTCACGCCGAAGGCTTCGGCATACCAGGACTTCGCACGCGCGAGGTCGGTCGTCGGGTAGATCGCGGTCATGAGCGCCTTGAAGTGCGGCATGGAGCCTCCGGGGTGCGGGTTCACGCGGCCAGCGATGAGCCGCGCAGGATGAAGCGGCTGATGTGGGCGACGTCGACGTGCGCGACGACGCCCGATTCCGGGCAGCCCACGCCGGCGGACCCGGCCATCCCCGCGATGCCGGCGCCGGACGTGGGACTGCCCTGATGCGTGCTGCGGATCTGGCGCGAGGTTCCGCTCGCGGCCGCCTCCTATTGAAGGAACGTGTTGTGCCCGGACGGCAGTCCCCGGGCCCGTACCCGACCGCGGCGCCACGTCGCGGATCCACGGGTGCCTTGCCGTTCGTGGCCGAAGGCCGGGGTGCTTCGTGCGCCCCGACCGACGCCGCGGCCGGGGCGGCGGGCGCCGGACTCCATGCCGGCGCCGCGCACCATACTGCACAAATGTGCAGTAATGCAAGCGCGAAACTCTGCCGATCCATCCGGGGAAACCCCTCGTGCCGCCCGGGGCGTCGGCGGCCCGACCCGCTGGCTCCAAGGAACCGCAACCCCGGAGATCATCATGAAGCCGCGAGTGCTGCTGCTGTCCCTCCTGCTGACCGCGTTCGCGACCGGCTCCGCGCACGCCGACGGACCGGTGCTGCAGACCCTCGAGATCGGCAACGGGCCGGTCGTCGTGCTCGTGCCGGGCCTGGGCTTCTCGCGCACCGACTGGCTGCCGACCGTCAAGCGCCTGCGCGAGCACTACCGCTGCGTGATGGTCGAGATCCCCGGGCAGGGCACGAGCCCGCTGCCCGATCCGTTTTCGCTGCAGGCGGCCGCGGAAGCGCTCGACGCCGTGCTCGCGCGCCAGAACGCCGACAGCACGATCGTGGTCGGCAGCGGCGTCGGCGGGCTGCTCTCGCTGCTCTCGGCGAGCGCGCACCCGACGCACGTGCGCGGCGTGATGCTGATCGACACCCCGATCAAGTCACCGATCCCGGTCACCGACCAGCAGCGCGACATGGTGCTCAAGGCGATGGACGAGAACTTCAACCAGTTCCTGCAGCTCGCCTACGGCCACGCGGGCCGCGACTCGGTCGAGAGCGCGCAGATCTTCGCGATGGTCTCGTCGGAGCCGCCCGCGACGATGCGCGCTTATCTCGGCCAGCTGCTCGCGGTCGACGCCAACCGCGAGGTGCGCTCGCTTCGCGTGCCGCTCGCGCTCGCGATCAGCGATCGCAACTGGAAGCCCGGCGCGTGCTGGGGCTCGGTCGCGCGGTCGATGGGCTACGAGGACTCGACCTCGGTGCGGCCCGAACGAATCGCCGGAGCGGGCGCGCTCGCGATGAAGGAGCAGCCCGATTCGGTGGCGACGCTGATCGCGGCGTTCGCCGAGAAGGAACTCGGCGAGAGGAAGTAGGCGGCGGCCTCCTCGGGCGCCCGGAGCGGCGCGGCTACTTCCGGAACCACATCTGCCCGGCCACGAGCACGAGGAACACGGCGAAGGCACGGCGAAGTGTCGCCGGCGCGAGCGAGAGCCCGACCGAGGCGCCGAACCGCGCGCCGAGGAAGAGTCCGGCCGCGAGGATCAGCGAGAAGCGGATGTCGACGTCGCCGCGCTTCCAGTACTGCAGCGCGCCGAGCAGGCCCACGGGCAGCAGCAGCGCGCCGAGCGACGTGCCCGTCGCCTTCTGAGGCGAGAGGTGCAGCAACAGCACGAGCGCGGGCACGATCACGACGCCACCGCCGATGCCGAACATGCCCGACAGTACGCCGGCGAAGAGGCCGATCAGCGAGATCCACACGAGCGACATGGTTCCTCCTGGGGACGCGCGGGCCGCCGCGCGGCCGGGGTCAGGGCAGCGGCAGCATCGGAGCGGTCAGCGCCGGGGCGACGGGCGGGTGCTGGTCCTCGTACAGCGTGACGCCGACGCGCGCGGCCAGGAGCAGCACCGCGAGCACGACGAGCCAGAGCGGATCGCGGCGCGTGTCGCCGCACGGCCGCTCAGCCCGAGGCATAGGAGAGCTCCTTGCGGTTGAGGACGATCACGGCGAGCGCGAGCCCGAGCGCGGTCGTGGAGAGCGCGGCGACGAGGTCGGCGAGGTGCGGCGGGCCCGTGCCCGCGAGCCACGCGAGGCTCAGCCGCCCCTGCAGCGTGCCGATCAGCTCGTCCGCGAAGCGCTCCATCCCCGCCCACTGCCTGAACGTGGCGTAGCCCTTCAGGATCTGCGCGCCGAAAATCCCCAGCACGTAGAGCGCGACGTCGCCGAGCCCGCCCGCGAGCGCGGAGAGCCCGACGATCACCGCGGCCAGCGCGTAGCCCTGCACCACGTGCTCGAGCGCGAGCGGCCACGCCGCCGCGGCGACCGCGCCCGCCGTCGCGCCGCTCGTCGCGTGCGCGGCAACGAGCGCGGCGCCCGCCGCGAGCTGGATCCAGGCGAGCGCCACCGCCATCGTTCCCGCAGCGAGCCAGCGGCTGAACACGTAGCTCGAACGTGTCACGGGCCGCGCGAACGTGAGCTGGAGCACGCCGCTCGAGACCTCCTGGCCGATCGCGCCCGCCCCGAACACCAGTGCAAGGAAGCCCGCCGAGCCCGCGAGCGCGGCCAGCGATCCGCTGAAGGCCGCAATCGCGATGCCGGGCAGCGTGACGAGCGCGGCGAGCGCGATGCGGATCGGGCTCGTCGCGCGCTGGCTCAGGAACGCGACGAACAGCGCGGCGTTCACGATGGAGACCCGGGCGCTTCGACGAACAGCCGCTCGAGCCGTCCCTCTTCGGGCGCGGCCTCGATCACCGGCACGCCGCCCGCGAGCAGCGCGGCGAGGAGCCGCGTCGCGCCGGCGTCGTCCGCCACCGAGAAGCGCGCATCGGGCGCGGCGAGCTCGCGGAACGCCGCGCCCGCTTCGGCGGCGAGCTGCGCGAGCCGCGTCGCGGCATCGCCACCCGCCGGAGTCCAGCCCCCCGCGAGGCGCACGCGCAGCACGCGCGCCTGCGACTCGCCGGCTCGGACCGTCTCCATCGACTGCACGCGGCCCTTCTGCACGAACACGACGCGCGTGCAGACGCGCTCGACCTCGGAGAGCTGGTGGGAATTGATGACAATCGTCGCGCCGCCGGCAGCGCGCTCCGTGATGAGGCGCCGGAAGAGCAGCACCCCGGCCGGATCGACGCCCGAGATCGGCTCGTCGAGGTAGAGGATGCGTGGCGCGCCGAGCAGCGCCTGCGCGAGCCCCAGCCGCTGGAGCATGCCGCGCGAGTAGCGTCCGATGTTCCGGTCCGCCGCGGCGGCGTCCAGCCCGACGCGTTCGAGCGCCTCGTCGCAGTCCGCGTCGCGGCGCGCCACGGGGAGCCGCGCGAGCGCGTGGTGGAAGCCCAGGTACTGCCGACCGCTCATCCAGCGGTCGAGCACGAGCCGCTCGGGCAGGTAGCCGGTCGTCGCGCGCACCGCGAGGTCGTCCGGGGCGCGCCCCTCGATGCGCACGCCGCCCGCATCCGGCGTCAGGAATCCCAGCAGGCAGCCGAGCAGCGTGGTCTTCCCCGCGCCGTTCGGCCCGATGATGCCCAGCGTCTCACCCGCCTGGACCTCGAGCGACACCTCGTCGAGCGCCTTCACGGCGCCGGCGCGGTACGTCTTGCTCAGGCCCTCGACCTGGATCGCGGCGGTCACCGCCTGAGCTCGTCCTTCACCACCGCGCCACCCTTCATCACCCAGCGCACGCGCTCGAGCTCCGTGATGTCCCTGAGCGGATCGCCCGTGACCGCGATCAGGTCGGCGTACGCGCCGGGCGAGACCTCGCCGACGTGACCGTTCCAGCCCATCAGGTCGGCTGCCTTCGTCGTCGCCGACTGGATCGCCTGCATCGGGGTCATGCCGAGCCGGGTGTAGAGCGCGAACTCCTTCGCCTGCGTGCCGTGAGGGAACACGCCGACGTCGGTGCCGAACGCGATCTTCACGCCCGCCTTGAGCGCCACCTGGAACGCGTGGTGCGCCGCGTCGCGCACCTCACGCGCCTTCTGCAGGCTCTGCTCGGTGATGTGGAGCGGATTGCCGGGCTCGAGGATGCTCTCGACCACGTACTGCGTGGGCACGTACCAGGTGCCGTTCCTCTTGAGGACCGCGGCGGCCTCCTCGTCCATGTAGCTGCCGTGCTCCACCGACGTCACGCCCGCGTTGCTCGCCCAGATGATGCCCTGCTTGCCGTGGCAGTGGGCCGCGACGCGCCGGCCGAGACGGTTCGCCTCGTCGACGATCGCGCGCAGCTCCTCCATCGTGTAGCCCGTGTGCTGCGGATCGTCGTTCGCCGACAGCACGCCGCCCGTCGCGAGGATCTTGATGACGCTCGCGCCCTGCTGGACGTCGAAGCGCACCTTCTTGCGCACCGCGTCGACGCCGTCGGCGACGCCGTTCTCGTCGGTCCACTGCCAGTGGTAGTCGAGCCGGTTCGTCGGATCGCCGTGGCCGCCGGTCATCGAGAGCGCGAACGCGGCGCACTGCATGCGCGGCCCGACGATCTCGCCCTCGTCGATTGCGTCGCGAAGCGCCACGTCGACGAGCCCGCGGCCCCCCACGTCGCGCACGCTCGTGAAGCCGGCCATGACGGTCGCGCGGCAGTTGTTGACGCCGGTGATCGCGCTGCGGCCGATGCTGCTCTTCAGGCCTTCGAGCGCCGAAATGCCGACGCGCGCCGACAGGTGCGTGTGGCAATCGATGAGGCCGGGCAGCAGCGTCGCGTCGCCGAGATCGGTGACGCCCAGGCCCGCCGGCGCGGAGGACTGCACCGATTCGACCGTGTCGCCCGAGACGACGACCCACACCGGGCCGCGCTCGACCCCGGCCTTCACGTCGACGAAGTGCGCGGCGCGTACGGCGAATCGCGCGGCGACGGACGGAACGGCGGCGCAGAGCAGGGCCGCGAGGAACGGGATCGGCAGGAAGGATCGGCGCACGGCACCTCCGGCAGGGTGGACCAGCGTGGACCGCCGGACTGTGCCAGAGGCGCGCGCGAGGCGCTACGCGGCGTCGGACTCCGGCGCGGCCGGCGGCCGGCCGGGGACCTGCTCGCGGATGATGCGGATGATCTGCGAGACGCTCTCCGAGCGTCGCACGGGATCGTGCTCGGCGCGCGCGAGCGAGCGCGACAGGTCGAGGATCTGCGTCTGGCCCGGATACGGGCGCGACGTCGCCTGGATGAGCGTCGCCATGCGGTTCGTGACGAACTGGATGCGCTTCGCCGCCTCGAGCATGCGCTCGATCCGGGGCCGCGTCTCCTGCGGCAGCCCGGCCCCGCGCAGCAGCAGCTGGGCGGTTCCGACGATCGTCGCGAGCGGGTTGTTGACCTCGTGGTTGAGCGCACCGACGGTCTCGGTCACGCCGCGCAGGCGCTCGGACTCGAGCAGCCGCGACTGCGCGCCGGAGAGCTCCTCGTAGGCGGCGCGCATCGCCTGGAACATGCGCACGGTGCGGATCGCGGTCGCCGCCTGCATCGCGACGATCGCGAGCACGCCCTGCTCGTGGCGGCCGTAGCGCTCGGGCTGCGACTCGTCCATGAGCGCGAGTGCGCCGAGCGGCTCGCCGTCGGCGAGGATCGGCATCGCGAGCAGCGAGGCATACGCGCGGCGGGGCGCGGGCAGCCCGGCCGCGGCGAGCTCGGCGGCCACGTCGCCGTTGGCGAGCAGCGGTCCGCCGGCCGCCTGCACGTGGCGCGCGAGCGCGAGCGCGAACTCGCCCGCATCCGCGGACGGCGCGGGCTGGCCGCCCTCGATCCAGAGCAGCAGCTGCGCCGGGTGCTGCGGATCCGCGGCGAGCGCGAGGAAGAAGTGCGCGTTGTCCATGATGCGCCCGGTCTGCTCCCAGATCCGACGCGCGAGCGCCTCGAACTCGAGCGTGCCGGAGAGCGCGGTGCCCACGTCGTTCAGGACGGTGAGCTCGCTGTTGCGCAGGAACAGCTGGTGGCGCCACGCGACTTCCTGCGAGAGGTCGGTGAGCTGTACGGCGAGCGTTCCACCGCGCGCGCCCGCGAGCGCGGTCACGCGGCAGCCGCGCTGCCCGCCGCCCAGCACGAACGGCAGGAACGTGCTCGCGCGCCCCGAGCGTCGCGCTTCGTCGAGCACGGCGAGCACCTGCGGGCCGAACGCCGACGCGAGCTCGGTCCCGGCCCCGAGGCCTGCGACCAGCTCGCGCCACGCGCGATTGCCGAACTGGGTCGCGCCGGTGGGGAGCACGAGCAGCACGGGATCGGGCAGCTGGTCGAGCAACGAGAAGTCGTCGGCCATATCCACGAAGTTATCGGCGTTCGGACACGGTGCCTGAACGTCGCGCCGGGCGGACCGCACGGGCCGCCCTGGCCGCGGAGAGCAGACGGACGGGCGCCCGCGCGGCCCGCAAACGACGGACCCCGACGCCAGCGCCGGGGTCCGTCGAGCGGCCGAAGTCGGAAGGGCGATCTACTTCAGCACCGCATCCTTCATCGCCTTCGCGATGCGGAACTTCAGGACGCGCTTTGCCGGGATCTTGATCTGCTCACCGGTCTGCGGGTTCCGGCCCAGGCGCGCCTTGCGGTTCACGACGACGAGCTTGCCGACGCCCGGGAACACGAAGCCGTTGCGCGCCTGCTTGGCGGCGAGCATGGCGAGCTCTTCGAGGATCTGGGTGCTCTGCTTCTTGCTGATCTCGAACTTCGTCGCGATGTGCCCGGCGACCTGCGTCTTCGTCATCATCTTGCCCATGGGGATCCTTCCTCCTGTGACGTTGAAAACCGCGAACTCGGGCGGACGCGAGTCGAGCGCCAGCGCCGCTGCTTGGTATATCAAGCGCAACCGCGATTTCAAAGGGGAATCGTCGAGCGGCGACGATTTCGCCCCGTCTGGAGCGGGTGGAAGTGCTCGCAACATTCGGGCCGCGACTGATGCGGTCGAAACCGTGGCCGAGCCGGTGCGTCGCCAGGGCGGCGATGGCGCGTCGCGACTCAGTCGGCGAGCACGACGCGACGGGTGAGCGTTGTACCACCGGAGACGGCGCGCACGAAGTACACGCCGGCGTCGGCGCGACGGCCTCCGCTCACGCGCCGATCCCACGCGAGATCGTGCCGGCCGGCGTCCATCGCGCCTTCGAGCAAAGTCGCGACGCGGCGCCCAACCACGTCGTAGATCGCGACTTCGGCGTGCGTCGGCTGCGGCAGCTCGAGGCTCAGACGCACCGCGCCGCGCGCGGGATTGGGCCACGGCGAGGAGAGCTCGAACCGCGCGGGGAGCGCCGCGACGGGCGCGGAAGCCGGCACCGTCGTGAGATCGAGCTTCCACGCCGAGCGCCCGTGCGTGAACGCGAACAGCTGCCGGGTGCCGGCGTGCAGGACGAGGTCGTCGATCGCCTGGAACGGCATCGAGCCCGGCGCGAGCTCGGCCCAGCTCGCCCCGGTGTTGGTGCTGAACCAGACTCCGAAGTCGGTGCCGAGGTAGAGCGTCGAGGTCGCGAGCGGGTCGACGACCAGGGCGTCCGCGGGGAAGTCGGGCAGGTTCGCGCTGATGTTGCTCCACGCCGCGCCCTGGTTGGCGCTGCGGAAAACGAGCGCCGCGTGCGAGTCCTGGGTGAAGCCCGACTCGGTCACGTAAACGACCTGCGGATCGGACGGGTCGGCCACGACGCGCGTCACCCAGCGCCCGGGCAGCCCGGCGGAGACATCGGTCCAGCTCGCGCCGCGGTTGTTCGAGCGCCACACCTTGCCGTCGTCGGTGCCGGCGTAGTAGAGCGTCGTGTCGGCGTTCGAGATGCACAGCGTCGTGCAGGTGCCGTAGACCACCTGCGCGACCGGATCCGTGGTCAGGTCCTGCGCGCTGGACTTCGACCAGCTCACGCCGTTGTTGGTGCTGCGGTAGACGTACTGGCTGCCCGCGATGAGCACGTTGTGGTTGCGCGGATTGATCGCGATCGGCGTGTCCCAGCCGAAGCGGTCGGAGGTGGTCCAGCCGCTGGTCGCGGAGGACGAGGCCCCCGACGTCACGGAGCGTTGGAAGCCCGAGTTGGAGCAGCAGTACTGGTACTCCATCAGCACCACGTTCGTGCTCACCGGATCGACCACGACGTGGAAGCCGTCGCCGCCCAGGATCGTCGTCCAGCTCGAGGGGCCGCTCGTCGTCTTGATCGTGCTGTTGTCCTGGCAGCCGCCGTAGACGTTCGCGGCGTTGCTCGCGTCGACGGCGCCGTCGTAGAACTGCGTGATCGGGAGCGTCGTGCTGTGCGTCCACGACGTGCCGCTGGTCGTCGACCAGAAGCCCCCGTCGTTGCCCTCGTAGATGTGGTTGGCGTTCGTCGGATCGACCCAGATCGCGTGCTGGTCGGGGTGCATCCCGTTGCTCACGTCCGACCACGACGAGCCGCCGTTCGTCGAGACGTCGATGTCCACGCCCATCGCCCAGACGTGGTCGGCGTTCTGCGGATCGACGCCCACGGCCCCGAAGTACCAGCAGAATCCACCGAAGTCGCCGCTGAACGTCGTCCCGACGTCGCGGCGTGCCCAGGTGGTGCCGCCGTCCTGGCTGCGATAGAAGCCGAGGCCGACGTAGCCGAGGTTCGAGCCGCTGCCGATCTGCGCGTACACGGTCGAGGGGCGCGACGGCGCGATCGCCAGCCCGATGCGGCCGAGCGAGTCGTTCGCCGCGGGCAGGCCGCTCGAGAGCCGCGTCCACGTCTCGCCCCGATCGACGCTGCGCCAGATGCCGGAGCCCGCGCCCGAGGCGCGGCGGTAGGTCGGGCGGCGGATGAGCGTCCAGCTGGCGCAGAACATCGTGTCGGGGTCGACGGGATTCGCCTTCACGTCGACGACGCCGGTCGAGTCGTTGATGTAGAGCGCCTGCTCCCACGTGACGCCGCCGTCGTGCGAACGATAGAGGCCGCGGTCGGGACCGGTCGAGAACAGGTGGCCCTCGGCCGCGACGAGCAGGTGGTTGGGATCGCCGGGATCGACCCACACCGCCCCGATCCGTCCCGCATCGGCGAGCCCGAGGTTCTGCCACGTCGCGCCGCCGTCGGGCGAGCGCCACAGGCCGTCGCCGTCGTACGAGTCGGCCGACGCGTTCGCCTCGCCCGTACCGCAGTAGATGGTGTTCGCGTTGCTCGGATCGATGGCGAGCGAGCCGACCGCGACGAAGGACTGCCCATCCGTGAGGCTCGACCAGTTGACGCCGCCGTCCACGGACTTCCACACGCCGCCGTTCGCGGCCCCGAGGTAGATCCTGCCGGCGGGATCGACCGCGAGCGCGGTCACGCGTCCGCCGATGTTGTACGGCCCGACGGCCTGCCAGGTGTAGGGGCTCGCGCTCGTGCCGAGCGTCTGCGCGCGTGTCGCCAGCACCTGGTGGCGCGACGCCTCGTAGCGATCCTGGGGGAACGTTCCGTCGGGGCGGACGCGCTGCCGGTAGAACCAGTCCTCGGGTGCGTGCTCGGCGGCCTCTCCGGCCGCGGGGCGTTCGCGCGGGCGGTCCGCGTCACCTCGTCGCACGGCTTCGCCGGCTCCGATCGCGAGCGCGAGCAGCGCGGCGAGGAGGACGGCCGGCGGGATGCGGGGACGGGACATGCGAGGCTCTCCGGGGGATCGGCGGGCGCGGCCGCGACCGCCAATTGTACGGGCCCGGAGCCGGCGGACACAACGGCTGCGCTAGGCGCGCATCGCCTCTCCGAGGCCGCGCTTGAACGCCCCCGGTGTGACCCGGGCAAGCGTCACGCGGTCGGCTCCCGTGAAGGTCGCGAGCGAGCCGAGCGCCTCGGCGAGCCCGGCGAGCACCGCGTCGCGGTCCGGCACGCCCCAGTGGGCGCCGGGTGGCGCCACGCCGCGCGCGAGCCACGGCTCGAAGTGGACGTGCCGCGCCGCGAGCTCGCCGCGTTCGCGGTGGAGCTTCAGGTCGACGCGGCCCACGGGGACGCCCTCGTGGAGCAACGGCAGCGTGTAGTAGCCGTGCGTGCGGTGCTGCGCCGGGACGTAGATCTCGATGCGGTAGTGATAGCCCCAGAGGCGATGGACGCGCTCGCGGTGCCACAGGAACGAATCGAACGGCGAGAGCAGCGTCGTGCCGCGCGAGGGCCGGCGCACGCGCGCGGCGCGATCGAGCGCCGCGACGTCCTCGGCGCGCGCGAAGAACGGCTGCGCGAGCCCTTCGACGGCGAGCTCCACGACGCGGCCCTCGCGCCGCAGCGCGGCGAGCGCCGCCGCCTGGTCGGTGCCGATCCGCGGCCAGGTCCAGTAGCCGCGCAGGTCGTCGCGCGTCGCCGCGCCCATCGCCGCGAGCGAGCGGAGCACGCGTTCGCGCGCGATCTCCCCGGGCGGCAGCGGCGCGACGCCGGCCGCGTGCGGCAGCACGCGCGACAGGATCGCGTAGCGCTTCTGGAAGTGATGGCGCGAGTGGACGGCGATCCGTCCGCTCTTCCAGAGGTAGTCGAGCGCGCGGCGCGTCGGCGTCCAGTTCCACCAGCCCGCCGAGCCCTTGCGCGAGTCGGGATCCGCCTCCGCCTTGTTGGCGACGCCCGCCTCGGCAATCGCCCGCTCGACCTCGTCGAGCGGCAGCCGGCTGACGAGCCGGCCGTAGTGCTTCCGCCAGCGTTCCGGGATCTGCGCCATGATCCCGCGCCAGATCGGCAGGTCGCGCGTCGCGACGAAACACGCGACGTGCGAGAGGTACTCGAACACGACCCGGCGCCGGTAGATCAGGCGTTCGAGCCGGGCGCGATCGTAGGGCCCGAAGCGGCTCCACAGCGTCAGGTGGTGCGCGCGATCGAGCACGTTGACGCTGTCGATCTGCAACCCGCAGACGCCCGAGACGAAGGCTTCGAGCGAGGCGGCTGTGAGCCTTCGCGCGCGTGGCCGGTCGAGCTGCTGGCGCTCGAGGAACAGCGCCGCGACCGCGCGGCGCGGGATCGCGCGCGGCTTCACGACGCGGCGGTCGCGGGCGGATGCGCGAGCGCGAGCACGTCGACGAGGTGCGCGAGCCGCACGTTCAGGCCGCGCTCGACGAGCCCGCGCTGCATGTGAAGCAGGCAGCCCGGATTGGAGGCGATCACGAGGTCGGGCGCGACCTGCGCAATGCGGTCGAGCTTGCCCTCGAGCTGCGCGTCGGCCATCGCCGGGTGCGTGAGGTTGTAGATGCCGGCGCTGCCGCAGCACCAGTCGCTCTCCGGCAGGTCGACGAGCTCGACGCCGGGAAGCTGGCGGAGCAGGCGGCGGGGCGCCTCACGCACGCGCTGCGCGTGCGCGAGGTGGCAGGCGTCATGGACCGCGACGCGCAGCGGACCGCCGCGCGGCCCCGCCAGCGGGTTCGTCGCGGCCGGCAGCCCGTAGTGCGCGAGCGCCTCGGAGACGTCGCGAACGCGCGCGGCGAACGCCTCCGGCTCCGGCTCGCCGAGCAGGTGGCCGTACTCGCGCAGCGCGGCACCGCAGCCCGCCGAGTGCGAGATCACGAAGTCGAACGGGCCCGCGAACTCGCGCACGTTGCGCCGCGCGAGCTCCTTCGCCTCGGCGCGCCGGCCCGCGTGCGCGTGGAGCGCGCCGCAGCACGTCGCCCCGCGCGGCACCGTCACCTCGAGCCCGGCGAGCACGAGCAGCCGCACGGTGTTGCGGTGCGTTTCGGGGAACATCGCCTCCATGACGCACGTGGGATGGAGCGCGACGCGGCCGCGCACCTCACTGGAGGGCGAGAAGACGAGCGCCTCGGGACGCTCGAGCATCCGCGCGCCCGCGGGCAGGCCGGGCGCGACGCGCTCGAGCGCGCGCTCGGCGCGCGGCGCGAGCGCCGGCGTGGTCGCCAGGCCGCGCCGCATCCAGCCGGGCAGCCCACGAGCGCCGGCGCCGCGCAGCCACGCGCCGAGCGGGCCGAGCTGCCCGAGCCGCAGCAGGTCGGCGAGCGCGTGCACGCGCTCGGGCCGCGGCAGCACCTGCGAGAGCACCCAGCCCCCGAGCAGGCGCAGCGGCGTCGCGGGGCGCACGCGGCGCTCGAGCTGCCCGCGCGTCGCCTCGAGCAGCCGCGAGTACGGCACGCCCGCGGGGCACACGGTCTCGCACGCGCGACAGTCGAGGCAGTTGTCGAGGTGCTCGACCAGCGCGTCGCCCGGATCGATGCGGCCGTCCGCGAGCCCGCGCATGAGCCAGAGCCGTCCCCGCGGCGAATCCGGTTCGATCTTGAGCGTGCGGTAGGTCGGGCAGGCCGTGAGGCAGAGGCCGCAGTGGATGCAGGTGTCGAGGTCGCGCCGCTGCGGCGCGTCGGCGGCGTCGAACCAGCCGGCGGCCGGCGCGCCGCGCTCGGCGCTCACGACTTCGTTTCCTCGTCGGTCGCGAGGTGGAAGCGATGAAGCAGCCGGTGGAGCAACGGCGAGATCATGACGCCCACGCTCGCGAGCAGCACGACGCCGCTGTAGATGGCGTACGCGGACGCGAACACCTTGGCACTCCGGCTCTTCAGCTCGTCGACCGGCCCCATGCCACCCAGGATCATCGAAGCGTTGTAGAGGCAGTCGACCCAGCTCCGGAGGCCGCCGATCCAGTGGTAGCCGACGACGCCGATGACGAGCGAGACGCTGATGAGCGAGCCCGCCACTGCGGCGCTGTGGAGCAGACGCTGCCGGAGCACGGGGAGCGGTGCGAGCGGCTCGTGGCGCCGCTCGAAGTCGTGCCACTTGCGCTTGCGATGGCTCACGGGACGAGCACCACCTTGCCGAACTGCTGCCGCGCCTCGATCCGCTCGTGTGCGGCGCGCGCCTCCGCGAGCGGCATCACGCGGTCGAGCACCGGCTCGAGCGCGCCCGATGCGATCTCGGCGAGCACCGCGATCATGTCGGAACGACGCCCCATCCACGAGCCCATGAGCGTGAGGTGCCTCCCGAAGAGCACGTTGACGTCGAGCGTGACCCTGCCGCCGATCGTCGCACCGCACGTCACCAGCCGTCCATCGCGCGCGAGCGCCGCGACGCCGGCCTCGAAGATCCGCCCGCCCACGTGCTCGAAGACGACCTCGACGCCCTTGCGCTGCGTGAGCGCGCGCACCCGCGCCGCGACGTCCTCGTGCGCGTGATCGATCACCTCCAGCGCGCCGAGCGCCCGCGCTCGCTCGAAGCGCGCGGGGTCGCCGACCGTCGCGATGACGCGGGCGCCGCGGCGGCGCGCGATCTGCACCGCGGCGCTGCCGACGCCGCTGCCCGCGCCGATCACGAGCACGTCCTCGCCGGAGGCGAGCCCGGCGCGCGTCACGAGCATGTGCCACGCGGTCAGGAACACGAGCGGCACGGCGGCCGCCTGCTCGAACGAGAGCCGCTCCGGGAACGCGAGGCAGTTCGCGGCCGGGACGACGACGCGCTCGGCGTAGCCGCCCTGGCTGCGGCGCCCGATCACGTCGTACTGCCGGCAAAGGTGGTCGTCGCCGCGCCGGCACGCCGCGCACTGGCCGCACGAGAGCGTCGGGTTGACGAGCGTGCGCTGGCCGATCGCGAGCCCGCTCACCCCCGCGCCGAGCGCCTCGATCTCCCCCGCGACGTCGCTGCCGAGCACGTGAGGCAGGACGGGCTCGAGCCCGGGCAGCCCGGCGCGCACCCACAGGTCGAGATGGTTGATGCCGCATGCCCGCACGCGGACCAGCACCTCGCCCGGGCCAGGCGCGGGGTCCGGCAGCGTGCGCTCCTCGAGGACCTCGGGACCGCCGGTGCGATCGAAGGCGACGGCGCGCACGTCACTCGTCGAACAGCACGGTGGGCTCTTCGTAGAAGCGCATGTGCCGCTGCTGCAGGCGCTGCTCCATCCACTCGCGCAGCCACGCGTTCTTCTCTTCCTGCGAGCGCGTCGCGTCGCGGCAGTGCGCGATCGGGATGTTGAGCCGCAGCGCGCGCCATTGGATCAGGTGGCGCGTGATGCCGGCCGGCAGGTGCTCGCCCGAGCCCGCGAGCTCGACGACCTCGGCCGGATCGTAGCGCGGGAAGACGACGAGCGCGTCGATGTCGGCGTTCTCGATCCGCGCCTGTGCGAGCGAGTCGGTCGCGACGCGCACGTAGGGCACGCGATCCTGGTAGACGTGCACGATCTCGTTGAGGAGCGCGTTGCGCTCGCGCAGCGAGCGGCCGCCCTCGAGCACGAGTGCCTCGTCCTCGGAGAGCATCACGACCGCGAGCGCTTCGCGCCGCGCCAGCATCGCCCGCGCATGGAGCCGCGTCTCGCGCTTCACGACGAGACCGGCGAGCGCCGGCAGCTCGCGCGTGAGCACGTCGTGCGCGTCGGCCGTGAGCGCGTGGTACCAGGTGTGGAGCTGGACGGCCGGCGCCTCGTAGCGCACGACCTGCACGACGAGGTGCGGCCAGTGCGCGGCGCGCGCGGCCGTCGCGCGGTTCGCACCGTCGAGCACGACGTAGCGCGGCTCGACGCGGTGGCCGTCGCCGAGCTGCGTCACGATGGGCGGGTTCGCGAGCACGCCGGATTCCTCGATGCGCGCGAGCAGCGGACCGGTGCGCTGGTTGTCGTGGCGCTCGTGCGGAAAGACGGCCTCGACGGGCACGAAGCGCAGATCGGGCATCCGGAAGTCCGTGGCGATCGTCATGGCGGCCCAATCTATCCCATCCGCCCGCGCTCGCGCTCGGCGCGCGCACACCGTAAGCTCGTCCGCTGCCGATGCCCGCCGGAGGATCGATCATGTCCCGACCGCTCGTCGTCGTCCTCGCGCTCCTCGTCCTCGCACCGCCGCTGGCGCGCGCCGAGACCGTTGACGGGATCCTCGCGCGTCACTACCGCGCCTCGGGCGGGCTCGAGCGCATGAAGGCCGTGCACTCGATGCGGCTCACGGGCACGGTGAGCCAGGGCCCGGGCACCGAGATGAGCTTCGTGATGGAGAAGAAGCGCCCGGCGCTCTGGCGCGCCGAGTTCGGGCGCGACAGCCTGCGCACCGTGCAGGGCTACGACGGCCGCCACGGCTGGCAGTCCGATCACTCGACCGGGCGCGACAGCGCGCATGCCGTGACGCCCGACGACGAGCACGAGATGGCCGAGCAGGCGGACTTCGACGGCCCGCTCGTCGACTGGAAGGCGAAGGGCGAGACGATCGAGTACCTGGGGCGCGACTCGACGGGCGGCGTCGACACCTGGAAGCTCAAGGTGACGGACGCGGCCGGTCTCGACGAGGCGTACTTCATCGACACGCGCACCGGGCTGCTCGATCGCATCGAGAGCTGGCACACGCGGCGGACGGGCGAATCCGATGACGAAACCTCGCTGTCGGACTATCGCGACGTGGGCGGCGTGCTGCTGCCGTTTCGCGTGACGGGCGGCGAGCACGGCTCGACGCGCCGGCAGGTCATGATCGTGAGCAGGATCGAGCTCGACGTGCCGCTCGCCGACGCACGCTTCCAGCGGCCGGTCGCGCCGGCTCCGACGCACCGGCCCTCGGACACGCGGCGGTAGCCGCGCGACGGGGCGCGAGGGAAGCAACGGGCGGAGCGCATTTCGCGACACGTCGGAGCGGGGAACGACCAGGCACCCCGTCACCGGCGTCCTCAGCCGCGCGCGGCGCCCTCTCCCGCGCGACCGTGCGCGAAGTACGCCTCGCGCAGGCGCGTCATCAGCTCGCCGCGCCGCTCGTAGAGCCGCTTGCGCGGCCGCGGCGCGCGCCGCGCGAGCGCGTACGCGGTCAGGAGCGGCAGTCCGATCGTCGAGTCCGCGTAGCAGATGACCGTGCCGGGCAGCTGTTCCGGGTCGATCTTGCCCCAGCTCACGGCTTCGGCCGGCGTCGCGCCCGAGAGCCCGCCCGTGTCCGGGCGCGCGTCCGTGACCGCGAGGAAGTAGTCGTGCCCCTTTTCGGCGATGCCGAGCACCTCCTGGATCTGCGGTTCGGTCTGCAGCAGGAAGTTCTTCGGGCTGCCGCCGCCAAGGATCCACACGGCGCTCTTGCCGCCGTGCGCCTTCGCGTCCCACACGATCGCGGCGGTCTCGTTGACGTCGGCGTTGACGTCGAGCAGCAGCCGGTTGCCCTCGAGCGCCTTGGCCGCGACGTTCATGCCGATCGACGAGTCACCGGGCGACGACGTGTAGATCGGAACGCCGAACTCCCACGCGGCCGCGAGCAGCGAGCGCCGCGTGAGCCCGAGCGTCTCCTCGCGCGCGCGCAGGTAGCGGCCGCAGAGGTGGTGGAACTCCGCCGTGCTCATCGTCCGCTGGAACTCGGGGCCGGCGATGATCTCGCGGAAGAACGCGTCGGTGTCGAGCAGCACGTGGTAGTCGAAGAAGATGTCGTAGATGCGCACGACGCCCTTGTCGCGTAGCTCGACGTCGTCGACCTGGAACGTGCCCTGGTGCATCGCGAGCCCGAGCCCGAAGTGCGCGTCGTGGTAGAGGTTCGCGCCGGTCGAAACGATCCAGTCGACGAAACCCGCCTCCATGAGCGGGATGATCGCGCTCATCCCGAGCCCGGCGGGCGTGAGCGCGCCGGTGATCGAGAGCGCGACGGTCGAGTCCTCGGCGAGCATGCGATCGACGAGCAGTCGCGCGCCCTCGCGCAACCGCGCGCCGTTGTACGCCAGGAACGCGCGGTCGACGAGATCCGCCGCGCTCTCCTGCCCGGTGATCGGCGGCGGCGAGATGCGGCTTCCGCGCAGGTAGCGGTGGGACGTCCGGTCGTCGGAGCTCATGCGCAGCCTCGGTTCGGGTCGCGGATCGCAGCGTGAGCGGCGCAGGATAACGCCCGCGCGCGGAGCGGCAAAACCGCGCGCGCCGCCGGCGCGTGCGGAGGCGCGAGGCATCGGCGCGTCGTCCCCGGGCGAGCGACAGGCTCCGTCTGGAAACAGCCCGCGACGTCGTGCGGTGTTTCCAGACGCCGTCTAGTGGTGCGGCTGCACGATCGGGTTGAAGTCGCTCGGCGCATCGGGCGCGAGCGCGGCACCCGAGTCCAGCATGCCCGCGCCGAGCTTGCCCGCCTCGGTGGCCGCCACGTTGTTCAGGTGCTGGCTGGTCGCGGCGATCCGCGCGAAGACGTCCGCGGTGCCCCAGCCCGGATGCAGCCCGAGCAAAAGCGCCGCGGTGCCGGCGACGAAAGGCGTCGACATCGACGTGCCGCTCCAGAGCCGGTACTGGCCGCCGGGATAGGCGCTGCGGATCGCGATGCCCGGAGCGCTGATGTCGACGAACGTGCCGTAGCTCGTCCACGGCGCGGGATCCGCGCTCACGTCGCTCGCGGCGACGGCCTCGGGCGTCGCGTAGGCCGCCGGGTATTCGACCGGCTGCTCGGCGCCCATGTTCCCCGCCGCGGCGACGACGACCACGCCGTGCACGGCAGCTTCCTGGAGCGCGCTCGAGATCGCGGGGCTGTCGGAGTACGAGCCCAGGCTCAGGTTGATGACGCGCGCCCCGGAGTCGACCGCCCAGTGGATGCCGGCCGCGACCGTGAGCACGTCGCCCTGACCGTCGGAGTCGAGCACGCGCCCGACGAGCAGGCGCGCTCCGGGCGCCGTGAGCGTGACGATGCCAGCGACGTGCGTGCCGTGACCCCACGCCTCGTCCACGACGCCGTCGCCGTTCGTGTCGACGCCCTCGGCCACGTCGGTCGCGCCGGGCTGATCGTCGATGAAGTCCCACGCGTCCGCGATGCGGCCCGCGAACAGCGGATGAGCGGGGTCGATCCCGGTGTCGAGGATCGCCACGCGCACGCCCCAACCCGACGAGATCTGGTGCGCGAGGTCGAAGTGCATCGCGGTCGCCGCGGGCTGGGAGACGTAGGCGGACTGCAGCTCGATCCCGTCGTCGAACGCGAAGCTCTTCTGCCTCGCCTCGGCCGGCTCGAAGTACTCGTTCGGCTCCGACGTCTCGACGCGAGGATCGCCGTGCAGCTTGGCGAGCAGCGAGGCCTGGGTGTCGCTCCCGCCCGGCATGATCGAGACGACGCCGTCGGTGGAGTCGATCGCCACGATCTCCGCCCCGTAGCTCGCGGCGATCTGGTCCGCCTCAGCTGCGTTCGCGAGCGTGATGACGACCTCGCCCCCGACCTCGCGCGTGCCGAAGCGCTTGGAGACGAGTCGCGGGGTCGCTTGCGCCGTGCCGCGCGACGCCGTCGGGAGCTCGCGCGAGCACGACGTCGCGAGCAGCGCGACGACGGGAGCGAGGAGCAGGATGCGGGCAGCGGCGAGGGCTCTCATGACCGGCTTCCTCCGGGGGCAGATGATTCTAACCGACGAATCCGGAACCCGGCACCCGCAATTCGCTCCGGCGCGGCAGTCCTGTCGCCTGGAACAACGTTCGAAAACGCGGTCGAAACGGGGGACGAGGTGGCGCGCGGGCGCGTTCGCCGGGTTGCCGCGACCCCGCCGCCGGAACGCGAGCCCCCGAGCGCCCCCGGTCCGGCGAGCGCTGCGAAACCCGCCCAGTCCAGCGGGTTGGCCGCGGCGAGGTGCCTCGCGGCCTGGACGTCCGCGAGCGCCCGCGCGAGGCCGACGCCGGCCGCGAGGCGCGGATAGAGGTCGGCCATGAGCGCGCCGGTGGGCGCGTCCTCGACGTCCCACTGCGCGGCGACCACCGCCCCCGCTCCGGCGAGCAGGAACGAGCGCGCGAGCCCGAACCACTCCTCGCCGGGTCGCACGAGAGCGCGAGCGGTGTGGCAGGCGGAGAGCGTGACCCAGCGCGCGAGCAGCGGGTGCTCGGCGAGCTCGCCCGCGAGCAGCCAGCGGTCGTGCAGGCGCAGTCCCGACTCGTGCGGCGCATCCGCGCGCCACCCGCCGTGACCGGCGAAGTGGATCCAGTCCGCGCGCGGCGCGAGCTCGAGGAAGCGCTCGGCCGTCGCCTCGGGGCCCGCGAGCAGCATGGCGTGCGGCGCCGAGGCGAGCACGGCATCGGTCTCGGACGCGACCGCCTGCAACTCGCCCGCGGCCGCGGCGACGATCAGCGGACTGCCCGCCACCGCGCGCGCGCTCCGCCGCGAGAGCCCGAGGCGAAGACCCGGCACCACGACGACTTCGCAGCACTCGCACACGGCGCGCCCGTCGGGCAGGGGCAGCGCCGCCCATGGCACGCGCGCGAGCGCGCCCGTCGGCGCGACCGCCAGCCCCCGCGGCGTTCGGCCGTCGAGCGCGGGCCAGAGCACGAGCGCGGCGAGCTCGGCGAGCTGCGTCGCGAGCAGCGGATCGGCGCCGCGTTCGGCAGCGGGCGCGAACGCCGCGCCGCGGAGCGAGAACAGCACCGCCTGGAGCAGCGGCTCGATGCGGCCCGCCGCGACGAGCGAGGCGCGGCCACGGAGAGCCCCGCGGCTCAGCGTCAGCGCGCCGAGCAACCCATCGTGCGTGAAGTAGTCGACGAACAGCGCGTCCTCGGGCAGCACGCGCTGGAGCGCGCCCGCGCGGATGCGGCGGGGCGGCTGCACCGCGAGCGCGCGGCGCAGCGCGCGATCGACGAGCGGGGCGCTCGCACCCGCCACCGTCTCGCCCGCGCGCCGCGCTCGCTCGCGCGCCTGCGTCGCCGCCGCCCAGCGCCGTACGCTCGCCGGCAGCGCGGCGCCGCGCGCGCTCCGCCGCGCGGCGCGACCGACGAGGACGCGCCCGCGTCCCGCTTCGAGCGCTTCGAACGCCGCAGCCACATCGCCCGCGGCGAGCTCGAGCGCGGCGCGTTCGCGGTGCGGCCAGCCCCACTCGCCCCAGAACGTCGCGCGCCACTGCTCGTCGAGGATGCGCGCGGCGAGCCGCTCCGCCGTTCCGGCCGCGCGGGCGAGCAGCCGGCGCGCGCGCGGCACATCGCCGTCATGGCGCGCGAGCGCCGCCCCGGCCGCGAGCCGCAGGTGCTCGAGGCGCGCCGAGGTCGCGCGCCGGGCGTTCGCAGCCGCGAGCAGCCGCCGCGCCGTGCGCGCGTCGCCCGAACCGAGGCTCGCGCGGGCGCCGAGCGTCAGCGCGCACGCCTCGCGCTCGCGATCGCCCGCCGAGGCGAAGCGCCGGCGCGCCGCCGCGAGGAGCGCCGACGCCGCCGGCAGGTTGCCGTCGTGCCACCACACCGTCGCGAGCCCGAGCAGCGCCTCGCCGGCCCAGACGAGGTTGCCCTCCGCGGCGAAGCGCTCGATCGCCCGCTCGATGCCGCGCCGCGCCGCCGCCGGCGCACCGAGCCGGTAGCGCGCGAGCGCGCCGAAGAGCTCGGCCTTGCCGTGCTCGTAGCGCATGCCGAGCGGCGCGAACGCCGCGCACGCGCCCTCCGCCTCGTCGAGCGCTTCGCCGTGTGCGCCGAGGCGCAGGAAGATCTCGGCGCGATCGAGCAGCGCGAGCGCGGCGAGCGCGGCGAGCCCGCGCTGCTGCGCCTCCTCGCGCACGCGCGCGAGCCCGGTGAGCGCGGCCTCGTGACGGTGCTCGAGGAAGTCGAGGTAGGCCAGGTTGTAGGCCGCGGTGAGCGCTTCGGAAACCGCGCCCGCGGCGGCCTGCGCGCCTCGCGCCTCGCGGTAGTGCGCGCGCGCCTCGTCGCAGCGCCCGAGGAGCGAGAGGCAGTTGCCGACGTTCGTCCCGATCATGCGCGCGCTGCGTTCGTCGCCGGCGCGGCGCAGCGCCGCGATCGCGGCCCGGTAGCAGTCGAGCGCGCGCTCGGGCAGGTCGAGCCGGTGCCAGAGGTTGCCCTCGTTGTTGAGCAGCCGCGCCAGTGCCGCGCGGTCGCGCGCGCGGGAGAGCCGGCGGCGGCCGCGCGCGGCCGCACGGCGCGCCTCGGCGTAGCGCCCGAGCACCATCAGCGCGTCGACGAGCCCGATGTCGCAGCGCCCCGCCTCGCGCGTATCGCCCGCGCGCACGAACGCGCGCGCGGCGCGGCGGTAGCACGCGACGGCTTCGCGCGAGCGCGCGAGCGCCCGCAGCACGTGTGCGCGCGTGCGCCAGAGCGCCCCCCGCTCCGCCGCGCTCGCGCGCCGCAGCGCGTCCGCGAAACCGACGTCGAGCTCGGCCAGCGCCTGCGCCGGCTCCGCCCGGCGCAGGGCCTCGACGCGCTCGATCAGCGAGGCTTGCATTCTCAGCTCGTGATCGGTGGCAAACGGAAGCGAGCGTCGGGGGCCTCGAGCACGAGATCGAGCCGCCCACGCGGCACGCCGCCAAAGGCGAATGCGCCGACGGCGTCGGGCCGCCTCTCGAAGCGTTCCTCGCCGCATGCGAGGCGCAGCGTCCAGAGCGCGGAATCCGGCGCGTGCAGCCGGCCGCGCAGGCCGAGCGTGCCGCGGTCCTCGGGCTCGAGCTCGAGCTCGACCGCGTGGGCACCGATCCGGTAGCGCAGCCGCCGCGCCTCGCCCACCGAGCGCCTCGCCGCCGCCGGGAGCGGCGCGGCGAGAGAGTCGAACACGAGCTCGGCCAGCACCTCGGTCCAGCGCGGCGACGCGGATGCGTCCGCGACAGGCGCGAAGACGCCGAGCGCGCGTTCGTGCAGCCACGCCGGCACCTCTCCCGCGCGGTCCGAGCGCATGAGCTGGACGAGTTCGCCAGCGACGCGCACGCGCTCGCGGCATGCCGGGCACGGCCGGCCGAGATGCTCCTCGACGGCGGCGCGCCCCGCGGCGTCGAGCCGCTGGTCGACGTAGTCGAGCACCAGGCGCAGGTCGAGATGTCGTTCGTGGAGGCGCTGGGATTTCATGGGGAGTCCTTCGCGGGAGGGTCGCGACGATCCCCGGGCGGCGTTCCGCGCCGTCCGGGCTCGGCACGAGAGGTGCCGCCGGGCCCGCTGGTGATACTCCGCGCGTCCTGCGACCCGAGCCGTTCGCGCAGCTTCTCCATGCAACGTGCACGAGTGGGCCCGAGCGAGCCCACCGGCACGCCGAGCCGGCGGGCGAGATCGGCGTAGGCGGGCGGGGGATCCTCGTAGTAGAGCGCGCGCAACAAGCGCTGGCAGCGCTCGGGCAGGCGAGGCGCACCATCGCCTGGCGCTCGAGCCGCTCGAGATCCGCCCCGAGCGGTTCGTCGGGCGCCGTCTGGCGTTCCAGTACGCCCTCGCCGGCGTCGACGCGCTGCTGCTCGCGCCGGCCGCGCAGCGCCGTCGTGCGCGCGATGCGGTCGGTCGTGCTCGAGAGCCAGCGGACGAGCGCGCGCGTCTCGCGCAGGCGCGGCAGCCCCCGGACGAGCGCCGCGAACACCTCCTGGAACACGTCACCGTGATCCTCGTCCGAGAGCCGCCACGAGCGCGCGATCGCGTGCACGAGCCGCTCGTGGCGGGAAACGAGGGCGGTCCACGCACGGGCGTCCCCGGCGAGGCACCGCTCGACCAGCCGGGCATCGATCTCGGGGTCCAGCACGCGTTTCGGTTCGGGGGCGCTCATGGCGGTCGCGCGAGGGGCGCGACTTCCGCGGCTCGGCGCAACCGCACCTTAGCGAACTCGCCCGTGCGGCGCATCGCCTCGCGGGCCGTGTATCCAGCCGGACCCGCGCCCCACCTCTCCAGCCGGAGTGGACGGACGGCCGAGCCCGACCCCCGCGGGCCGCACCGCTGGCCGCTCCGTCTCCTCGAGGCGGACATGCGCATCGCACTGCTGGCCTGTGATCCCGAAATCGAATTCGGCGACGACCGCGCCTGCCCGGCGCGCCTGCGGGGCGTCGCGCGAGCGCTGGCTCGCGCCGGGCACGAGGTGACCGTTCTCGCCCCCGGTCATCCGCCCGCCGAGGGAGACGCCGACGGGGTTGCGGTGCGCCAGCTGCGCGCGCCCGTCACCGCACGCGAGGTTGACTGGCACTTCTCGCACGTCCAGCCCGAGATCGGGATCGAACGGCAGGTGCCGGGATCGCTCGAGGGCGCGGTGGCGGCCGGCGAGGCCGGCATCCCGCACGTCTGGGACATCGAAGCCGCGTC